>JAALOO010002497.1_pt1 | contig 10025 bp, 13 predicted proteins | sample 7257641 | NCBI WGS metagenome assembly JAALOO01 (sample SAMN14085613, study PRJNA598686) | mite metagenome | biome: ENVO:01001000; feature: ENVO:01001002; material: ENVO:01001226; isolation source: single female mite from University of Michigan culture on fish food culture... ... | reverse complement strand
TCTCTCTCTCTCTCTCTCTCTCTCTCTCTCTCTCTCTCTCTCTCTCTTTCTTGTACACGTCAGTGATTTATATGTGCTCTTTCCCTGCTCTTTCCCCTCTTTCTCACTTGAGTTTGCGTTTTGTACAGTCTCTTGACTTTTCTTTCTCATTTTGCTTGCATAATCACATTTTACTTTGCTGTTGCTGCTGCTGCTGCTGTGAAATGGAGAAAACTTCCTCTCTAAATCGATTGTGATTATCTGGAATTGTTTTGCTGGAAATGCTGCTCTCATTCTCCGGTTTTTGGCGTTTGCTGCCTCTTCTTCTGCCGCCCATTCTGCTGAAATGAGAGAATGAGAACTTTTCCTTTGCCGATTCAATTATGGAATTAAAGTATTACCCAGCGAGGCGAGCAGTGCCGCTGCTGTACAGAGCTCTGCAAAGAGCCAACTTTTTTTTCACCCATCTAGTTAGTCCTACTAGACTAGACTAGAAAAGCTAATTAAGTGAATTCAAAACGTGCCTCCATTTTCATTTCATCTCTTCTCTCTTCTCTACATTCATTCAGCCCGTTTCGAGCAATTGGGATAGAGAAAGAGACAACAAACGAGGGAGAGGGAATCTGGCAATATTTTAATAACCTCCTTCTCTTAGGGAAAGGCTTAGTTCGCTGCAATTGCCATTGCTGTCTTCCAGGCTGCTCCAGAGATAATGAGATCGATTCGTGTTTGTACAAAAGTCCTGCATTTGTACAGTGCACCAGCAGCAGCAGTGCAGATTCACCAGCAGATAAAGCTGTGTGTTTGCCTAATTGCGCGCTCACAGAGCTGACTGACTTTGGTGCAGAGAACTTTTGTTGTTGCACTACATTCACTTCAATCTTATACACAGACAAACTTCTTCTTTTCCCCCGCCCCCAAAGACATTGTCTTATTCTGCACGTAGAGCTGCTCTGATGTTGTGTGTTCACAGAACAGCCAAAACAGCAGAATCGATCACCGAGAGTTCTCTCTATACGTGACGCGGCAGTAGGAGATAATTAACGACTTGAAGACTCTCTCGTTTGTACCAGGGAAAAAGGGAAAAGGAGGGAGGAGAAAAAAGGGGAAAAAGTGGCATCAATTAATCTGTGCTGCCATTGTCTCGCCAGTCTCGGCCTTTCCTTCCTCTCTTGGAACAGTTTTTGTTGTTTTTTAGCTTTGTGTTTGGGCTGCCTTCCTTCTTTCATTTGGTCTATGTAAATATAATGCCTGGTCAGTTTTTTTTCTTCGGCCAGTCGCTCGCAGTTGATCATTTGTGTTCATTTGCGCCTCTGTCTGGCCAACAAGATTTTTTTGTTTTTTTCTTTTGCTTTGATCTAGCTAGTGCTACAGGCACGGATACATTCAGTGCTGCTCCGATTAATTGCCCCGTAATTGATGACCAGTATATAATAATTATATCCACTTCCTTGGCGTCCTTTGTCTCCAGTTTTTGTTCTCCATCTTCTTTTGTGTGTTCGATGACATTAAAGCCCAATACTAACGTGAATCTACTTTTTTTCTATTTTTCACAGAGATGTTTCCCTTCTGGCGCTGACCGCAACGCAAACGACATCGAACTTTGCGCGTTGTGGTGTGTCACAGTGTTTTGAAGAACAACGCTCTTTGTTATTGTTATTCTTTTGGCCGCCCAGCTGTTCTTCGTCCTCTGCTTTCTCTGGTTCTCCATTTTCGTGGTCTTCGTGTCTCTTTTCACCGCGCCTGTCACCCAACGAATCTTTTTCGTTGGCGACTCAAACTCAGCTAACAACAGTTCTAATACATGTCGCGCCAAGTCATGTCTTCCATCATCTCTCTCTCTCTCTCTCTCGGCTATGATTGATAACAGGCCGCACTGTCGCCTGTCGCAGGGCACCACCACCGCCACCGCCATCACCACCAGCAAGTGTTACCATTCGAAGTGCTAATCGAATTGAATGAATCGTCGAACAGAGTAGCAGCAGCAGCAGAACAATACACCTCCTCACCAAGCAGCAGCGCGAGCATTGCTCCAGCTCAGCTCTTCAGCTGATGACTGACTGTAAGTGAACTACATCGTTGACACATCGAAACTCCTCTACTTTGCTTGCTCCTCATCGTTCACCACCACCACCACCACCAATTCATCCACTCTTCAACTCCTCAACTTGTGCTTTCTGCAGTGTTTTGCAGGCTTGGCACACAGTTGTTTTGGTTGCCAAGTGGTTCCTAGGTTTCATCCTCATCCTCAACTCATCGTAAACTACTCCAGCACCACCACCTCTTACTCTTCTTCTCATTAACTAAATTATGAGTGTCGCCTTCTGAATCTTCACCCCCACCACCACCACTACCATGCCCTCTCCAAGACCCCAGGTCTCTGCCATCGGTTCTCCTTCTTCTCCTTCTCCTCCTCCTCTGCAAAAGTGCTCTAATTTGCATGATGAGAACGCGGAAAAGGTCTGCTCCAGAAACAACAGCAGCAGCGACGGCGGCGCCCCCTCCTTTGCACCATCATCAATCGATTCGTGCTCACTGAATGCTGGTGGCGGTATCGATTGTCGGCGGACGACAGCAGCGGTGCTTCGATGCTTTGCCAGCAGCAGCAGCAGCAGCAGCAGCAGCAGTGATTCAGCACCTTTGCAACCAACGATCCAGCGCCATTTGGCTTCCCCGAAACTCAGAACTGCTGCCGCACTAGAATCGGCAATGAAGATGAGTCCGATTACCGCTCCCTCCGCTGCCACGACTGCAGTGCAGAGCAGTTGTGCGTGTGATGGCGGGTCCTGCAGCCTCGATCTTCTCTCTATTAGGCGGTGTAATCGATTGCGAGCTCAAGTGCACCACCAGCAGCAGCAACAGCCATCAGCCGCCGCATCCTCTTCACTGGATTCATCTCATCATCAGGAGGCAAAGTATCAAAATGCGCCCGACGACGACGAGGAGGCCTCCTCAGCCGCTTTTGATTTAACCCACTGCAACTCTAGCGGCAAAAACAGTAGCAGCAGCAGCAGGCAAAACCGAGCTTACCGACGCGTTGCTCATTCTTCATTCTCTTCATCATCTTCCTCAGACGACTCTTCCTCATCCTCACCACCACGGTCATCATTACTATTCCGATCAGCAACTGCACCACCACCATCCACTACCACCAGCACCAGCACCACCACCACCGCCATTATCATGTCTGACCGAACATCGTGTTTGCAGAGGCTTCTTCCGCGGAAAGGAAGAGCATTAGAAGAAGGCATCACCTTCAACAACAACAACAACCACAGAACCATCACCCCCACCACCACCACCAGCACCAGCACATCTTCTCCTTCGCCTCATCGTCAGCTCTATTTTCTACTCTACTCGCTTCTCATCATCTTCTCCACCGTCGGACTTAAAGGTATGTGCAGAGGAAGCTGCTTTTCTATTCTATTCTATTCAGCTTTAGACTTCTATTGCATTCTCAATCTCTCTAAGAGTTGTGAACTAAGCGAGCGTAGCACAGTAGTATCATCTTCCGACAAGTCAGAGAGACGCATTTCGACTTTCTTCACACAGACAGACAGACAGACAAACGCAGACACTTATACAGCGGCATTACACAATTGCGCCATTGTGGGGCTTGGCAGTGCTGCTGTCTGAGACTGCTGAGACTTTGCTACCCTCTTTTGTGTCAGTCTTCTTCTTCTTCCTCTTTGCAGCAGTTGTCATCTCTCTTTTCTTACTTTGATGATTATTTCCATTGATCGACCGCTGCCCTTTATATTATCATCGAGTGTATGCAGATAAATACTTTGCTGCTGCTGCTTCTTTAGTTAATGCCTCGGAGGAGTGAGATGTGCCTGACTGGCCCCTCACTCACTCTTTTGAAAAAAATGCTGAATAAGATATTGAAAAAATAGTAGTTTTTTAGCTTGCTGCATCCGATATGAAATCCATCACGAACTTCTATTTTTTTCCCACCAAGGGGGTGACAATTATTAGCAGTGCAGTGTCCCTGACTGTCCCTGACTTGCACTTTTTTTCCTGTAAAGCGAGAGGCAATAACACGTTGTCGCCTTTATTGATTCTCTGACTGTGCCTGTGGTGCCAATTCTGCTGGCCACTACTGTTTCCACTGCTGCTGCTGCTGTGTCCATTCCCAGTTCCTCTCCCAAGCTCTAAGCTCCAAATCTTCTTTACGTTTTTTGGCGTCTTCCTTTCCTTTCCTCTTTCTCCGTTTCTGATTAGGCGCCGTTCATTTGTCTCGCTAGTATCTCGCACTAGTTCTGCGCGCTTATTATTACTACGGAGGGAGCTCCGTGTGCAAAAGCTCATCACGCTGTCACCAGGAGAAAAAAGTCTCAGAAAGTCTCAAAGTTCCCTCTTCTTTTTTTCTATTCTTGCTGGCGCAATATTCCTTGAGCACAAATAGAGGCAGACAGACAAAACACACGCACTTTTCTTCTTCTTTTTTCCCACTTTCTTCTCTTGTCGACGTCTAATTTGACATCTTTGCCAAGAGGGCAAAATGTTGGCTGGCTGGCAGTTGTCCAGCATGGCACGGCTCGGCACTAATCAAATTGCAGGACAATTCGATGGCGGCGGCGGTAGTGGCCACTGGCCACTCTTGCTTGAATTAATCACTAATTGAATTAGTAGTGGAAGTGTAGTGTAGTGTAGTGTCCTGTAGTGTCACTTTCCTTACATTTTGGCTGGCTGGTTGGCTGGCAGGTGTAATACATCGCAGCTTGATACAGTGACAAGTGTCTGTCCAGTGTGCCCAATGTCCAGGCATCTAATTTGATTTGCCGCCCAATCACTTGGTGCTAACTGCTGCTGCTGCTGTTGTTGCTGCTGCTGCCATGTCTTCGATTTGTCTCCTCTTCCGTCTTCTCTTAAGTCTCCTCTCCTCTCACGACGGGATTCTATTTTCTTTTTTTTGTACTTGATTTCTTCAGCACCATAACACCACCACCACCACCACCACTCGCCCAATAACCAAATGACCGACGCGTGTCGCCCATTTTTCAGCCACACAGTTCGGGTCCACCAAAGTTTTGGGCAGTGAGTCAGTGAGGCAGGCAGGCACTCTAATTGAAAGTCTCCTGTCCTCGGTTGGTGTAATCGCCAATGCCGCCAAGTTGAGTCACTTGACCAGTGTGTGTGTGTGTGTGTCTGTGTTGCACCACCATCATTATTATTCCAACTTTCACTTTCATTTTTGCTTGCTTGCAGTGTTAGTGCAACGAAGTGAAGTGAACGATGATGATGGCGGCAGCGACGACGGTCAAGGCGCAAATACACTGCCATTTTTGTTTCTCCTCCCTCACTCTGAACTCTAATTGATACCGTCTCGCCGAACACACTGTGTTGTTTTGCCTACGTGTAGTACAGGGAGAACAGATCAATACCAGGGCAAGCAGAAAAGAACAGCTCGGACACTGAAAGATGACTAAACGATGAGTGGAGCACCCTCACTGGTCGTGTGCCACCTTCTTCTTCTTCTTCTTCTTCTTCTTCTTCTAGCTGGGCTATTATCATCGCCAGCACCTCCACTACCACTGCTGCAGCTGAATTTAATGCAACACTGATTTGCGCCACGAGCCAGTGATACCCACTTGCACTGAAGCGCAGCTAGCTAGCGAGCACTGGATAGCTGTTTTGATGAATGAAGGCAAATGTATTCAGTGCCTGTGCTTCTCAGCTTCACAGTCACCGGACATTGCCACCACCACCATCAAAGTGAAAAGCGATCCTCTCTCTCTCTCTCTCTCTCTCCTCGCCTTCACTGTCCACTACAGTGTTTTCTTCTTTTTTTTTGTCAGGAGCACCACCACTAGCCACTGGGCAGCATCAGCAGTAATTCATGTTTTTGCGCCTGTTTTATCTATTATTTATGGCCCGCAAATAATGGAAATTAACTTGCTCGCTAGTGTGTAGTGTTTGGGGTGACGCAGTGGAGCCCCCTCCTCTCTTCTCGGGTTCCTCCTCCTCGCCTTTTCCTGGAACTAGCAAGAGATCGATCGTCAAACTAGCGCAGTGCAAAAAATGTCCGAAGCGAATGAAGCGAACCATAAATCCATCATAAATCTTGTCCACTTGCTGTGTTGTGCTGTTTCAATGAGGAGGCACACAAATGTTTTTTTCGTGGTCTTTTGAGCTGTTTTGAGCACTTTTTTTCTCCATTTGCACTTTTGAGCTTCAGCAGCAGCAGCAGCAGCCTCAATCTAATGTCCCCTCGTTTAATTACCGTTCCAAGTGGAAAGATGACTTCGCCTGCTGTGTTGCAACACAGCAATTTCTTTTTCTTATCTTGGTTTTTTGTGCTCAGTGACTTGATTTATCCGCTTGCCCATCTTCTCAATCTATCTCTTTTTGCTGTCTGTCCTCAATTAACCGTGCACTTGGGCACTTTTAATTAGCACTTGATGCAGCAGCAGCAATCTCAGTTTCGATTTGTCTGTCGGCCAGACCGATTACCAGCAGCACTGACTGCGTGTCACCTGAGTTTGCCTGCCAACTGAGCTGTGCCTCAACTGACTTGTGGGCTCTCCATTGTTCAACACTTTGTTGAACGCTGCTCATCAGGTAGGCAGAGAAAGAGAGTGCTATCGCGTGGTCATCGCAATTTGTCAGCAGCACTGTGTCCAGCGGTGGTCAGTGACACTTTGCTCAGATAGTCAAATCCTCAATGAACGAAAAACTCTCTCATTCTCTGATTGCTTTTTTTAAAGTGCAAGAAAAATGATACGAGTTTCAGTGTTGGAGACTGTTCTCAAGAGGAGGAAGAAAGGGGTAAAGTGGGTTTGAAGTAATGGAAGTGCACCCAAGTGCTCTGCCCTTGAGTAGTAGTAATCCTCCTCCTCCGTTTTCAACTTGATCATTTTTTGCTTTTTGTTCGCCTATTTTGATGGCTGATTTCTCAGGGCAATTAGCTGCTGCTGCTGCGTCTTGCAGTAGTATTCCTTGGTTGGCAAAGTGTTGGCGACGCCAGCTTCTCCAGCTAGCTGTGAGTTATAGTCGGACATAGCCGCCATTGCTGCTGCTGCTGTTCCTGCTTGACAGAATGTATCACTTCACTACACTTCTTCTTCTTCTTCACTCAGTGAGTGAGCATCGATAATAACAATCAAATTAGAGCCCTTATTTATGGCCGCCCATCAGCAGCCCCTTCCAAAGCACAGGCAGTATCCACCACCACCACTACAAAGTATCATCATGATGTTGTTCATTTCAGCCTTCATTTTGTTCTTGTTGATGTTGTTTAGAGCCGCAGCCGTCGAGGCATCTTCCGCTACCCATTCAGCTTGCCATCAGCTTGAAGAGAGGGGCATCATCCTCGCATCTTTTGCTGCTGGTGCTGGTGCTGCTGTTCATTGCTCGCCGCCGCCATTGCGCTAATTATAATTGGCCAATAACGGGCAGCAGCAGTAATAATGGCGAGTAATGGTGACGGTTAATGTGTGTGTGGGACTACAGCATCAGTAAAGGAAGCCAGACAGGCCATTGCGCAGCTTTCCTCCTCCTCTTTATGGCTGCTAATTCCTGTGTCGCGCCGTCATTGAAACCGTCGTTGAAACAGTTGGTTTGTCTGCTCAATCCTTCTTGCCCGGCTACATTGTCTGCTGTACACACTTTGGCGAACCAGACCAGACTGCTGCTGCTGCTGTTTCTGAATCGTCGTCGTTGTTATTAAAATTATATGCAAATTGAGACTAGACTGACTGTCTTTGTGTATGTGCAAATTCCTACTCTCTTTCTATGCAAAATTCTTCAGCTGCGCTCAACTGTGGACTCTTTATTTGTCTCCGGTTATTTCAGAGCACTTTTCTACTCCTTTTCCAGCAGCAGCAGCAGCAGCTAAACTCTACACCAAAGTGTCCAGAGAATGCCCTTGCAAATGCGCTCATTCAGCCATTTCAGATGCGTTTTTCTTCTTTTTCTTTTCTTTTTTTCTTTTTCTTCGACTTTGTCCTCTTCAGCGACGCCGCCGCCGCCGCCGACAATCGACAGTTGCAAGTTTTAATTCCGTTTTGTGTGTTTGTTTTTGTATTCTTGTCCCCTCCTCTCTTCTTGGCGACACAACATTCTCTCAGCGGCTGGCAATCTCTTGCTCTGAAGTGAAGTAAGAGGACACAGCCGTCTTCGATTATCTTCACTGGCCCTGCTCAGCTCCTTTAATTGAGCTTTAATTAAAGAGGAGCAGATCTTTAATTGGCCGGCGACAAAGTACTAAAATCAACTACTGAAATCTCGGTCTCTGCCCGTTATCTTTCAGTCAGTGCCTTTCTTCCTTCCTTCCTTCTTATTAAACGGAGTTTGCGCTGATGATATGCTTCGACCTTGTGGACTACTATTGTTTTAATTATTGGAAACTTAATCAGCCAATGTTGAAACAGTGCACTTCTCCTTCTGCGATCCCTAAATGAAAACAGAAACAGAAAAAAAGTGATGCGGCCTGATCTAATTTTATTCTCCTCATCTTCTTCTCCTTCTCTCTTTCTCTTTGTCTCTGTGGCTGTCATTGCGCCTCCTGTGTGTATGTGCATCCCCTTGCTTAATAAATCATCTTCCTCTCTTTCTTTCTTTCTTTCCTGCTAATGGGCCTAATGACAATTGCATTACGCCACGGCGCAAGAAATGAAGAGAGAGCGAGAGAGAGAGCGTCTGCAAATGGCCCAATTTGCCTCAGTGACTCCTCTTCTCTCCCTTACTTCAATGTACGAAGACCAATTTCACTTAATTCAGCGTTCTTCTGCTGCTGTCTGTCTCTGCTGACTCCTTCATCAGCAGCTCCTCAGTAGTAGTAAAGTAACTCGGTGGTGGTGGCGGTGGTGATCAGCAGAGTAGCGGTGAACAATTGCATATTTTTGCTTTTGCTGCTGCTGCAGTGCTAGATGGCTCAATTGAATGTGAGCTGCTGCTGCTGCAAAAGACCATCATCTCCTGTGTCCCATTACAGTCCCTGCTGCTGGTGCGGTAATTAACTGCACATATTGTCAGAGCTGGTGCTTCTGATCAGCAAAGTTTTTTTTCTGTTTTTATTTCGGTCTCACGTGGCTGTTTCTTCTTTGTTCTCACTGCCGCTCGAACATGATGCGGTGGTGTCGGCGATGGTGGTAGTATCGCCGGTGAGAACTGCCTTCAAAACTGCAGTTCTTTTTTCTCTCACCGAGTCACTGCTGATGACTCTGATGGCCACTTATCGCCCTTTTATCGACTCCTCTTTCCTCCTTCTTCTTCTTCTTGCATTTTGACAAACACACAGTAGCCGATGCTCTTCTTTTGAGCAGCACCAAACTGACTGACTCTCTCACCTTGTGAGCTCTTCTTTGGTCAGTGTGGACACACACAGACAGACAGAGACAGACAGAGGACAGGGAAAGACTGGTAGTCATTTGCTGATGTTGCTATCGAAACCTATTAGCTGCTCCATTGTCTGTCGGTGACTACGCACACAAAAGCACACAACGTCACCTAATGTGCTTCGAGCAGTGGAGGCAGCTAATGAAGCGACTCGCAACTTTCTCATGATGCTAACTTGGTCCTCCAGCCAACTCCTGCTCTCAGCAGTGTGCGACAAGTGGCGATTAATCTGCCCGAAGAGAAGAGAAGAGAGAATGAGTGAGAATGACGCCGGCCAGAGAGAGATGAAGAAAAGATGGACATCAGCGATCAGTGAGGGCACAGAGGAGAAAGAATGGCGGGGAGACCTTTTTTTGGCTGCTGTGGCAGGGCAATTATTCTATTAGAGGAGCTGTGCTTGCTGTTGCTACTGTGAGCTGAACTCACTCTGACTCTGAAGCTCATCTCCTTCTCCTCAGCATCATCATCACCGCTGGCCACTGTAATTGGGCTCCCCGAGCTAGAGCTAGCGCACTCTTCTCAGTGGTGTGTAAGCTTAACGAGCGACGAAGACTGTGTTCACGCTGCCGCTGCTGATGTTGTAGTGTCTTTCTCTGCTCTTTTTTGCTTTTTCTTGCCAGGCACGATTTGTGATGCGCTGCTCAGGTAAGATCGAGAGTCTCTCTCTCTCTCTCTCTCTCTCTCTCTCTCTCTCTCTCTCTCTC
>JAALOO010002496.1_pt1 | contig 10027 bp, 7 predicted proteins | sample 7257641 | NCBI WGS metagenome assembly JAALOO01 (sample SAMN14085613, study PRJNA598686) | mite metagenome | biome: ENVO:01001000; feature: ENVO:01001002; material: ENVO:01001226; isolation source: single female mite from University of Michigan culture on fish food culture... ... | reverse complement strand
TAATAACTTTATTTTAAACCGATTCTAGGCCATTTCATCCCAGCCATTTCATCGCGAGCCATTTCATCGCAAAACATTTCATCATCAACCTTATAAACCAGCAGCTTAATTTAAATAATAAATTAAAAATGCAATATTGTTTGTTGACAAGTCATTATTATTTCAGTTGTTTTAGAACATCCATTTGTAATCAATTATTCATTGATGTCCAGCGCAAAAAAAGTTATAGTCACAATTAACGGTAGCAGAAGCACTCTACAGTGTTTTCTGAGTAAAAGTACATAGTTTAACAGTAGTAAATCTACTTCGACAGACACAACAAAAAACAGTGCTGCTACTGATGCAGTTGCTGATGGTTAACACAAACGACAGTCTTGTGTGGACAAAAAAGCAAGTGTGCATAAGGAAGATCGATTGCCCGTGCACACAACTGGCAGCACTGGTAGTGTGTATGAGCGGTAATGTCATCATTTGTATGCCTCCCACCGTGGGCCAATTATGCAGATGTGGTCGTCACAGTGGGCAAAAGCTTTGTGGTTCTACTGGCACAAGCACACAAACACACACACTTGCAAATGCAAAGAAAGAATGAAACAAAAAGAGAGAAAGTGAAAGCCCAAATGTGACACTGACCATTGGCAACTCTAGGTGCGACTGGTGCGACTGGTGCAATCAAAGTCGACCTACTGACAGGTCAATGCACCTGCTGAGTGGCAGGCAGGAAACATGGCCAAAAAGGCACGTAGGCCCATTACAGGCACAAACTGGCAACTGCTTCACAAAACAATCTAAAACAAAACAAAAAACACCAGCTAGCAAATTTTCAACCCACTGCAATTGTGAATCCATCAACTACTGACTGAGGGATTAGTGCAAAGCTAATGGAAAAAGTAAAGTAAAATGCACGACAGAGAAGCCAACTTTTAATTAAGCAGCCCACATATTTCAAAATGAAGTTGCCTTCTCTGTTCACTTAAAATGGTGATTTCAACTGATCACTATGCACACAAACAGACACAGACACAAGCACACTCAGAACGACCAATGTTATAAAAAAAGTACAAATATGAAATATTAATTAAGCATACGGCATCATTACTGACTCAAATATACCGAAGTTCTCTCTGTCTGTCTGGGTAACTACTGCACCAGCAACTCAACCATGTTGTTGAGTGCATTTGGCCGGGCGGCAAAAGAAAAAGAAAAAAACCTTTTGTATAATGAGTTAGACGCTCGGAAACAAAAAAAAGAAAAACGCTGCATGTCTCATTTCACAGCTGATTACACTGGGCGAGAGTGCACTGGTGAAGGCAAGGTGGAAGTACTGATTAGAAGTAGCTGCAATGCTAGCAATCGGTCATCAGAAACAGTTCAAATGCAAGTACACCCGTCCCACCTTGTGCCTTGTGAAATGATCACATTGGCATGAACAGAGATGCTGCCTAATTAGCTAAAACAATCATCTCTGGCAAATAAACAATGGTGATAATTGCTTAAGGGTGTGTTTGTGTATATGTGTTTCAACAACCATCATCTATTGATAGCGCGCCCTAATCTTTTTCCTATTTTTAAGGTCGTTTTTAGAATAAAGCAATTTGGTTAACAAACCAAGTAGCGCCACTTCAGCTAAAACAAAAGCAAAATTTGGCTTCATCACACTTGTTTCTGTACTTGAAACTGTGAGCGATTTAAATGTGAACACATTTAAAAGCAAGAGCATCATTCTTGTGAATCCCTCTGCAGTTTCTAGTAGCGCACAACCATTAAAAAAGAACAAAACATCAAACCTCTTCCAGTAGAGTGCTTATACAGTTTGCAAACACTATACTAAATAAAACAATAATTCCTTAATTAATAAGAGCAACCATTTGCCTAGACGAGTAATCTAGTGCTTGCAATTTGGTTGTAACAGACAAAATGGAAGAAAACCAAAAAACAACAAAAATTGAGGGTACAAAAGCAAACAACAACTGCCATCACTACTACTACCACCACCACCACTGCCGTCATTGCCACCAGATCAATCACCGGATGAGTGAGCACGTTGAGAGAGCAAAACATGCAAAAGCATCAGCAGCACTTTGTCCAATCAACAGTAATCAGCCGAAAAGACAAAACAACAGTTTCGTCGTCCTCATCACTCAGCAGACAGATTGAGAGATATAAATAATTTACAACCTACAACAATGGAAAATGAGTCTGGAGTATTGATGTGTGAGAGAAAAAAGAAGCCGACGTAGATCTATGCGCGCCAGCACTGTTCACTGCTCACTAGTGGAGCAGCATCATCATTAGTTCGGGGAACTAGCAAACGTCCACCGAATCTGAGGAGAGCCGTTTCTACCGGAGAGAAGGCAGCGGCATCATCATCAGCAACAGCAGTGGCATCGGCATCGGCACCGCCACCGCCAAGTCAGTGAGCCATGCGTGCAACATCATTTCCTGGCGTGTTATGCAATCAAATGGCAATTCTCAGGAGTGTTCCCAAAACAACAGAGAAAGTGGGTGAGTGAGTGAAGGCAGCACCAAAGTCGACGTTCCGCCAAACTTTAACTATCACAGAGAGCAGCGTTCAACAACGGAGACTGTTCAGGATGCATTGTCGTTGCTGACGGTATGTGTGTGTGTGTCTGTGTGCCAATGCTAATGGGCCATTTCCTCATTGAGCAGTGCACCGAGAGAAAGCTTTGAGAAAGACTCTGCATTATCTGTCCTGAAAGCTAGCTCGCTGTCCTCTTTCACTCCTACCCATTCACTATCAACTCATTCAGGCAATTGTTTATAACAATTCGGCTCATGTCTCATTTCAGGCGGCACGTCTTGAGCACTGTATCGAATGCCGCCGCCGCCGAGAGTAGTGAAGTGTGCCAATTCATTGTCGGTGTGCACTAAAGACAAGTGCAACAGTGAAAGCAGGCACAAACTGACACGGGTAGACACAACAGAGCAGTGCATTGTTTCCACTGAACCAGGCAATTGAGTAGTTTGTTGAGGGTTGCCAAATCGCTAAAGGGTTATATCACCAAACAACACCACACCTCTACATTCCCTCTGTTCACTGTTCCATGCTCTTTGTTGTTCCTTGCGCCACCAGGTTGGAAAACGAAAATGGCAGTGGTGGCGGTAGCAATATTCCTGGTGCTGATCAAATGAAGATTCTCAGTGATTGTTGGCTGCTGTTAATTAGAGTGGTTTTTTAGCTCTGCTGTGACACTTTCACTTTTTGGTGATCAAAGAATGGCAGAGTCTGAGGGGAAAACTAGAAAAAACTGGTGGCACAGACAAGCACACAATAGCAGTTCAAAGAGAAAGTCCCTTAAGACATATTCGAAATTGGCCTTCAATAAGGTTGACATTTTTGAAAGAGAGAAAATGAAACACAAAACGCATACACAACAACATGCGTAAACATGCACACCTAATGACCAAATGTGGGGTGACAGTTGCTACACACAATAGTCTTCTGGCCCAATTAAATTAGCGCCTACCTCAGCAGCAATCGAGTTTCAAAAGGAATTGAAAAATTTGCATTTCTATACAACACATGCTCACATTAACATTGCCAACAAACAGAAAATTAGACAAACAAGAGTTCATGCAGAGTACAAAAAAAGTGAAAAGTTAACTAACAGGCCAACAACTAATCAAAGGTGCATTAAGGGGAGCCATTTTTGAGGGAAAGTTGGCTTCCCTGCGCAATGCATTTGTATAGCAAAAAGGTCATTTTTTCGGTACACATTTCTCAGCAACCACACATTGGATTAAGATACTGTAAAAAACAAAATGAAGGCAAGAATGTGTTTTTTTGTATTAAAAAAATTTGAGTTTAAAAATTGAATTGTATTATTATTTACGTTGTAAAACGTGATGTTTTTCAAAACCTTGATAAATGCTTAAATAATATTGTAAAACTTAAATTTTTTCTAATACAAAAAAGATTACATTCTTGTCTTTATTTTGTTTTTTACAACATCTTAATCCAATGTGTGGTTGTTGAGAAATGTGCACCAAAAAAATGATCTTTTGCTGTACAAATGCATTGCGCAGGAAAGCCAACTTTCCCTCAAAAATGGCTCCTCTTAAGGTGAACATTGGGAGAAGAAAAGAGACATTTGTAAAACTGAAAATAGGAAAACCATCCAAAATATAAAACTGAAAGACAACATTTTCATGCATGCTCAGATAAGGTACAGGTAGAAAAGACAAAAGTGGACAAAGGAATTAGCCTGATATACTTTTATACGTGGTGCAACAGCAGATTGGCGCTGTTCCAAGCATACAATCAAAATGGAATGAGCAAGCAAAGCCCAAATGCGCGTTGGCGTTTCCTTCAATTTCAAACAAAATGAATTACACTTTGCTTGCAGTGTTTGCCATTCAGTAGACTGTTAGACAGAAACAGTGCAGTTTTTGAACGCTAAATTAAGCAAAATTAGACTCACCACTACTAATACTACTACTGGTAAAACACGCCTAATTGCACTGCAAAATTAAAGAGCCGTATAACGAGTTAAATGGCTGAGAAAAAAATGTGCACTCAAGAAAAGAAACGGCCCAAAAAAGGGCAAACTTACATTTGTCGGTGTAGTGCTATGCTTTTCGTCTTGGCAATGAGGTTTGCCTTGTTGCGCAACTCGAGGACGATGATTGAGGGAAGCAGTTTGCAGGGCTCACCGTCCACCTGCATGGGAATCGTCCGCGTGGTGGTGATTCGGGCGCTTTGGCACTGCGCAATCGGAGTTCCGTGACCACCGGCTTGCAAAAGTGGCTGTTCAAAAACAAAGAAGACAAAAATGAGCAAAAGTTATGATAAAAAATATTTTTTAAAAGTACCAACAAACACCTTTGTGCAACAAAAGTCTATCCTAAAACCATCGTTTCTACCAGCACATGATACATAATTCATAAAGTCAGGATGAAAAACTAAAAATGACAACCACAGTTACAATGGTCGACAGTGGTCAAATGTCAATTCATGTTGGCCTTGTGATGTCACAGTGTCAGCACTGACAGTAGTGACACTGCTGACTTTCATTTAAAATAAAATTCCTCCTTTCCTACAGAAAACTGCAACTGATTTGACAGCAACTGATTTGATTGCCTGCTCGCAATTGACACTGCTGCAGCCGTTCAAAACTGATGGCTAGCCCCTCCGGTAAAAAGACGACAGAACAATTGAACAAATTAAGACAAGCGCTCATTCGTCGGGCACAAAATGTCAAATTCGGCAATAAAAAGAAGAGAGAATAACTTGGCTAAGAATAGTTTTAAAAGTTCTAGACTGTTTCAATTAAAATGTCACAAGTTTTACGCGGTGTGTAATGAAAATTTTCGCTTTACACAAAGGTTTACAACTGTGGTTTAAAAAAACTAATGAAATGGCGCAAAATCAGTTAAAAAGAAAAAACAAAAAATGATGAATTTCTTTTAAAATGCAACTTTTTTATTCAGTTTTAAAGTAACAGTTTTTTAATTTACGCTTGCTGAATTTCAGTTTTAAATTATAAATCTGATTACAAAACTTAAAACTATTACATTAGAAACAGCTGTTTAATTAAAAAATGCAATTGTAAAAAATTTAAAAAATCTACTAATCTAAAAAATCAGTCTACGAAACATCAAAAAGAACCTTACTGCTCTTTAATTAATAAACCAACAAGGAAATAACAACAAAAAGCAAAGAAATCGGCAACAGCAAATGGCAGCAAATATCTTTTTCTGTTTGCCAAATCGCCGCAACTGCAGCATCAAAATCAGCCTCTAAGCAGATCACATTGAGCCGATAATTGGCAGAACGAGATTAAGGAGGAGTAGAAGAAAACGGAAAAAGTGGAAAAGAAAGGCAAATGACAGAAGAAGAAATGACTGCACCGCCGGGACAACGACTGAACGACTGAGACCGCCTAATTACGTGTGTGTGTGCTTGTGCCATTGGCCGATTGGAAAAGCAGCAGTCAGTTGCTGCTGGCAAGTGCACGAGAAATTCATTCTCAATGTCCGATTTAGCTGCTGCCATTGTCCTTCTCATTGAGGTTGTTTGTGTGTGTGCGCGCTCAGTGAGTCCACTACCACCAAAGCACAGTTGACCGCCAGTGCGCTAATCAATCTGGTCACCGCCACCGGACGACATCAAACATCGATGCTCCATGTGCACACTCACACACTCACACACTCACTGATTGCATTGCAAATTGCCGCTTTACCCTAGCAGAAGCGAATGTATTTTGGTGTGTGTTGTGAAGAGAAAATAGTGCACTGATCGGGAGATTCTTTCAATGAGTCCGCCGTGAGATGAGACGTGTCATCTGGGTCCGCCACTACTGTGCACCATTACCCTCGGACACTGCTGGCAATTGAAATGGAGTAGCAGTGTGGAAGAACCAGAAGTAGAGTGAAGCACCGCAAGCGTGACCACTGACCACTGACCACTGCACCGAAGAGAAGCAGCAGCATCAGCAGTGGTGACTGTAGATGACAGTGGTCTATTTTGGTGGCATTATTAGAGTACTACTTCAGAACTCTTCTCTTCTGCTGCAACCTCATTCTCTCTGTCTGCCGTTCAATACCGCCAATCTGCCAATAGTGACATGATGTGCACTAATTGCAAACAACATCAGCCAGTGGTAACCAGTGCCAGCGTCAGTACTACGACTGCTACCATCAAAAAGCTAGAAACAGAAGCCAAATTAATAAACGCAAAAAAGAAGTAGAAAAGGACGACTGATGGTGGGTAGCGATGGCAGCAGTAGCAGCTCTCCATGGAGCCATTCGGCACTTTGCCAGAGTAAATTAAGAAACTGTACACTGAACAGAGAACTGCTGCTGATTTGCAGTGCTGCAAAACAATCTGCCAAATGGTGGTGGTGGTTTGTGTATGTTTTTGCTACTCACACACACTGGAGCCATTGCTGCCTCGAGATTTGCCTGTCAATTGCCAGTGAAAGCAGTAAATGCAGAATGGAAAAGAAAAAAAGAAAAGACGCAAGCAGTGACGGCATTTGCCAGTTAGCTAGCTAGAGTTTCCCACTTAACAGCAGCAGCAGCACCAGAGTGCTGAATGGCAGTAATTTAATTTACTCAATATCAGATAATTAATTAGATAAATAGATTAAATAATTTGGTGCAGTTCACGGTAAAAAAGAGAAAAATATGCCAGCAATCGGAAGAGGGTGGAGAGAAAAGTAATGCAGCAAATACAATCAAAAACCAAACTATTGTTCTGACTCAATTGCACATTTTGAACTGTGACAAAATAAAAAAATAAAAAAGTATGTGATGAAACCTAACGGCAGTTAGCAAGCAAACAAGTCTTTTAATTAAAAGTATAAAAGTCTGATTCTATTAATTCAATTAAAGAAACATTGTAAGTCAAATAAAAAAATGTGAAAAATGTGAAATTAAGCGATTTCAAAGGTGGGATGGGCTCAACGGGCACCAAATGAAAATGAAGAATGATGTCTGGAACTAAAGCAGTATGTGAATGAGACAGTGATCGTATTCTGGTCAATGAAAAACACGGGCGTGCCGACATTGATCAGTTTGTCTGTGTCTGGTGCAAGGGTATCGACTGGTATAACTGAATACCAGAAAATAAACAACAAACATGCTAAAAACCTGCTGACCAGTGAACCATGGCCTATTGAAAAAAATCGACACTGGCGATAAGCCAAAGTCACCACTAGCATTTATCAGTAGGCAGGAAAACCAGCAACAGCAGCAACGATCGTCAGACGAAACAATTCAATTTAGATAAAATCAAATCGTCAGCATTTTTTCAAACAAAAATGAGCGCACTAAACAGAATGTAAAAGAAAACGCGATAACAGTAGAAAAAAATGTGCTGAAAAGAAAAAAACGCTGTACATTGCTGCCAAATGCTGCTAGCCATTGCTCTTTTCCTACTTTTTGCCTGGGCACTGAAAAGCAAAGAAGCTCCCAGATTGATTTGAATTGCACCGATTCGAATTGAAAATTGATTGAATTAAGCTAGACAAAGTTGTACTCCACTGTAGCTGCTGATGTTATCCGTAGAGTTGCATTTACAAATGTTGTCAAAATTAGTCGTTCAAATGAAAAAGAAAACAATATCACAACTGGAAAAGTGAACGAATCAGTCCAGCTTTTTAAGTTTTTTCTCTTCTTTCTTTCTTTCCTCTCTTTTCTAGATGAATCGCATTGGCCACCCCACCCTGCACTTGGTCGACCGGCTAGTGCACAGAAAATTGCCACTATTCAGCAGTGCTCATTGCGTGCACTGCAGTGCAGCCAAGGTGTAGTCCCGCTGATCATCGAGGTGCACCTTGTATAGAATTCTCCCTAACTGTAGTGCTCACATTGTAAAAGTCTGTCGGCAAATACAGCTGGAAGATTACGAGAAACAATATAAATCATAATTAGTATTGAGCAATACAATTGTGCCGCCTGCTGTCCACTGCTCTCACTGTAGAGACAAATTAGAATCGATCTATGCAATGAGATGTTCAGTGCAGGAATGAGAATCGTGTCCACTTTTCCGCTGTAGCTACACAGCCAACGCTAGAGGGCGCGTAACGTTAGCTGTGTAGCTACAGCGGAAAAGTGGACACGATTCTCACCCCTGGTTCAGTGTGTTGAATGCTGCTGAAAAGACAACGGCAAATCTCGTTAGCAGTAGCCAATTGTCACAATTGCCGGTTCTCTCTTGTCTTCACAAACAGCGTCAATTGCAATCAATTCGCCGCCTCAAGTCGGGTGCAGCTTTGTTTGTGTACACGTTCCCCAGCCCCTTCCCAGGCGAGTGTAGTGGCCGCCTATGGTAGTGAATGACAGTCTTTCTCGCAACTGACAGGCATTACAGGAACTAACAAAAAAACTAACAAGAGAAAAAAGACAAAGACAAAAGACAAATAAATTTAATTACATTCACTAGTGAGCACAACGGAAAAACGGCGAAGGTGTAGAGAAGGAAAGCTGGAGAATTCAGAGCGGAGAAGAAAAAGAGACCACTGGGTGAAATTAAATATTTACGAAGAACGATCGACATAGTCAGGCAAGCTACGGTGGGTGATGCGCCGCAGCACACACTGCCAGAACAAAATTAACAACTGGCAGAGAGTACTGCAGTCGGAAGTGAGTGGCTGCGGAAATTGCCCATTGAAAGATTCATTCGCCTGCCTGCTGTCTCGCTCGATTGCTGAGAATTAAAAGACTAAACTGGACAGAGCAGAAGAGAGCTGATGCTGCTGCTGTGTTATTGAGCGACTAACGACGTAAACGAGAACGAGAAAGAAAAAAGTGGATGTGAACATGTTCAGGTCATTTAGTAGAGTAGAGCAGAAAGCGGCAGCTAATGCTAAAGTGAAATGGGCACTCGCTAACGACTATGTTGCCGGTGAAAGCAAGCAGGTGCCAGCCAAATTGAGCCAGACTTTCATAACGCATAGTTTCCAGCATAAAACATCTCCTGCTGGCAGTCAATCAGCAGTGGAGCATCTCGTTTCAACGGAAACGCCAGTTGAAAAAAGAAAAGTAGAGTATAGTAGTAGCGTAAATATCATTGTGATAATAACAAGAACACACGCACATTCAATGTACAGTTCACGGCTCAAAAATATACACTTTGAACAAAGGACAAAAGGAAATCTCCCACTCAAAACAGCGAAAGGTGATAAAATAGGCAAATGGCAAGTGTAAGTGCTCTCAAAAGAGGCGGTTCAGCAGCAGCGGCAGCGGCAGCGGCATTTCTGTAGGTCAATGCCAGGCAAACCTGTGATGCCGCAAATGTGAGTCAAGTGAAATTCCTGCTGTGCTTCATTCATTTATTGTCATTCACTCAGTCGCTTGGAGCAAAGCACCCACCGACTACGACCGATGATGGCGTCAAGCGCGCTACAATGATGGCTGCCTGTGCAAACACACCATCGATGACGGTGAAGAAAAGAAAGAACAGGCTCCGTAGTGAAATAAAGCGAAGTGTACATACACACAAATAAAAAGACACCAGTTCTTTCTGTTCGCCCACGCAAGGGCTAGGCCGGCCATAATAATA
>JAALOO010002495.1_pt1 | contig 10029 bp, 9 predicted proteins | sample 7257641 | NCBI WGS metagenome assembly JAALOO01 (sample SAMN14085613, study PRJNA598686) | mite metagenome | biome: ENVO:01001000; feature: ENVO:01001002; material: ENVO:01001226; isolation source: single female mite from University of Michigan culture on fish food culture... ... | reverse complement strand
AACATCATCAACAACAACAACAAACGTTCTGCGACCTTCTTCAACTTTGATCATCTCCACCACCACAACAACAGCTCATCACCCCACAAATCACCCCACCAATCACTCATCAGCGATGGCCGCCGCCACCGCCTCCTCCGGGCACCGCATGCCCAACCTGCGGAATCGCGTGGTGGGCGAAAAGTACCGCCTGATTCGCCTGATAGGCTACGGCTCCTTTGGCGACATTTACCGGGCGGTCAATCTGCAGAACGGCGAGGACGTGGCCGTCAAGATCGAGCCGCCCAACTCGCCGCACCCCCAGCTCAAGTACGAGGCCCACGTCTACAAGTCGATTCAGGGCTTCGGCATACCGATGCTGCGGTACTTTGGCGTCGAGAACGACTACAACATCATGATCATCGACCTGCTGGGGCCCTCGCTGGAGGACCTGTTTACCTATTGCAAGCGCCGCTTTAGCCTCAAAACGGTCCTCATGCTGGCCGACCAGATGCTGATTCGCATCGAGTACATCCACAGCAGGGGCTACATTCACCGCGATCTCAAGCCGGACAACTTTCTGATGGGCATTGGACGGTTCAGCAGTCGAGTCTACCTGATTGACTTTGGCCTGGCGAAGAAGTACTACGACCGCCTGCTGAGACGGCACATTGAGTACCGGGAGGATAAGCACCTGACGGGGACGGCGAGGTACGCCTCGGTGAACGCCCACCTCGGCATTGAGCAGAGTCGCCGGGACGACCTGGAGTCCTTCGGTTATGTGTTGATATACTTTCTCCGAGGCTCCCTGCCCTGGCAGGGGCTGAAGGCGAGCACGAAGCGCGGCAAGTACGACCGCATCACCGAGCGGAAGATGAGCACGCCCATTGAGGCGCTGTGCATGGGCTTCCCCAGCGAGTTTCAGATGTTCCTCAACTACTGTCGGGGGCTGCGGTTTGACGAGGACCCCGACTACATGTACCTCCGGCAGCTGTTTCGCATTCTCTTTCGCTCGCACAACTACGAGTACGACTACGAGTTTGACTGGACGATACGGAAGGAGATTGAGAAGCGGGCGCTGGATAAGACCTACAGCATTATAGGGAATAAGATCAGCACGACGAACAATGCCCTGGAGGTGGGACCAGGAGGAGGAACAGCCAGTGGTGCAGGAGCGATTCAATCTCCCGTGGGCCCCGGAGGAGGAGGACTTCCTCAGCAGATGATAGGTGGGGGGAATATTGTGGCGCCGAATGCGGCGGCGACGGCCACCGGTCCTGGAACGGAAGGCTAAAGAAGTTTGAGGAGAAGTTTTTGAAGAGTTCTTGAAGATGATGAAAAGCTGTTGTTGATGTTTGTTGATGTTTGTTTGTTGAAGCTATGGGCTCTCTCCCATGATGATCGCAATATTTCTTCTTCTCTTTCCTGTTTTATATTTTTCTCTGTTTTCTCTTCTTCTCTTCCTCTTCTCTTCATCTCTGCAAATCTGATTCTTATTCTTCTTCCTCTTCTTCTTCCTCTTCTTATTCCGAACATTCGCAATCTTCTACTTCCTCCTCTTCCTCCTTTTCTTGAACTTCTGCTTCTTCTTCTTCTTGAAATCTCTTTCATCATCAACTGATTTCGTCTCAGAAGCAATCGAGGAAAAAAGGAAATCTCTTTGTCGTCACAATTGTTGAGCAAGTCATCATCATCTCCTTCACCTTCACCTTCATCACTCGTTTTGATCGTCTCATCGACTTCTTCTCATTTCATCACTATTTTTCTCATCTGAAGAGTGTGGAGCTGATTAACGACAAACTTCTCATCAACGTTTTTCCTCTCATCATCAACTTCTGCAATCAACTTCGCTCGAGGTTGGAGACCTCCCTCACCACAGTCTTTGAAACTTCTCTTTCTCCTCTTAAACTTCTTCTTCTTCTTCTTCAGCAATGTCTCATCATCATCATCCTCACCATCAACTTCTTCATCATCCTCGAAACCTTAGCGCACTTCATCAAATTCTTCACCTTCCCTCCCATGTAAAATATTTGCGTCACAAGCTCTCTCTCACTCTCTATTGATCCAATGGCTATATTCTAACTGCTTTGTACAAAGATAACTCTCTCTATTATTAAATTAAATCTCTATGAAATCTAAATCTTTGGGAAAATCGAATCTGGTTGTTTTATTTCGGGGAATCTAGGTTCATTGGGACCTAGGGAAAGGGACACGCAAATGTGTGTGTGTCTTGGAACAGCAATAACATGACGAAGAAAGAGGTGTGTGCCTCTTTTATAATATTCAAACCATGAAATGATGCAATCAAGAAAGGTAAGGGAGAAGGTGCTCCCTAGAAATAGCTGAGATGAGATGAGATGATCTTTTTCTTCTTCTTCACTTGCCACGGTTTCGATTGTATCCGCCGCCGCCGCCTCCACGACCACCACCACCGCCGTATCCATTTCGATCTCCGCCCTGATCTCCTTTTCCTCGATATCCTCCGCCAGAGTTTCCGCCTCCTCGATTTCCGCCGCCGCCTCCTCTTCCACCTCCTTGATGATGTCCACCGCCTCGATTTAGAACTGGCCGCTTGTTCATCCCTCCGCCATCTCGGTTTCGGTTGTCCATTCGTCCGCCTCGGTTCTGTGATTTGGCCTCGTCCTCGCGGACCATGTCGATCACCTCATCCGGTATGCGGAGGTACTTGATGTTGACGCCGCGGATGTACACCTCGGGCATCCGCCAGAAGCGGTCGCCGTCCTTGCTGGTGCAGATTACCTCGCGCAGCTGAATGTTCATCCAGTTGTCACATTGGACCAGGTGGCCATTGTACGTCTCGCCGTTCTTCAGCTCCACCAGCATCGGGTGATTCTGGGCGGTTCGAAGTAGAGTTAGGGGGAGCATTTTGGGCTCGGTATTTCGGCGGGTTTCTTTTGCTGATGAAGGTGGTGATCAGTTTATTTGGCGGATAATTGTGATGACTGCTGTGGTGATCGGTAGTTAAAGCTGCTGCTTCTGAAGACCAAGAGGGTGATGATGATCAAGTTGTGGTGACCAGAGCAGGAGATGACAATCTTCAGCTTAGGCTTCAAGAGAAAATGTGATCTTCAGTTTCTATTTCTCGCTTTTCGCTTTGCCAAAGAGCAAAACAATCAACTGCTGCAAACGATCATCGCCGGTGCTGGCGGCCGCTATCGATGCTATCGAGTGTCACTTCAAGCGTCGATTTTTCTGCTTTTAAAAATCTTCATTTCAAATTCCGCGAATTCTGTTTCCCCCTAAAAGTCCTGTGCTTCCTTTGAATTAGTCTCTAAAAAGTAATAGAGTTGCAAAGACTGGTAACTGGTGATATATGCAAATTACTATTGTTACTGGTCACAAGCTTACCAGTCTTCTGAGCTTCTCCTACTATTTAATTTGCTCGACAGTTGTAAAACTCCTCGTCAAATGAATCCTCCTCGAATGATCAACGATCCTAACGAGCCCTTGACACGACACGTTTCAATTAAGAGGAAAAATAGAGAGGCAGAGAGAAAACTGTTCAACTATGTACACAGGAGATAAAATTTAATGAGCAGCGGCGGCTCTGGGTACAATGACAGCAAAAACAAAACACAAACTTCTGCAAAAACTGCAGAAATCGATCCCTAAAAGAAGAAGAGGCTTTGAACTTTCTCAACTGCAAACACAGTGTTCAAAACCTAGAACTTGTAATGAAAAACTGCAAAAAGCCGAGGTTACCTTGGAGACCTTTGGGAACGGGAGAAAAAAAATTCATTTCAAAAACCGATGCCATCTGGCGACCAGAGCGAGGAGATGGGAGAACAAACAAAAATGGACCGATCCAGGATCGGCTGCTTCTGCTGATGCTGCCGTTGTTGTTCTGTCTGTTGTTATTGTTGTTGTTTTCATTGTTGGACTCCTAGGATCTTCAAATTTCGACCTAGGATGGCCTCCGCCTACAGCCTCGCCCCTCCAGTTCTCTTCCCGCACTGGAACTACCTTCCAACGCCGGTGTTAGAGCAGGTGGCCGCCTGCTTCACCTCCCTCCGCGACGTCCTCCAGACGATGCTCGTCTGCAAGAAGTGGTACTACGCACTGTCAGACGATCGCTCCGAGATTTGGGCCATCTTCGCCGGCCGCCGTCTCTCGAAGGCGGTCCTCAAGTCTCCGGTCCTCTACAGCCTTCCCAGCTACAAGGCAAAGCTGAGGGCGCTCAGCTACGCCTGGGATGCGGCAGAGTGCTCGCGGAACATCTTCATCAAACCGAATGGCTTCACTCTTCACCGGAACCCGGTGGCGCAGAGTAAGTGGAGGGGGGGGGGGGGGGGGAGGATTCTTGAGTTCCAGGATCCTCGATTCTTGATTCCTGAATTCAGGGTCTAACGGTTTTTCTTTCAATCTCGATTAGGCACCGACGCCGCTCGCGGCAAGCTCGGCCTCACCGCCGGCCGCCACTGCTGGGAGGTCTGCTGGGAGGGCCCCCTGGGCACGGTGGCCGTCGTCGGGGTGGCCACCAAGGAAGCGACCCTCCAGGCAGCGGGCTATGTCCCCCTCATAGGCAGCAACGTCCACTCCTGGGGCTGGAACCTGGTGGAGAACAGCCTGGTCCATGGCGGGCACTGTACGGGGGCGTATCCACGGCTGGCCAATGCGCCGAGGTACCAGACCGGCGATCGGCTGCGCATCATCCTCGACTGTGACTCGCAGACGCTCGCCTTTGAGCGGGACTACGAGTTTCTCGGTATTGCCTTCTTCAGCCTGCCGAAGAAGCCTCTCTACCCGGCGGTCTCGGCAGTGTACGGCAATACGGAGATCAGTATGGTCTACCTGGGGTGGCCGCTCGATGGTTAGGATCTAGGAAAAAATAATAAAATAGGATTAGGATTCAAATAAATAAATTTGCAATAAAGTTGTGCATATCATCATCAGCATCATCATCAGTTTGCCGTCGTACAATCATCAATGCTGCTAATAACTGTACAAACCTTTCTCTTCGTCTTCAAAAGCCCTTCAACTGCCAAACAGCTCACTTCTTCTTCTCTTGTATAGCTTCATTTCTAAAAAGTGTACTAGAAGTAATCTAAGATTAATAAAAAGTGTCATCAGAAGTTATAAACTTAACTTACCTTCAGTGTTCTACTGTTCTTAGCTCCAAAACAGACGACAAATAAACCAAATAAGGAATGCTAGGATCAGTCCGTTTTGAGAAAAATTTCCCGCAGAACTGCCACACCACTCCTTGAGAATGGCCGTGCTGGCGTTCCGCCAAACGGTCCTCGACTCATCCCGACAGCGCAGCTGCACATTGGGCGTCATGCAGCGGGTAAAGGCGGCCAGGTAGGCGCAGACGTTGACGCCCGCCTCAAAGCGCAGCATCGCCGTCATCGTGTACGGCCACCGGTGCTTTGGAGAGACTGATTTGAGAAGTGAAAGGTCCGCCTCGGAAATGGCCGTCTCATTGGCCGTTTCCAGCGTGGGATGATCTGAAATATAGGAAATAGAAAGCTCGAATTTAGAAACTGAGAACTTTAGGTTAAATTCAGCAATCGACTTACCACTGCCGCAGATGCTGCCCTTGCGGACGTGCTCGATGCAGTAGCCGCCCTCGATCAGGTCCTTGATTCCCTGTAAGCTGTGATCCTCGCAAAAGTGGCCATGAACGAGACGCATCACCTTCAGAATCCGCTTCATCTCCGCGTAACCGTTGAAGGAGACGCACTCCTCGGTGAAGACCGCCTCGTAGCAGCTCTTCAGCTCGGCCAGCTTCGAGCACATCGCCGCCAGTTCGCCCTCCTCGATGAGGATGTGTCCGTTCTCGCCGTACGGCGGCCGACGAAGGAGATCTTCGAGCAGAGAGAAGTCCCGCTCGAGGTAGCGATGAAGACAGGCGGACATTGTCTTGCTGCCCAGGGAGCAGGCCTGGGTGGTGGTGAAGGTGGTGATGATAGAGGTGATGAGGATCACCAGAAAGGATATGGGAGGTTGGGTCATCCTTTTTTGGGAGTTTAAACAGGGAGAAAAAGAGTAACTCCCGAGAAGAAAACAAAAAGTGAGAGCGTGAAAAAATCAAAACAAAAACATCGGGGAAAAAATGTTGCCGTCGCAGAGGACGTAACGGCTGAATATTTAAAATTTTGTGCACGAATTTTAAGGTTAAAATTACAACAATTTTAATATATGACAGTTTTAATTTGTAAAAATTAACAATAGTTTAAATAAAAAATGTTGAGCGATAATAAGATTATCACATTTCTTGAATATCACATGAATATTAGGTGCCCTTGAAAACGTAATAATAGTTTCATATTTTTTAGAGACAATCAGTTCAACTGAAACATCTGTTCGTCCTCTTCGACCGTCTCAAACTTGACGAGAAAAAAACGCAGGTTATCAGGAACAGGTGGAAAGACCACATTCAACTGTCCCGGATAACCGAGCAACAAACAGGGCAGATTTGACACGTGCATGACTAGATCTTGGCCAAAAGTGTGTCCTTCACTTTGGTAGTGAAGCCAAACTCGGTTGCCGGCGTTTTGCTGAAAGTCGTAGTAGACAGCAAACAAATAAATGTTTTTCAGTTCAATAAAAGAATTAGACGAGTGTAGGACCATGTTTCCGGAAACAAAAAATTGTCGAGTTTCTAGGTGTGTGTCTGTGAAACGAATGAAGTGTACCAAAAAGGTAGAATCAGAGAGAGGAGTTTCAAACTTAACGAAAATCCAAGGAAAATTATTTGCATTTTTAATTTTTAAATTTTGGCGTTGTTTTAAAATTTGTTCACAAAATTCGCTATTAGAAGTGACGCTTTGGTGTAAATCAATGCTGTAAGTGTTCATGACTGTAAAATGATTGTTCAAAAAATTAATTTTGAACTCAGTTACTGGTCAAATAAGCAGTCGGTAGCTTCATGAAGATGATAGCGCACACTTAAATGATAGAACCTTTATACTATAAATAATTTGCCGCTTTTATACCAATAATGCAATCCGTACACATTTGTACTGCTTGTTTGTGGGCAGCACATACTGCACAAACAAGCAGTGCTAGTGACAATGCTCATTAAAAAATGTTGCATTATTTTGGCTGGTACTGTCTGATGCTTTAATTTGAAAAAAGTTATGTTTTTTGTTAGTTCCCTTTGCATTGTGGTATAATACCTGTTTGAGTGGGACGGTGTTTATACTAACGTTTATGACTGCAATATTTGGCGTTAATATCAATATCAAAAAAAAAATTAACGCTCGTATACTGCGAGTACTATCCCCTGGTAATAATCTTGTTGTTATGGTGATTAGTTTTATCGAACAACATTTACCGCCGTTTTGCCCCCTTGAGAAAGTTTTTTGATAAGAATTTAGCAATGATGTTGTTCTCTGTAAAGATAATAAGATGAAAAATGTGAAAAAATAAAAATGGAGGAAAAGGGTGAACAGAGTAAAAGTGTCTGGTGACAAAGTAAGAACAAACGGTACTTTCTCAACAAACAAACTATTTTTTTGTATAGGCAAAAATGTGCAAGCATCGTTATAGAAAATTCTTTTATAACTAAAGGATCTCTGGGTGTTCCACTAGTAGATTTTAGTTAGAACGAGTAATGGCGTTCCAAAAACCTACTACTAAAACTACACCCACACCTAAACCTAAATCTAAAATTTCTGTTTGATAAAACCTTTTTGGGCTCTTCGGAACCACATGCAGTCTACATTTGTAAGCAGAGGCAGGTTGTTTTTTCCCCATTGTTGACCATGCATTGTTTTTGAGTTCCTGGATCTTGAGTACCGTTGGTCGTTCAACTGTAATTCTTTCATTTAAATTTTTGCTAAAATTATTGTGATTTTTGAGCAAAATCGGAGCACGAAAAGTATTAAATGGTTTTACACACCAAACGCCAGACACTGGACAAGCGACTGTTGCAAGTCCACGTCCAACTTGGATTATTAATATAAACGGTAATTTTTAAAAAATCTCGTTAAAACATATTGTTGTTTTGCAAAATTTTTGCAAAGCAACTAGTTTGCAACTATTCATAATAGTTTTTTAGTAAAAAAGTGTATACAAATAGAAGTGATAAAGAAGGGGAAAGTGATTTAGTGAAAGAGGGTTTAAATTGTAACAAAAATGTAAGCGGTAGGCGAATTTTATAAAAAAAAACTGTTATGTTTGTCAACAACAGGGTAGTGAATTGTGTATACAAAATAAAAAAAATTAAAAAGTATCTACAGTGTGACCACAGTGGAAGTTGGGGTGAAAGTAGGAAAAAAATAGAGATTATCCGTTATGACAGGCAATTATTGGTGTGAAAGGCATTTCTCCAAAAGAAGTAAGCCGGAAAAAAAAGTTATCTGTTGATTGGTCATTAGAAAAATAATACTTGAAAAAAAATGTTTGCTTTAAAATTGAAAATAAATTGATTAAAGTAAAGACTAAGTGACGAAAAAGGGTGACCTTATGTTAAAAAGAAGGTGTATTGGAAAATAGAAATTAAAAACTATACAGTTACAGGTAAAAGGAAGGAAATGTGAAAAATGGAAGGAAAAGGAAAAGTAAATAAAAGGGAGTTCGTAACTTGAGGTGAACAGTTGTGGGTGATGTGGTGATGGTAGTGGTGATGAGGATAAGGGTGCAGATCATCGTTAAAAAATCGTCACTATTTCAGAATTTCTCTCTTCTTCACAGCTTATCATAGTTCTTCGCACTTCCGCTAATACTGCGCGTGTCCATGAGGAGCGTCACCTCGCTCGGTTTGCCACTTCCGCCGCCGTGCTCTTGACTAAAAAAAGGTAACGAAAACGGGAAAAAAGGGGGCAAAATAAGATACAAAAATCAGGGGGAACATTTTCACCATCACTTCTCACTTCTCTAACAGCACTTACTACGCCTTCGCCGAGTTGTTGATCGAGTACTGAATGCTGCGCCGCAGCTTGGCCTTCTTCTTGTTGTTCGACTTTTTGGAGTTTCCACCACTTCCGTTTCCGCCGCCGCCGCCGCTGGAGCCATCTTTGCCCGGTGGACTGTGCGCCATGGGGGCAATGGAGATGTCGCGGACGGCTCGAAACTCGCCGCAGTTGTTCAGGTGCTCGTTCTCCAGGCGGAAGAAGTTCCAAATGAAGCGGCGGAAGAGCTCAAAAGAAGCCGCTAAAGTAGTGAGGAGATCGGTGTTCAACGACCCGACGTGATTTAGCGAGACGGTAAAGGCCCACAGCGTCCGCCCGATAAAGTCCTCCAGGTAGGCGCCGTAGTAGTAGACGGGCGAGGGGTAGACGATCTCCTCCCGAAGAAGGAAGTTCTCCTCGCCGGTCCGGGACCGGGCACTGGTCGACTCCATCAGGCCCCAATCCATTTTAATGTCCCAGACGTAGGTGTAGATGCTGCTGACGATGAGGGAGGCGATCCACAGGCTGAACACCGGCGAGGACTGTTTGTCGTTTTTGACGGCTAAGTTTTTTTTTGAAAAAAGGGGAAAAGTTTAATTAAATTAGAGTTTTAAAAAGGAGGGAGTTTAAGTGAAGTGGAGTTTAGAAAAATTGGAGTTTTTAAATGGGTGACTTTTTAAAAGTCAAACATGGATAAAGAAAATTTAAAAAAGATCGTTTTAAGTTGCTCAACTAAATCCCTTGTAGAAACAAACAAACAATAAAAAAGAAGTTTAAAAAGTTAACCTTTTTTTACATGCGATAAAAAGTGGGTAATTCAAACTAAATACTGTAGCTCAAGCTAAACAAAAAAACACCTAAAAACAAACTGAAAAATAAAAAAAGCAAATAAAGCGAATGCTTAAAAAACTCTAACCGCTCAATAAAATCAACATAAACTAAACAAAAAACACCTCCTTTCCACCTACCAATGGTCAGCTCGGTCATCGTGCTGAAGGCCACCACAAAGAAGGTCGTCGAGTACTTCCCGGCATTGACCACATGCGGAAAGAGACTCCTCGGCTTCGCCTCATCCGCATAACGCCTCAGACATTGGGCAAAGCGGAACCAGGCGGGCAGAGCGGTGAAAAGCGCCCGTACAATCAGGTAGGTCTTGCTGTCAAACATGCACAGATTACCGCCACCAGCACCA
>JAALOO010002494.1_pt1 | contig 10029 bp, 6 predicted proteins | sample 7257641 | NCBI WGS metagenome assembly JAALOO01 (sample SAMN14085613, study PRJNA598686) | mite metagenome | biome: ENVO:01001000; feature: ENVO:01001002; material: ENVO:01001226; isolation source: single female mite from University of Michigan culture on fish food culture... ... | reverse complement strand
CTCTCTCTCTCTCTCTCTCTCTCTCTCTCTCTCTCTCTCTCTCTTTCTCTCTTCTCTTGATCTTCTGGTGGCTCTTTCGCTCTTTTATTTTTATTTTGTTTTTGGCGCCAGCGACGGCGGCGGCTATAAAAGCGCACCACCAGTTTGCCAGTTGGGCTCATAGTGGCTGGTTTGCTTGTCTGGTAAAACACTTGCTTGTTTGGAAAAAGATCTCTCTTGAACCCTAGCTCCACTTCAATAGCACACTGTCATCTTCTGCTGTTGTGTTGTTGTTGCTGTTTCCATCTTCTTCGACATTGTCACTCTGAGAAGGCAAATTTTTCTCCTGCTTTGCTTTTCGACGCTGTCATTTTAATTGGCCACTGTGGTCTTTGTGACTGCCTGGCATACGTCGTACTTCGATTTAATTTTCGCCAAACACAACACAAACCCAGCAAAACAAAAATGGCGACCATGACCGCCACCTTCATCAAGCCGAGCACGGAGCCCTCCTCGAAGGGCCTCTACCACCACCCGACGCTGACCGCCTCCAAGTCCTCCTCGCTCGCCTATCCTTCTTCCGGAGGATCATCCTCCTCGTCTTCAAACAGCCGCTTCCCGTACCTTGCCTACAAGTCCCCTGAAGCCCTGTACGGTGACAATTCTTCCAAAACGGCGGCCGCCGAGGCCTTTCTCGCCCTGCACCACCACCACCAGTCCGCCACCAATCTCATTCTGCGCTCCTCCTCGCTGTACGACAACTCAAACTACGCGCGGACGAGCGCCGGCGGCTCGGTTAGTCCATTCTCCTCCAAAAGTAGTCACTCCTTTGCGCATCCCGACTTTGACGCCTCGATGCTGCTCGCCCAGCAGCAGCAGAAGCAGAGCTCGATCAAGTCGACTGTGATTCCGATTCCCTCGTCAAACAGCAGCAGCAACAGCAGCAATGCTTCAAATCAGCTGCCTCGAGTCGAGGTGGCCAAAGTGAGTACCACGGCTAAGCCGAAAGGCTCCTTCTCCTCCGCCTCCTCCTCATCTTCATCTGAGGACGGCGAAAATTATTATCGCCAACAAAACAATCGCAGCAGCAGCCTCGTGGACCGCCTCACCTCGGAGGAGCACCAGGCCCTCTCTCGACTGCTGTACAAGCACTTTGCCAGCAGCAGTGCAGCTCGAGCTGTTACCTCCACCGGAACCGGAAACGCCGCCAAATCTTCTCTAAACGAGTCGGCGGTGCCGGCGGACTACGACGAGGAGGACCCGCGGACGTGGCCCTCGAACTGGCTCGCCCAGGTGCCGACGATGATCCTCTCGCCGGAGGTGTACCTCGCCTCGAAACCGCTGCTTAATGCTTACCAGCGGCAGCTGATCCGCCGCCTCAGCGCCAAGTACGAACCTCTGGTCGTTCACTACCTCCAGCAGCTGGTGGCTCTGAGGAACAGTGGTGGGGGAATTGGAAGTTCAGAAGAGGTGGTGCGGAAGCTTGGCGGCGGCGGCAGTGGTGGTGATTCCTTTGTCGGTGCAAACATCTTGCAGTCCTCTTCGTCATCTTCTCGAGGCAGTTCGAGTGCCAAAAAGCAGCAGCAGCAGCAGCAGCAGCAGCAGCCACTGCTGGTAAAGTCGTCCTCGCACGCTTCGGCCTTATCGCAGCAGCAGCAGCAGCAGAATGCAGCTAATAATAGCGGCCCATCACAACACTACCACCACCAGCAGATGAACAATAGTTTCGACCTCGGCAACTTCGCTTGTCACAGCAAGGAGGGAACGGCGACGGCTGACAACAGCGGCAGCAGCAGCAGCCGTCGCTCCATCATCAACGGCACCGTCGACGTCCTTCGCTCGTCGCCGTCGCTCGACTCTTCGGCGCTCTCCTCCTCCTCGAACTCGAGCTCGATGTCAAGCTCAAGGTCCAACTCGTCGCTGTCGACTTCTTCTTCGTCGTCACCGCCGCCACCACCACCAACTTCTCAGGCGCCACAAAAGGCGCCCGTGGTTCAGGCGGCGGAGGTGGGCGCCACTCGGGAGAACCGCCTCGCCCGACTGAGCCAGCAGATGGCCAATAAGTGGTCCAACAAGATGAAGATCTACCTGCGCAAGAACTGAAGAGGAGGAACTGGTCTTTTCTGGTTCTAACCTCTTCCTTTTTTGCTGTACATACACTGTATCTCATCTCTCTCTTTCACCCAATCTCACACAATCTCACAAACAAACTCGGCGGTGGTCCGCCGCCGCTGTTTATTATGGTAGAAAAAGATGAAAGAAGAGTTGAGGGTTGGCTACCCATCTGTTTACACTTGGTTTGCGGCGACTAATTAGCAAACCACTTCATCATCTTTTCATCTCTTCATTTGGCATTCTCTACTTCTCATTACACACACGCATGGCAGACAGAAACAGCACACAACCACATTTGTACACTCATATTCTCATTACACATCATTTTCCTCCTTACTCTTCATTAGAGTCTCCCTCATTCTGGTTAAGGCAAGGTTTGCCTTGGCCTTCGCCTTCACACAACTTCTGCAGAGATTTGCTCTGCTCTGTCACCGAGCAGCAGCAGCTCCTGCGTCATCGTTTTTCTTCTCATTTTCAGTCGATTATCCCAACACACACACACCAGACCAGACCAGACCACCACCAGACTCCACGCTCTCTTTTACTCTTGCTTTCTTTGATCTTCTTCTTCTCTCTCTCCTTTCTTTATTTTTTGTACCGTTTTTCCACTCTCTCTCTCTCTCTGGCGCTCTTATTCCCACTTTCTCATTGGTGTGCTGTCTTTCTGGTCTTTCTCATTTGCAATTAAAAAACTTTGCAAAACTAGTCGATTTCTTTCTGGGCGGTTGTTGCCGAGGTTCTGCTGTTGCTGCTGTTTGGAAAACAGTAGTTGTCCTGTGATCTAGAGTGAGGAGGATGATCCTCTTTCTATTTACTCTAGCTGGTTGGTTCTATTCTTGTTCTTGTTCTTCGTTTTTTTTTCTTTTCCTTCGTCTTCGTCTTCTTTTCCATTGTGTGGTGCAGATGCATTCATCGTCGCTGCTGTCGCTCGTTACTCTTTGGCTTAGGCAAAAGACGACGACGACTACAGAGCTCGCAGCACGAGCTGGCACTAATCATCCAAACAGCAACCGAAGTAAAAAAGAGAGCTCTGGTAGTTTAGGTTCACTTGCTCTATTCTATCTTTGCTTTATTCTCCTTCGACCGGGGAAAGCCTCCAGTGTTCTCCTGGTGGTGAATGGAAACATCTCCTGCTGCTCTTCCTTTTGAGCATTTAAAAAACAACATTTGCAAACAAACAAGTTGAAAAGAGGGAGAACTAGCTGGCAAACTTGCATCGTCGCTGAATCGCTTCTCTTTTTTTGCTTTCAAAATCGAGCAGACAACGGTTTTCTGCTGTTGCTGGCTGCTGCTTTCGGAAAACCAGCGCCGTTGGAAAAGAAAAATGACACACGCACAGCAGGCAACTGTCCCGATTGAAAGGGAAAGGGAAAGGGAGAAAGAGAAATGCTCAAAAGTGCAACTCTTCTGCTGCTGCTGCCGTCGTTCACGGTTCCTCTGGTTATTACACTACTGCTACTCTATTCTGCCGGTGTGCGATGTACGAATACACACACACACACTCGAATTAGCACTGACATTTAATTGGCCGCAGATCTCTGCTGCTGCTGCTGCTACTGCTTTTGATACTCTTTCTTTTTTCTTTCTCTTGCCGTTTCCATTTGCCAGAACTGCCGCCGCCGCCGCCGAGTTTTGCTGCTGGGCGTCAGACTGATTAGTGTAGAGAAGTGTGTCGGTGCTTGAAAGTGAGTTAGATAACTCTGTATAATTCAGTGTGCTAGTGAACTGACTGTCTGTACGACTCCAGAATCCAACACTCTCTCTCTCTCTTTCCCTTTCTCTAATCGGATTCTGGTCATTCCAGTTTGCACCAGAAAGTAGAAAACAGAGAGAGAGAGAGAGAGAGAGAGAGAGAGCGATCGGTATACTGAAATTGAAAGCGCGCAGGCTGGCTGGCTGGCGTGCTGCCTTTGCCGCCTTTATATCGCCTAATTGCCAGCAGCTATTACCAATTTTTTTTCAGTGTGATCTGAAAACGGAAAATTTTGTTCTCTTCTTTTCGAGTATCAGTGCGGTGGTAGTGTACAGCTGATCACTTGACAGCTAGCTAAATTGCCCACGCGCTCATGTACCAATCAATCGGCAATCTGAATGTCATGCACCGGGCTTTTCTTTTATTGAAATTGTGCGTGCTTGAACTCTTGGTCACTACTGCTTTCACTGCTGCTATCAACTGTCAATTACCACTGACCGGCAAAGTCAAGGATGAGAGCCAAACAAATGAGAGTACCCCACTACCACCACCTACTAGTTAATTTTTTTATTTGACAATTTCCATGTTCAAGGCAGCACAAGCAAAAAAACTCGGTAAAGGTACAACTACCCCAAAGTTGTCCTTTACCTGATCATGAAACGTGCTCGCGAACCTTTTAAATTGCCCTGCTGCTCTAAATCTCTTTTCAAGAGATTGGGAAGGGTTCAAGAGCAATTTATTCAATTTGCCTAAATTGAATCAGCTTTTGTGTGGTGGTACCACCAGCAGCTGTCAGTCATTTTTTGTTCTCTCTGTTTTTGTTTTCAGTTTTGTCATTTCTTTTACTTTGACAGACTGAAGTGCAGAGATTTCAGCAGAGATTGAATAATGAAAGAGTGAAAGGAGAGAAGAACTTCAAGGTGCTTCTTCAGTACTTGTTGTTGGTAGTGGTGGCTTGTCTTCTTCCTTCATCAGAATCATCTAGTCTCCTTCTTCAATCGAAGACACTGTCTGACTGACTAGCCCAGTCGATTAGAGTGCAAAATGGAAGCTATTAATGGACAACTGACTGACTGACTTTGTGTGTTTGTGTGTTCTTGTGCACCTTTGTACCTTTTTACCGCACACCTACTTCTACTTCACTTTGGGCGACATTTTTTTGCAGACTGAGTACAGCTCTTTAACTTTGATTTTAGCTGCCAAAAACGAATGAACTGGAACAAAAAGCAGCAAGTGCAAGTGCAAGTGCAAGTGCACTGGTGGTGGTCTGCTTTGGCCAAGTGCAAAGTGCATGATTACAGTTTTAGATATAATTGTTGTGGTTCGAGTTGGCTGATTGTTTTGTAGTGTGTATGTGTTTGCTTACTTATTAACTGTAGTATTGCCAGTGATATTGTAGCACTCTCTCTCTCTCTCTCTCTCTCTCTCTCTCTGCTTGACCACTTGCTGTGTTTGGTATTCTCTGTGATTGAGTTCGCTATGAGTGCCCATGTTCACCGCATGTTTTCATGTTGAGGACTACTTCGGTTCTTGACCTGAAACATGGAAGGGGATATTTTACCAGCAGAAGTAGCAGAAGCAGCAGCACTAACATCGCTTGGCACTCTGCGCTCACCTTTTTCCGATTCCTTCTCGCTTTCACTTTAGCGGACACAGAAAAAGACCGTGTTGAGCTCACGGTTGCTTTCGGTGCTGCGTGTTAATTAGATGCGAGATTGGAATGTTCTCTCTCTCAATCTCTTTTTATTGCCCGGTGTCATTCACACCGTTGCCCGTAAAGTGAAAGAAGTGTGCTCGGGAATTAACCCGAGCCAAAGTGAAAGAGGTAGTGAGTGAAGCGAGTAATCCGGAGACCAGTTTTTTCGCTTCCCACTTTTTCTTCTTTTTCTTCTTCTTCTTTTCCTTCACTTCTGCACAGTTTTTCGACCTTTGGTTGTTGCTGCTGCTCTGATTTAACTTATGGTGCTTTTTATGATCTGAATGAGTGAGGGAGCCTCCTAGTGATTTCTGCGCGTGAACCCTTGAAATTATTTACTCGCAGGATAGAGCAGATGGAAAGTACTCTTTCCATTAAGTTTGTGCTGTTCACTGTTTATCAGTGTCAACACCGGAGGCGAACAAAACTGGATTAGAGATTTTATGGTGATGTGTGGATGGATGGATCACACGTGTCAGGGATACTAATCAATCAGCAGGATGAAAGAAGGCAGCAACAAAAAAAAGAAAAAGCTAATCAATATTCAGTCAAGCGGTAGAATCGGTTTGCGGTGTTTTTTCTTCAGCACCAGCAACAGCACCTAGACAAGTGCACAAAATTTTTGCTTTAATTTAAAAAAATACATTTTACTGACTAATAAATTAAAAGTTAGAGAGAGTGGCTACACTCGGCTGGGGATTTGCTACACAGCCAGTTGTTAACCAGCTAGTTTGTGCACAGACCTCCTTTTCATTAGAGTGGCTGATTGAAAAAGAAAGAGAGAGAAAGAGGGAGAACAAGAAAGAGAGAAAGAAGAACAAGATTAGTACAATTGGGACTTTTTCTGGCTTTGCTTTCTGGCACTTCTGGCCGTCTGGTGGTGCTGCACAAAGCAAAGTTTGTGCCAAGTGAAACCTCTGCTCTTTGGAACTTCTCCTTGCTGTGGTAATCAGATATCTGCTGCTGCTGGAGATGTGCCATCTGATCATCTTGTCAGCTTTTTTGTTCGACTGTGCTCATCCTCCATGCTCATTACTTTGCACATTGTTTTCCCTACAGAAGGAACCTTCTGAGGACCTTGAAATTTGAGTACAAGCTCAGGGGCGGGAGGCGAGGAGAGATTTAGTAGTGGGTAGATGGCTAGCTTCCAGTGCAATGCTGGTGCACTAGCAGTAGTAAAAATCGCGGGCAAAAAGTCTTTTTGCCCGCGATTTGATGGCCAATCAAGTCGATTGCTGCTGCTGCTGCTGCTGTTGCTGAATGTTATTCGATGCTGAATGCCGCCGCATCATTTGATGGCTTCAGTTTTTCTTTCTTTTGGTTGTGATGGTGGTGGTGGTTCTTTTGGTTATCATCCACATCCCCACTTGAGAAGATGATGACCTTTACTATTTAGTATGCTGCTGTTGTGTTTGAGTTGCCACTTTTACTGATGTTGTTGTTGTGTTTTATTGCAACGGCAGTCAACCTCGACTGCTGCTGCTGCTGCTGATGTTTTACGACCACCATCGCCGCAGCGAAATCGGTCCAAGGAGACTTGCCTTTCCTTTTCTCCTTCACCAGTGCACTGATGGTGGTGATCAGTTAGGATGCAAAAAAATTATGGTCTTGTTTACTACTCTTTTACAAACCCACACACACACAGACACACTCGGTTATCAGCGGAAAATCGATTGGAAGTGTGTGTGAACCAGTGGGAATAGAACTGTGTGCCAGTGGGAGAAAACGACTGTGACTGCAATTGCATTTGCCAATGAGAATGTCAATTGGAACTGTGAGGAGAATTAGAGCTGACCAGTGCTTCACTACTACTACTACTACTTTTACTCTAACTACTACTACGTTACAGTCTTCTTTCTAGGCATAAGCGGATTTATTATTATCGGCTGCAGTGCCTACTTTTTTCCTTTTTTATGAACTGCACCTAAAATGGTGAATGTGTGTGTGTGAGCAAGAGAGAAATGGCTGAAAATATTAGAGAATGAGGTAGAAAAAATGGTGGAAATTCCACTGCCAAACTGCTGAAACGGCTTCTCTCGCCTTCCTCAATCCTAGTGACTGCCTTCAGTCAGCTTAGAAAGAAGGAAAAAGGAAAGAGGGAAAATGAATGAGACAAAAATGAGTCACTTCGGTGTTGGAAAGATCGATGTACTTTTTCTGTATTTTTGTATATGTGTGTTCCTCTTCTCCCGAGAGTGAAAAGGCGTTGGTGCACTACTCCGCCAAACGCTGATCAATTCGGAGGGAAGCAGTCAGGCAGGCAGGCACATTTTTTCACTTTTGGACGTCCGTCATTTTCCTCACTCTTTTTTGCTTCCCTTTATTTCTATTCACTGTCCGTACAATCGATTGCTCGCCAATCAGCCGCAGTTTTCTTCTTCTTTTTTTCCAGTTCTTTGTCAGAAACTCAGCAGCAGCTAACGAGTTCCTCACACTGAGTTTGGTGTTTCTTAAGAAAAGCATTTTTTTGCTTTTGAATATTTTCAGGAATTGAAAAAATGATTTTCCAGTCAGTACTGGTGGTGGTTTACTAAACTTGTGCACGGCTTGGTGGACATTTTTCTAGCTCAAAAAAACTTTTTTGCAATTAAAATTGAGAATAAATGCGATAATGAGTTGTGAGAGAGATCACTTTTTTAAATCGGGGAAATATAGCGCCAAAGTGGGAATTGGAAGATGATGATGGTGAAGTTGTAGAGACGACACAAATTCTCAGAAAGTGAAGAGTTTTCTTTTTGTTTTTTTTTTCAGTCAAGTTGCTTTCACATTTGATCATGCTCATGATCAGTTAGCCCCTTTTCTGCTCTTCTGAAGAATCATTAGAATTCGCCTGAATCGTCTGAGAGAAACGGGGAATAAAAGTTTGCCTAGTCACACTGTGAATGCTCTCTTTCTCCTTTTGCAATAGTCAAATTAGATTTTCCCGTTGATTTTACCACTGATGCTGCTGCTGCTTCTGCATTGGTTAGTAGTATTCGACTAACCAATTTCAGGAGAAATTCATTGACTGCGACAGCAAAGAGAGGAAAATGGCATTAAATTTAGATTACTCTATATTTAGATGCAGCGCATTAGACCCTTTTTACAATTTTCCTCTCTTTTTCTCCTCTTTTCCCTGTGTTTTGAGGTTGTATAAATACACTTTTCGCTTTAAAATTTAAGCCTGAGCAAGGTTTTTCTCCTGCTGCTGCTGCTGCTGCCGCCGCCTCTGCCGCCCATGAAAGCTAATTTATGAAGTGGGTGCCATTTTATTAACCATTTTTTATATTATTATTATTTCACATCCGCTCATTCATTTTTCTTCTTCGTTTTCAAGTGTGTGTGCTGTAATTTTCAGTGCACTTCAGTGCACTCACTCGCTCACTTGAAGGGCTGCACGCACTAGTTTGCGTTTGCTTACTTTTTACTGCCTATTTATTTTCGTCTACCTTTCTCTACCTTTTAACCAGTTCAAACCGAGTACCCACGAGTTTCACGCCGCCGCCGTTTTTGCCATACTATCGATCGTTTGTCACCAAGCCACACTGAGTTAAGCAATTGAAAACAGCATTTTTCCTGTTGCAGTTGGTGGTGATGGGCTTGCTTTCAATTTGCTCCTTTTTGCAATCGATCAGTTTTCAGCTGCTGCTGCTCTCTCTTCAGTCGACGACTGTATAATTTGCGACCACTGGCACAAAAATAGCCGCCGATACTCTTGGTAGTGCACCTTCTTTCCCCTCTCTACAGTCTGAGAATGAGAGGGAGAAAGTAAGTTGGTAATTGCACTTGTCAATTATTTACCATCGCGACAAATGAGAAAAGGAGAGAGAGAATGAGAGAGAATGAAGAGGATTGATGCATTACTACTACTACTACCACCACTGAGGAACAAACCGACTACATTGTAGCACACAGACTGAGTTGTTGTACACAGTGCTGAGTTTGACGACAGCGGAGAAAAGTGGAGAGAGGAATCCGATTAGAATCCTCCAGCTCTTTTTCTCCGATGGGAAAAGCTCAGATCTCAGGAGCTAGGAGGTAGACAGCAGAGTACTGAAACTGAAACTGAAACGGTGTTGTACAGTGCTGTACAGGGGCAGGGGCAATCAGTGTCACTGATGTGCTACCTGGAAGGCCAAACGGTGAGCTCACCTTGCCTTTTTTTGGTTGCCAACTTTTTTAGCTTTTCATTGAAAACTTTGTTTGACAGCTTCTCTCTCTCTCTCTCTCTCTCTATCGCTCGCCTACGACTTTTTGCTTCGCTTCAAGAGGTTCTGCTTTAAACGGAGAAGAGGACAAAATTAGACGCAGAATTTGCTGTCTTCTCTTTTTGCCTGCTATTAATTCTTTTTCCGTGTAATGGGTCTCGGTGAATGGTTGTTGTTGTCGTACCGTCGTCGTCGTCGTGTTTCGTTTTCTTTCTATTCTTGTTACCCGTCGACCAGAAGAAGAAGAAGAAGAGAACAGTGTTGGCGGTGAAAGGCTGCTGCTGCTGTTGCTGCTGCTGGGTAATTTAAGGGGGGACTGCGCGCACATAACAATTTTTTTTCGAATTTTTAGTTTCCTA
>JAALOO010001937.1_pt2 | contig 10030 bp, 5 predicted proteins | sample 7257641 | NCBI WGS metagenome assembly JAALOO01 (sample SAMN14085613, study PRJNA598686) | mite metagenome | biome: ENVO:01001000; feature: ENVO:01001002; material: ENVO:01001226; isolation source: single female mite from University of Michigan culture on fish food culture... ... | reverse complement strand
TAATATTATTGCTTAACATATTGCTTGCACTTGAGTTGATATGAAGGTGGTCGAGGGTGGTCAGAGGCGGTGGAAAGCGCGTTGAATACTCGCCAATTAGTGTGATAATCGAAATCAACAAAGTGGAACACCTTATAGCAAAAGAGAGGCGCCAGACAATTCTGCAAATTAGTAGCCACCAAAAGGACGACATGTAACGTGGCTATTATTGATGGTCTCACCGACGAACAGCCACCACCGCCACCAGTACCACCAAGACAACCGAGCAACATGCCTGTAATATCCGTAATTACACAAGCAATAATTCACTCCAATTTTGCCTCTCTCTAACAGTGGCTGAGAGAAAGAACGACGGTATAGCCCGGTGATGGGGCAAACAGACGGCAAGTTCCGCATCTATTTGGTTTAGTGGATGTGCAACTTGATGTTTGTTTGCTCTCTTCGCAAAGAACAAAAAAAAAAAAAAGAGAGAGGGAAAGGTGGTGTGCACTCTTTAATCGACTGCTTCTGATAACCATAGAGCACTGTTAGTGACGCTAGGATCCAGTTCAATGGCAGTGGGCAGTAAGTGCACTTTCTAAGTGGAGTTTACTATAAAATGATGGCAATGGTGCAGCAGTGAAGGCACACCGACACCTCAATCAACCAGACAGCCACAGACCAACCACCAGGACACCTACGCACCGAGCAGGCACTAGCTTGTCAAGCACACCCAATGCATTACTCCATTGTTAAATGCCTGCTAAATGCAACAAATTAATTTGAGTAGTTGTTTAACTTCACTTTCCAGCGATTCTTAGCCAGAAAATTACAGTGCGTTTCACTGTAACACAAATTAGTTGACTGCAAAAACTGTGATGCTCTCTTTCTCTCTTTGTACGACAGCTAGTGTTAGGGAAAGTAGAGAAGAGAGACTGAACTCCAGTGAGATGACTGAAGCAGCAGGCAACGGTGGGCAATGTAAACAAAACCCAAACGGCGCCTGTACGATCTGATAGATTAGTTGCGATTTAGCACGTCAATGAAATTAGCTTTAAAGAGAATTGGAAACAAGAATAGGAAATCGATCTGCAGAATATTCCAAAACGGGTGAACCGAAGCGCAAAACGAGTGGAGAAGATTGCTAAAGACACAACAACAACGACAGCAGAGCAGGAGCAGCAGTGGCAAAAGCTGCCTGTGCGATGGCGTAGCTTAATGAAGACTCGCTTGATCGGCTTGAAGGGAAAAGCAAACAGTGAGGCATGCTTCGTTTGGTACTAGCAAACAACGATTAAACTGAAATAGAAGCAAAACAAGGACATTGGGATAATGCAACCCACATTGATGAACACTGGAGCTGTTGCTGGGATGATGTTGAACGACTGCACTGCGGCCAGACAGTCCAATTGGAGTTTTTCCCCATTAAAAGTAAGAGCACTGATCAGCGTTGTGTCCAGCGTAGAGAAGCACTGAACGGTGCTTATTGTGGGTTAATAGTAATAATAATAATTCCACTCTATTAGCAGAGAAAAAGAAGATGGTGAAGAAGAGCCAAAAGCGCCTAATGCAACCGCTCATATGCAGCCACCTAAGCAGGCTTGTGTAATTGCGTTCATGATGGCACTGATGCTGCAGTCAGAATAGGGCACATCACTGGACCAATTGTGGCACATTAAGCAACCAAACGCTGAGAGAATGAACGGCCAAACCGTCGGTGGTCTTAGTGTGTGCGACGAGAACAGAAGAAATCTTAATTAAAGTGGAATTAATTTTGGTCAGACGGAATTGAGATGAGTCAAGGCACAAGCGGCAGCAGCAGCCTTGGAGCAACTGCTGCTGCCGTTCCTTTCCTCCGATCGAATCACTTTTCTCGTCGCAAGGCGCCAATTGCCAACCGCAATTAGGAAAAAGAAGACCACCACACACACTGCCACCAGACACATCTCCATTAGACGAAAAGCGAGAATAAGAAGAAATGAAGTGAAGGAAAGTGCAGTTGACGTTGCTGATGATGCTGCTGCATAGCGACACTTTACCCGATGAATGCACTGCTCGGCCGAACATATTTCCTTTGGTTGTGGTGCAATAAATTGGCGTGATTATGTACAATAAATGTAGCAAATTCAACCGCAGATAATTGCGACCGGTAGATCACACACACACACACTTGAGCTTCAATTCAAGGCAACAAGAATTAGATTTAATTCTATTAAATGAAATGAACAGAATAGAAAATGCTATATTGAATTGAAAAAAACAGACAATTCATATTTTCGGTGATGTACACTTTTTTTCATGCTACCATTGTACATTGTTTTTTATTTAGTTGTCATTTTCTAGACTGCGTGCACTCAGCACTTGCTAAGCTGATGAGGCAGTGTGCACCAACGTGCATCAACCTAGTCGAGTAATCTATTTGGCGAATCAAATGAAGCAAATAAAATGGATAATAGTTTCAATTGAGAGAATAGATTGCGCGCTGTGGTGGTAGCGCTAGGGAGAAAACAAAATAAATAAATAGCAAAATCGATTTGGAGAAAAAAGGGAGAAGAACAATTCGATCAAATAGGTTGTAATAACAGCACAATGGACGATAATGACACGTCGATGGCGTCAATAATGGCAAGGTTGCCTTTCATTTGAACCCGCGTTTCATTCTCCTGGTCCTGGCTGTTTCTCCTACTACCAGGCTTGCTCTGGGTGCTTATCTCTCACCGTGGCTTTACCCTCACTGAAGCCTATCTAGATAATGGGCAATCGATAGCAGTAGCAGCAGCAGTGTTTGCGTGTGTGTGTGCGACGAAGTGACGCCAATTGAGCTAGTAAAGCAGTGGGCTCTCTTCGTCTTCGTCTCACAGCGGATCTCCCTTGGATCGCTTGTGTTGTTTACGCTCTTCGAGTTTTGGTGGCATTTGGGGCGATGCTTTCTCTTACAACGCCCAACATCACCAGCATCGCCAGAACAAACACACACACGGCGCCAAATTGAGCCGTCAAGCAGTGCTGTTGCAGTAGCATGTAAGCAGTGACAGTTTCTTACTTCTGTACTTTCAGTGTACGTCTGCCTAATGTGTTGCAAGTAATTTCCACTATTCGATTCGTACTGTTCGCCAGAGTACAATCGAATCATTGCAATGCTTTGAGTGTCATTTGGAGCAAGTAAATAGATTTATTACATGGCCAATTAATTAGCAAAAGTTGCCATTTGTCTAACGGAAGTAACAGGACCGAATAATTAATTTTCACGCTGGTACTTTTTTCCCATTTGGAGCTGGGCAATGATAGAGCTCGCCATAACGGCACTTTCCAAAATGTGTGTATGTGCGCGCTCCACAATAGTGAACAATGCATAATTACGGTGAGCGAAGGAAGGCAAATAAATGAAGAAGTTGTCCGCTTTATAAATGGCGCCCATCAATATCAACAGTGGCAATGCTAATGCTTTCTCTCCCTTTTCTCTTTTTCTCCTTTTCTCCAGTTGGCTTTCGCCGCAGCAGCGCACATCGTGTGTCAAATGGCGAAATTAAATACATCGGCACAACACGAATAAGGCGAGTCCGTCGGGAGGCGACAAAAGACAAAGCAAGGCGTCCATTGACGGTGAAGAATTGCTGTCGCTGCCTCCGAATGAGGGTTTCACTTGATAGAATTGCTGCCTCAGAAGAAGACGTGAGCACAGTTGGTAGTTGCCAGCACCAGCACATACTCAGTCAGTTCAGCTTGGAGGGCACTCGAATCAGCCGACGGCTGTCACTGGCTGGCGAGACGATTGGCGGTCGCGGCGAGGCAACACGCATAGTGACACTTTCAATTTGCAGATTAATGTCTCAATAGTGTCGGAGTTTACTGAGAGTGTGTGTTTGTGTGTGGGCAAACACACACACACACACACTAAACTGGCTCCAGCTTAGCCAATTTGAACTTTATCTGAGATAGCCCTTATCAAGACGATTCAATGTAAGAAGAAAGCCACAGCAGTAGCAGGAGCTGCAGTTGATGCTGTTCTCTGCAGGAATGGCGAGGCGAAATAAGTGGCATATCAATTGACTCTTTCAGATTGGTCTGGGAGAGAGAGGAAACGGCTCCTTGGAAGGGGAAGCAAGCAGTGCTTGCAGTTGCTCATTACATACTTCACTGCGACAAATAGATTGTTTATTAGCTTTGCAAATTGATGCGCTCTCAAACATGGAAACATGTTCAAGTGTGCAGCGAGCATCATGAAAAAGAAAAGATGCAAAAAGAGAGAAACAGAACGAAAGAACCGTTTTCTAATGAAAAAACATTGTCACAGTGCGAACAGAAGAGACAAAGGCTGAGACAGACAATTGAGCAAAGCAGTGGAGAACAACATCTCGCAGCGTGAGCAAACAAAACAGCCATCCAGCAGATCCCAATTGGAATGCGAGTGCACTGTGCTGGTGCACTCGTGCTGGGTGACCATTGCCGCTCTCTACTGCCCGATGCTCATTCGGGCGTCGCTCACTGCCTTCCACCACCATCAGCACTACTGTGGACGCCTGCTAAGTAGCCGAAACTGAGCGCAATGCAATCGCAGTGTCCCTTCTAGAGGGTCCCATAAAAACTGCAATCGTTTCTATTTGTGCTCCTCACTGGAAAAAAACAAATAATTTGCAAGATAAAGATTGCCGATTAATTAATTAGTGCAATAAAGTGGCGGACAGTGACTCCGGTGTGTCTGTATAACAAAACAGTGCCTATGCCTCTTTACAAAGCTGTACAGTCAGCAATGGGTGCAATGAGAGCAGGGCTTTATTCTCGGGAGTAATGAGCGGATAATAATGGAAATAATAATAAACACAACAACAACAGCGAGAAGCAAAGAGGGAAGGCGCCTGCAAATGGCGCCGTCAATAGTGAATAGCGCCCACTAGCAGCAGCAGCACTACTTCTGAACGAGCTTCATCAGCTTCATCTCTATTCTATTTGACACTCCTAATTGGCGAGTGCAGCTAATTAAATATTGACTGCTTCATTTGTCCACGCCAACGCATTTATGCTCTGTAGTAGGTTATCCTAAGGTTTTCCTCCGCGCACAACTTGATCTTTCTAAAAGTCGAGCAGTTTCTATCTTTTTCTTTTGCCTCATCAATGTTTTTATCTGACGGGCAGTGAAGCAGTGGCAGTCAGTCAGAAAAAAAGAAAGATCTCATCAGATGAGCCGAAAAACAGCGTAATTGGCGCGCGTAATTCAAATCAGCCCCATCGGGCAATGAAATTCGACTCGTTTTATGATGATTTGTCACTTTCTGCTCTTCATCATCATGGCGCCACAACCACCACCACCACCAGCAACTGCAGCAGCAGTTCAGTCGCTTTTCTCCGACGACGTCTTCCAGGCAGTCAACGTTTCTGTCGTTTGGGTTATGCTGCGGATTAGCACAAGTGCCAACTCAGCACACTTTGCTCGCCACACAATTCTCGTCATTTACTTTTTCTGCCTGTTTGCCTGTCTGTGCCGCAATTTAGACTATAAAACCAATTATTGGCAGGCCAAGTTTAAATTCAGCAAAGTTTGCAAACCCAACAGAAAGCTAATCCCCCAAAGAGTAGCCATCGACATTACTCGACGATAATTCGGACCCTTAATGACGCTCACTGGCAGTGGCAGCGGTGGCAGTGCTGCTACGGGCGCCATCACCCTCTGCACCGGACCGTCGGTACTTTGCCTGAACGGAGTAGTACAAGCAAACGGGCAGCAATGTTCAGTTTCACTTGTCTGCCAGTTTTCAGTGTTTGTAAAGAGTGCCTCTGTGTGTGTTTTTGTGTGTTCAACTAATATTTTATGGTAATTCGAGAGAGCACAATAAGTTGCAGTAATAAAACAAAGGCGCCTGCAGAAGTTGCAGTAATTTTGTGTAAACAATTTGCATAGATCTCTCGGTGCTTTCGATTAGCACCCGATCCTTCTCTTTAGTAGTAGATGGAAATGATCTCTCTCTGGTGACTACAATTGCTCCTCGTGGCAGACGGTGGCGATGGAGTGTTCCACTTGATGTGCTGATGCGGTAAAACTCCTGCTGCCGCTGCTGGTCAACACACTCTGACTTCTAATTTGATGGCAGCTTGTCGAAGCATCACAACTATTTGCATAATGCCCACCATCAACAGCAGAAAATGGAAAAGCAAAGAGTTATTAATAAAATAACAAAGTGAGTCTCAAACAAAGCTGGTCACCACGTGACAAGCCTGGCCGATTGCCACTGGGCACAACCAAACACACTGTCTGACTGACAGATGCCAACAAAAGGGTGTCAGTACTAATTAAATATTAATTAAAGATGCGAATGAAAGAGAGGGAATGCAGAATAGAGACAGAGTACCAAAAGGCACTGGTGCATTGATTAACAACTGAAGATGTGTACAAAGCAGAGAGAAAAGCACCACAGGCGCCACCATCACCATCAACAACAACAACAACAACAACAGTAGTTTTGCCTTTTGTGGAAAAATAAACATTTCAATCATTTCAATCATCTCGTCACTTGGCACATCCAACTTGCAGCCCAGCTCACCAGCAGCAGCCAGAGTAAGACATCAAATGAACACTAATGGACGATAACAGGCAACGTGATGTCTACTGGAGCATGCCAAGCAGTCCATTGAACGGGGCACTGTCTTCTGCGCCCAGCTCTCCTCTAACAGTGTGGACTGCTCATCACCGCTGGACTCGACTGGAGAATTAGCTGCAAAAGACGGGTTCTGGCAGGGAGGCTGAAGAAGGCGATGCTAGGAGAGGCTAGGAACAGCTTAGAACAGGCGACGACGTTCTCTCGCTTGTGCAGTTCACTCACGTCTCAGATTCCATGGCAGCCTCAATTGTTCGTCTCACTTGGCACTAAAGAATCTTCAGTTGGCCCTTCTTGAGGCACAATCAAAATTAAACTCAAAGTTAATCGGCCCAGTGAGCGTGTTCGCTCTACGCCTCAACACACCACCGGCGGCACTGGTCGAGCTGCTGAGTATACGGTCTGCCAGCAAAATGCAACGGTACAGGGCTCCCTCACCTCAAACGCTCTGTCCATAAATCAGTCCAGAACAGCCACCGAGAGGGTATGTAATTATAATGGACGATGGACAGACATTTTGCTGCCATAGGTGCAACAAATATCAGAGGCATTCAGCAACGCTAATTCAGCGGGCTGAAATGTATCGATCAGCTGAAGTGAGGCTATCGATTCGGGTCTAAAGAATCGAGTGACGAAAAAGATAGCGAGAAAAATAGAAAGAGAGAGGAGGCCAATCAAGACGTGCAATTATCAAGTGAAGCTCTTATGAGGCCGAGCCGCCTATGAATATTGATTAATCGTGCTTGCTGCTAATTATCACTGTTTACAGTGCACTTACAGGCCACTTCGAGTGTTGCATTACGGCTTTTGGCTTTGCCTGCTTCTGATCGAGCCAGGCAGTAGTAGGTGCCTGTATCGCCTGCATCGCCTTTTTTAGAGATGACGTGCAGAAAGACCAACGAATCGCCAAGCAGCATGCGATTGGCAGTGGTATGCACTTTCACGTTATCTTTGTACCTGAGGAAAAAAGAAAGAAAAGAGATGCAACAGAAAATTAGGAAAACAGTGTGAGGCTTGGATGATGACGGCTCTTACCACTCGATTTTCGGCGTTGGGTTGCCATCTGCTCTGCAGGATAATTTAGCAGGTTCATGTTTTCGGACTATCAACGACGTTGGATGTTCAACTATCCTTGGAGCTGCCAACAGCTGGCCTAGAAAGAGAAAAAGAGGAAGAAAAAAGTAGACATAATTAGCAAATAATAATAATAGTTGAGGTAATTATTATGAAGCCAATCGAGCAGTCAATTGCTGCGGCAGTAGTAAGTCAGTAAGACTATCGCCTATCCTGGTTGAATTTTTAATTAACAGCAAAAAGTAACGCTGAAGCCTTTTCGATCGATTTTGCCGCCCCAGCACACAAGCAGCGCCAATCACTGGCGTATGTTTGGACACCGAGCCGTGTGATCAGCACACATGTGCGGGTAGATTTATGTAGTGGGTGCATTAATTACCGCCTGCTCTCAATCTCGCAGACGAGATCAACATACTCGGTCAGCTACTTTGAGGTCGGTCACCTAGGTCGGTCGACACTGACACACTCACAATTTTACTCTACACTGCACGAAGAGTTAAATTGCGAGCTTTAGAATCAAATTCAAATGCTAAAACGGCGGGTGGTAAAGTGGTAATGATCACCGACACGGTCAGCAGAAAAAGAAACAGATAGACAGACAGAGAGACAGAGTCAGGAGAGCAGTGAGGGTTAGTTATGTGTGCCTCAATTGAAGGGGTCTTCGAGCGGCATTCAGCCACGACACTCGGCCAAACTGTGTGACAAACTGACCACCACCACACTGACTAAAACGGTTCACATGCAGCGACAGAGAAGACTGATCGAGTAAAGTCATAATCGAGCCAATAATGGCACTTTCACCCGGACAACAATGGCGCTACAACTTAGCACTACCAGACAATGGCGTGCCTTCTTTCCCATCGAGGGGTCAAGCAGTGGTCCAGGCTACAGCAACAGCAATGGCAACAACAGACCGCATAACTGGAAGGGTTTACACTGATTAATGCAGCCTTCTTGAGTGCCTGCTTTACCAATCAGTGTCCATTGTAGCAGACTATCTTAACTTGCTGCCATTGAAGGCTTTGAGTTGTTTGAATCTGACAATGTTTGTGGGATCTAACGGCTGTGCTGGCTATACAGTGAGCAGTGGCTCTGCTGGGTAGGCAATTAGAGTAATAGAACCATTGCTGTTCTTTCCGATGAAATAACGCAGACTCGCAGTGGCAGTTGAGCGAAAAGAGAAATGAAAAATGAGCACGACCTGTCTAAAGATCTGTTTCAGAGAGCAAGTGTTTCAAGATGTATCCACTAGGTCTTATCACATTTGAAGAACGTCTCCAGCCTCCAAACATCTAACCAGATACCCACTACTTTCTAGCGCCCCAACAAACCTCAAATCTCTCTCTCTTTATCGTAAAGAAGAAACAATTAAATTAGCTACTTTTAAGGAGCAAATTGCTATGAAATATTAATCTACTCGGCACAGCAGACTTTACACTGTACGTGGGCTTAATGTATACAGCCCAGAGAAAAAGGGACGCCATGGTGAATCTGGTAAACAAACGAGAAAAGGCACAAGAGGAAAAAAACGATGGCTCCCACTGCTTGGCAACTTTCGTGGCTATGCAATCAAATTATGGGGATTATCAAGTTGGGATGCCTCTAAAGTTTTCCTTCAGAGCAGGGACCCATTTCAAATGACCGCTTGGAGAAAAAGGGGCATAACGGGCGGGTGGCCGGCAATGGATGCTAATTCCCAAGCCTCATCATGCATTTGACAGTTTGGGTTGCAGTGAGGAAGGGAGAGAAAGCCAACAGCGATAACTGCAATCTAAGCCTGGTTTAGTGTACTGGCAAAAAGTGGCAGTCAATGCCTACGATGGCGGCATTAGGCACAACTCTGACCACTTCGATCAGGCCATTACAGACTTCGCAAATCGAATTAAATAGCCAAGAAAATGGCCGCCCGTAGCAGCAGCATCAGCAGCAGTGGTCTGTCGGTGGCAGGCAGTCAGGCCTCGAGACAGTGGTGCTAAGTGTCCACCATGACTGCGAATAATCCATTGAAACAATAAAAGTGTCAGGGCACGATTTATCCGAAGGCATCTCTGCCGGTTTGATGCTACAGCTGTCAAATGTGCGGGCGAACAGTGGAGAACACACACACCGAGGAACTGTCAATGAGCACAAAGCAGCACTTTATTAGCAGAATTTCTTTCTCTTCTTTGCTTTAGTGTGGTGCCAGCAGCAGCAGCATTTCTTGCGATAACAGTAATGCCCAGTTTTTCAATAAGGCGAGGTACGATTTAAATTGGCCACCGTGCTGTGGCAGCAGGGCACTCACACACTGCTGCACTAAACTGAATTGCCGCCGAACTGGCGCTAGTACCTACTAAATCAAAGGCAGTCTTGGGCTGTGACATTTTGAGCGACATTTGCTAAGAAAG
>JAALOO010002493.1_pt1 | contig 10031 bp, 11 predicted proteins | sample 7257641 | NCBI WGS metagenome assembly JAALOO01 (sample SAMN14085613, study PRJNA598686) | mite metagenome | biome: ENVO:01001000; feature: ENVO:01001002; material: ENVO:01001226; isolation source: single female mite from University of Michigan culture on fish food culture... ... | reverse complement strand
GCACTCTGCACTTCTTCAATGGCCGGAAATCTTCACTTCTGGAAGGCACCGGCAGTTTCGAGGTGGCGATGCACGGCGACGGACATTTGCTGGAGGGCGGCCATGAACTTGGTGGCGGCGACTATCATTGCCTCCTCCTTGCCACGAACAACCTTCTGGACCTGCTGCAGCTGTTTTTCTCCAAACAGCTGCAGTCCATATCCCGGTAGGTAGAGACCTCGTTTTTGCAGATCGTGTATCAGATAGCGGACGAGGGCGAGGACCTGGTGGCGAGCGCCTTTGACGGTGTGGCTGAAGTACAGGCTGCGGAACAGCTTATCATTGGCCAGCTCCGGCTTCAGCCGACCTTCGATTTCCGGCCCCTTGAAGACCGCCGTTCGGTCCACTACAAAGAGAGCCGGTTCTCCCTTCTGGCAAAGATTGCCCCTGAAGTGGTAGCGGAGGTCGAGCGGCACGCCTTCTCCTTCTTGGAAGCGAGCCACAGTGGCCGCCAGCAGGTTCAGGTGACGGGAGACAATGCGCAGCAGCTCCCCCAGGCGGTGCCCCTCGGAGGCCTGCATCATCCCGGCTGGCCCGTATGCAGTGACCAGCTGGCGCAGGGCCTCCTCAGCGGTCGCCTTCTTCTGGCAGAGTTCAGCTCGAAGCTGGGCTGCAACTCCTGCTGATTGAAAGGCACACTGCTAGCCTCCAGCAGAAGCTGATGAAGGCGATGCTGCTGCTGGTTCTGCTGCTGCTGTTCCTGGTCCATAGTTCTGATCAGTGGTGTGTTCTGTTCTGAACTGCAAAGTGAGATGTTTGTTGAAGTGAAGTAGAGTGATTTGTAGTTTGATCTGATGTGCAGCTGAGTCAGAGTGCTGAGTTGTGTTCAGCTTGGCTGTTGCGTCAGTTTCAGACTTGCTTTGATGTCAGTTGTGATGTCGGTAGTGTGGACTGTGATGTTTGTGGCAATGTGTGAAAGAAAGAGTGAAAGGTGGAGAATGTCTGACAAAGCCAGTCCTTTGTCAGCCAGGCAGAATGCCCCCCTTTTGAATGCCACTACCAAAGAGTTGGAAAGCTGGCGACTGCCGAGGCAAAGGTTGAAGCATCAACAGCAATGGAAGTTGCAGCAGCAGCAGCAGCCTCCAGGAGTGCATCAGTCTGCCTCAAAGTAGTAGTGGTAAACAGCATCGAGATAGAGGCCCTCTTTTCACCCTTTTTCCGATGCCCGCTTTCCTCTTCTTCTTCTCCCTCATCTCTAGCAAACAGTGAACACACACACACAAAGTTGCACTGTTGCACATTTCTTGCAATATTAGCACATTCTATTGTACCCTGCACAAATTGGCTGCATGCTTTTGCTGGGATGTGTTTGTAGACAGCGATCTTAGCAGCACAAGCAACAGCAGCACTAGCTGGACAATTACACTGTCACTGTGCAATTAAAAGTTGCTGCCATTGGGCCGGCAATTACTGTAAAGTAAAGCAGTGCTGAGGTGCATGCTAAAAGAGGAAAAGAGAAAAGCAGAGATTTCAAAATCGATTTATTACTTTTGGTCAATATCATAATCATCATCAACAAAAAAAAGACTGCAGGCCACACCAGACTAGTGTGGTTCAATAGTTCAAAATTTTTTATTGAGTTGATTTGGAACAAAAAAAGTGAAAAACAAAGCAGTTTAAAGATAGAGAGAATAACAGTTGACTTAAAAACAAAGAAACCGACGCCTGTTTGCTTCTGCCTCCACCTCCTCCTCGATGGCACGGCAAACCTCGATGTAGAGCACCGGCAGACAGCGAATGACTCGAGTGGCCAAGTCGAGGATCTCCTCCTCCAGGCCGTAACGGACCTCTCGGTGCAGCCCCTGCGCCGGAAGTTGACTGCCGATCAGCCTGCGGACGGCGATCATCAGCTGCCGCTTCACCTCGATCACCTCGGGGCGATGGCGAGCCGGCTGTCCGGGCGCCTGATCCGGATCCAGCTCCGGACTTCCCGGCCCGAGGGCCGATCGGCCTACGACAAAGAAGCGATCGACCAGGTCGAGGTCACCGAGAAAATCGTGCGACAAAAGCGGAGGTGGAGGGGGCAAAGAGGGCCTCTTCTGAGGTTGGAGGCGCTCCAGGCGGAAGTCGACATAAACCCGGCTGATGACGACGATGGCGTCTCGCAGGGCGTCAGTCAGCTCCCTCCACAGGTAGTGCTGCTGTCGTCTTTGGGTCGACTTCGGCCCGCCGTGATCCAAGATGTTGATCATCCGCCGGACATTGCTCTCGGCGACGATTATCTGCCGATCAAGTGTGGCCCGCAGCCGGACGGGCAGTACAATGACTACGGCGGGTGTTGATGGTGACTCACCACCACCACCACCATTGTTTGCGGGATGATGCACTCGCTCAGGTTTTTGTTCTTGAGCCAGGCAGTTGCCCATTGCTTGTGTTTGGGCACTTTTTCAGGCAGGTGGAATAGGGAGATAAGTGGAGCAGTTGGCGAGTTTTGTTGCTGCTGCCTCTGCTGTTTCTTTGTTCAGAGTTGTGATGCAAGTGGCCACACAGTTCTGTTTTGGCTGACTGACTGGCGACTGACCGTCGCTAGTATTTGTGAGCATTTTAGAGTTTCCTGTGGTTTGTCGTCGGCGGTACTGCACACACACACACACACACACACCACACACATCGCACAGTGCACCTCCTTCTTCAACACTGGAGAAAGTGTTGCAAGGAGAAAAAGAGGTTGGTAGAATCAACACCAGTATCATTATTAGAGGCAACAACAACGGCGGCAACATTACCGTTTCTGTGGTGACTGAGTACATGTGACGCTGAGCTGAAGGTCATCTCTAACAGGAAGACAAATTGGCAGGCAGGAAAGCTGGCAGGCAAAAGGACAGGCAAAATGCAAAATTGTAAAGCAGTTGTGTGCTTGTCCAGCAGCAGCAAAAGCAACTGGAACTGTCCTTGAAGCAGCACAAGTCACTTTTTTAGCAAGAATAAAAAAAGAGAAAGAGAAAGCACACAAGAAAAGTTGTGGTTTTGACACCGTTTTTATTTTATTTATTCAATTTAATCAATTCGTCTCAAGAATACAAGAAGGACATAGAAGTACTCAATACAAGGACAGGTTGAAAAGAGAAATTGCAGGCAATTGCAGTAGTCCAAGCACTGATGTCTTCAGATGTCTTCAGTGAACTGAGGAGTTTTTCTTCAGTAGCCGTTGAAGAAGGCCGGCTCGATGGTGTGGTGCACAGCAAGGGACATCTCCTGGAGGGCGCCCATGAACTGAGTGGCGGCGAGCATTATCGCCTCCTCCTTGCCGCGAACAATGTCGTGCTCTAGTCCCAGGTAGAAGGCCCAGTTTCGCAGATCGGCGATCCGACCTCGAACGAGGGCGAGGACCTGGTGGCGAGCGGCGATGATGTGCTCGCTAAAGCCCTGGTTACGAAGATGAGCATTGGCAAGCTCCCAGTCTAGCTGCCCTTCGATGTCTGCAGCGTTGAAGACCGCCGCTCGGTCGACGACGAAGAGGGCGCTACCTCGGCGGAAATCGCCCTCATGGTGATCGGCAAGCGGCAGCACCTGGCCCATGACCTGGAAACGAATGAAAGTCGCCGCCTGGGAGTTCAGATGGCGGTTCATGGTGAGCAGGAGTTCGACCTGGCGGTGAGACTGGCCGGAGCTGAACGGGTACCCGAAGATGGCTTCCATCTGGCGGATGGCCTCTTTGGCGGCCTGCAGCTGGCGGCGAAGTTCCGTCTGAAGAAGGATGGGCAAGGCCTGCAGGTTGTAGGGCACTCGGGCCGGCTGCAGCTGGTGGAAGTGTTTTTCGTGGCGGTGGTGGTTCATAGTTTCTGACAAACAGATCGAGAGTAGAAGTGCAAATCGAAGTGAAGTGAAGTAATCAGTGAACAAATTCAGACAACTCTTGCTATCAGAGTGCTGATGTTGTGTTCAGCTGCTGCCAAGTGAGTTCTAGTCGTTTTGTTGACTGTGATGACTGTGATGTTTGTGGCAATGAGAGAGAGAAAGAGAGACAAGGTAGAGAGCCAGTCCAGTCTAGTCCTTTTTTGCCAGGCATAATGCCCCAACTGTAGAAAAGCATTACCAAAAAGGGAAAGCTGGCGAGACTGCTGAGGCAGAGGTAGAAGCATCAGCAGCAATGGAACAGTTGCTGCAACAACAGCAGCCACCTCCAGAAATGCATCAGTCTGCAAGTAGTCTTAAAGTAGTAGTAGTAGTGGTAGTAGTAGACAGCACTTTTTTACTTTTTCCAATGCCCGCCTTCTTCTTCTTCCTCATTTCTACAGTCTACAGTGAACACAGTTGCACTGTTGCACATCATGGTTTGCACCTCATCAGCAGGTTTATGGCCCATCTCCAGCCACATGTGCACATGTTCAAATTGTACCTAGCAAAAAATTGACTGCACTTTTGCTGGGATGTGTTCGGCGACCTGTTCGAACTCAGCAGCAGCAGCAACACTGACTGACTGGCTGGCTAATCACACACTGTCCGCCATTTGAGGCAGGCAATAAGACTTGCAAAGGTAAAACTGCAGTGAGGCACTTGGTAAAAAACCAAAGAGAGAGAGAGAGAGAAATTTTAAAATCGATTTATTATTTGTAACTAATCATAATCATAATACAGGTAGAAAAATGACAGAATTAGAGCAGTGGGGTAATCTTCAAGTGGATCGTGGTTCTTGGTTCGCAGTTTTTGTATTCTGTTGTCTTTTGTTGGCTTTTGGTTCATTGTTGTCTTCTGTTGTCTTTAGTTGGCTCTTGGGTTTTTGGTTCGCAGTTCTTGTTTGCAGTTCTTGTTATCGACCAGCGTACAAGTAGTCGCCCCGACCGGGAATCCACGCCGGCTGGTGATTGGCCTGAAGTAGCGCTACCATGCCGTAGTACGCCGTACTGTTCAGCCCTTGTACCGCCCGAAGAAAGTCAGTCCCGGCGGCCAGCAGGGCGAACTCCTTTCGAAAGGTAAGCGTCTCTACGGAGGGCCCTCTTCGAGGATTCAGCGGCAGCTGGCGGCGGTAAATGCCGATTCCCGAGCCTCTTCCGTTTCCGCTTCCGCTAGGGGCCGCCATTCTTTGCAACGCCTGCTCTCGCAGCATTTGTTGATGTGCCTGCTCTCTCAGCCCCCCGAAGAGCCCTCGAACGAGCTCCACCAGCTGTGCCTTCATCCAGCGGATCCGGTGGTGGTGTTCCCGCTGAATGTTCTCTTCGCCGGCGGTGGTGTGATCGCCCAGGTAGCGGAGCTGGTTCCGGGTGAGCTGGAAGTACTCCGGACGGTGCGGCTCAATGTCCCCAGCGTGGAAGCTCATCGGCCAGAGGCCCATCAGCAGGAAGAGCTCAAAGTCGCCTTCCAGCCAGTAGAGGTAGGCTCGAAACGAGGCGAGCAGCTCGTCCAGCTTGCGGTTTTCCTCCGGTCGAAGCGGCAGAGCAGTTCGGCCGCCATCGGCCGCCTCGGCATAGATCGTCACCAGGCGGGCGAGGGCGTCGAAAGCGTCAGTGAGATTCCGCTGGAAGTTAGCTTGAAAACGGTCCGGCAGCACTCCACGGTTGGTGAAGATGGACCACTGAGGAAGCTGGAAGCGATTGGGGGGCGGCTGGAAGTTGTTGGCGTTGGCGCCAGGTGGGCCATTGGGCCAGAAGAAGTCGTTCATGCTGCGGAGTTCAGCAGAAAATTTGTCTTCGGTGATGTTGTTGCTGTCCATCTTCAAACTGTGTTTGAGATGACGCTGATGATGGAGAAAACTTGGTTTGTTTTCTAGTAGTGGTGGTGGAAGTGGTGGAAGTGCTTGCTAAAAACTTTCTTACTGCTTTGTTTCGACTTGTTACAGTTGCTGTGCAGGTTTGCAGATGTGCACACGTGTCAGTTTGTAGGAAGTAGAAAAAAAATGCAAAAAACGGGTGAAGTAAAATGTGAAAAAAAAGCTAGAAATGGAGAGAAAGTAGAATAGAAGCACCAGAGGCGACAGTAACGGTTGCCTTTGGTAGTGATTTTTTTACTAATCGCTTTGATGCGTTCGATTTCAGCAATGGCGTGGGACTTTACAGCAGTTGCTACCAGAGGAAAAAAGCGAGTGATGTGATGTGCTGGCTAAGGCAGACAACACCCAAAAGTGCTATGTTTTGAGTGAGTTTGCTTGGTGAAAGGGGGGGGCACATTCATTCAGGCTAAAAGGGAAAAAATAATAAACAGAAAAAAGAGAAAAATTGTTTTTAGTGGCTAAAGCGATTTTTATTATTGATTGAAATCATTTAGTAAGAAAGTTTGAGCTAATAATCAAAAAGTGTAAACGGATTCAAAAAAAATTTTTTATTTAAAAAAAAGCTGGTATCAAAATGACCAAGGTACAAAGGATCTAAAGCTGGAAAAGTGGCAATAAAAAGTGGTAGCAAAGAAATAACGGAGTACACCAGATCAGGAATGGTAGAAAATGGTAGTGTGTGTAACAATTGCAATCTTTGTGGTATTATGCAGTATTGTAATAAATAATCGAATAGTGATTACTTGAGCATCATTTGGCGCGCGGGAAAAGTGGCTCTCTATCTGTGTAAATTGTCGTAGCCGTAGTCCCATTCTTTTCTTACTTCTTACTTCTGCTCAGTTTTGACAACAGTAACTCCTCGGCGGCCACCAGCAGTGGCCTTCTCCACCCAGAAGAGGGCACTTTGAAAGAGCTTCAGCACATTTTTGAGATTGTCACGCACCTGTAGGTAGGCACCGAAGATGTCCTGCTGCTTCTGCTGAAGCACTTCCGGGAAAATGGCGGCGGTTTTTTGCATGAAAAAGACTGCCAAGCAACTTCCAGTGCAATCTCGCGCAGAGTATGGGCGGCTGCCAGCACTCCGTTCAGCCGCCACTGCAGATCCTGCTCACTCAGCTTGGTAATTTTGATAGTTTTTGAAGGAAGGTGACCAGTGTGATCATGATCACCACTTCCGGTGAGCATTCGTGGAAAGTCCTGGAGGTAGGCACTGTCGAGGTAGTCCTTCAGGCGGACCAAGCGAACGGTCACTCTTCGAGACTGACTGCTCAGCCGGTCACTGCTAGCAGTGGTGGGCCGGGCGGTGGTGCGCATCACCGCCACCGCCTCCTTGGCCTCTGTCAGCGCGGGCAGAACGTGGTTCGCGTAGGAGCCCTTCAGAAAGCGAATGATCCCAACTGCTTCGTCCGTCGAGGCTGCTGAGGGTGATGGCTTCAGTGGGGGTGGTATTGGCCAACGATGAAGAGTGCAGTGAGCCGGTGGGGGTGATGGAAAGGTGGGGTCCCATTCGGATGTGGTGGGGTGAGCTTCCGGTAGTGGTGGTGGTGGTATTGGCCATCGAAATGAAGTGGAGTGCGCCGGCGGTAGGGGTGACACTTGTCCTTGTTTCAAGCGGTGCATGATGATGATGCAATGGTGGTTTGGGTGATCTGATCTGATACTAAATCGAGAACTGACAAGAAGAGGTGACCTTGTTTAAGATAGACGGGCAGAGGTAACCGAGTGGTGACCACAATCAGTCCAAACAACAGTCAAACAGTCTAGTGTGTGTGTGAGTGTGCTGAGCGATGTGTGACTAACGGTGTATTTGCTGGGAGGAATTGAAAGAAGAAGAGCCTGGAAAAGGAGCAGGAAAGATAAAGCAAGCCAGTGCAGCGTGTGTCTGAGCAGCTTGCAAGCGTATAACGGCAGCTACCCTCCGTCCAGTCTCGTCTTTCTCTATTTTTCCCCTTTTGTCACCATTCAATGACGCAGCAGCAGCAGCAACAGTGTGTCAGTGATGTCGGCTATGTCTACCAAAAAATACAATTTTTTTGAATGAATCTGAAACTGTGTTTCTGTAATTGTCTAGTAGTTTGGCCTGTCTGTCTGGCTAGCTATCGAGACGAGGGACACTTGTCTACCTCAACTTCGGTTGATGCTATATCTGATGCTTTTAATGTTGAAAGTGCTTCATTAATGCCAAACTTTTCTTCCATCTCTGCTACCATTTATCACTACCATCACTTCATGTCATTGATCAATGGCTTTGCATGAGAAATTTGGCTTTGGAAGACTTCAGCAGTCGCTAGCATAAGTGTTGGTGGTAGTGATGATGGTGGTGGTAGTAATCGGAATTGATCGTCATCTTTCTCCTTCTCTTCTGTTGCTTAGGCTCAATGACAGTGGCCCTTCAGTGCACTGCCGAAGCACCACATTTGACTGCTGCTGCTGATCAAAGTGCATACACAGAAGGACTCTCTAGAGAGCACATTTACTGTCTATTCCCAACTACATGCTCAATTGCCATCCTCGTTTTTTCACTTTCTCCCCCAGTGTCTTTCTCTCACTCTCTCTCTCTCTCTTTGTTTTTGCTCTTTTTTGTTAATTACTAATTACTAATTACTAATAATTACTCGTTGCTGTAGAACGCTGCCGCCGCTCTGCCGATCATCACAGCAGCAGCAACAGGATGACCTGCCCTGGCAAGTGAGTGTGCCCATTAGAAGAGTGCTGCTCGGGCAAGTTACAGTGCTCGTCGAGACAACTATTAGGCAACGACTGCAATGCCAGGCAGCGGCAAATGTACTTTGAGGCGGCAGGGAGCAAGAAGTGAAAAGGGCTGATGATGACTCATGATGATTCCTACAATTGAAGTCTCTATCTCTATTTTGAACCTCAAACGGCAGTTTAATCTATTCTGATCGTCGGCAACAGCAGATATCGACTGATGCTCAATATGTGTCACTTCTCTAAGCAGTGACAATTTACAGTTAGGGGCATATTAATTGCTGTTAGCAGAGAAGACTACTGACTCAAGTGCCCTTTTTCTTCTTTTGCCTTCTTGCTTGTGAGCACTTCTCTCTCTCTCTCTCTCTCTCTCTCTCTCTCTCTGCAATCAGATCACTTACACGTATCTCCATTTAAAGCTGCACATCATCTTGAAACTATCGATACTACTACTGAAAAAACAAATCAACCTTCTCGTTTGATGAGTCATTTTCACTTAGTCCTATCACGCTGGTGTGTTGTTAGAAAGTAGCCGCTGCTGCTGCCAATCAGAGCTCAGGTGCTGATAGGTGCACTGGAGGGAGGAAAGCAGTGTTCTCTTCTCTTGAGAATGAGTCTTAGAAAGTTCAATATTCGTGAGAAAGTGCAGAGAGGGACAGAGGAGACTTCCACTGCCACTCACTTCGCATACCACAGGTGAACAGCCACCTAGGCAACTACTAATTCTTAACAGGGAAGAGAAAGAGGGAGAGTTTCAGTGAGTCGGAACCGCCTGAGAACACGCAGCCAACGCTGAGAAAGAGGCACCGAACATGACGAGTCACTTGACTGTGTGTTGCCTTGACTTGCCTCTGTTGCTGGTCGCTGGCAGGCCTGGCAGTCCTTGCCACCACCGACCAGCAACTTACTTCTTCAAGATTTATAGCCTGAAAGAAAGAGTGGTGCACTACCACCACCAGTTTCCATTAATTGGGGAAAGAGCAAAGTGTGGGGTAAAGTACCACCACCACCACCACCACCACCATCACAAGTACAGGCGATGCCAGCAAGCGAAACTCTTGCTCGTTGCCATTTTAATTAGCCATTATATCGTTCCTCTGTCGCTCCTGTGTCCTTTATCTAAAAAGGGAATTGGCGCGCTCGGTCCCACTGCAAAGACTCTTTGTCACACAAACCGGGACTGATGTCATTGGACTTGTGTGCTGTGTGTCCTTGAGCACCAATCTCTACCACCGTGACAATTAGCAGCATCAGTAGCTGAAGTTGCAGCAGCAGTAGCATCAGCACCTGCACAGAAAAACCTGACCAGTCATGGGAACCAAGAGGGAAAGTGTTCAAGTATCACATGCCCAAAGATTTGTCCCTTGACGAGTCACAAGTGATGCAATTGTGCCTATGTGTGTGTGTGTTTTGCAAAACATTGGACATTTGTCAGAAAGGTTTCAGAGAAATTTTGAGTTCAAGAGTTCAAGAAGAAGAAAGCTGAATGGTAGTGTGGGAGCCAGTGTTGGAATGCACTATTTTTTGTCAAGTGAACAAAAGAAGCTGAAACCGAAAGTGTGCGTAGTGAGGATGC
>JAALOO010002492.1_pt1 | contig 10034 bp, 13 predicted proteins | sample 7257641 | NCBI WGS metagenome assembly JAALOO01 (sample SAMN14085613, study PRJNA598686) | mite metagenome | biome: ENVO:01001000; feature: ENVO:01001002; material: ENVO:01001226; isolation source: single female mite from University of Michigan culture on fish food culture... ... | reverse complement strand
GAGAGAGAGAGAGAGAGAGAGAGAGAGAGAGAGAGAGAGAGAGAGAGAGTGCCGATGCCGCAGTGAAGTGACTAATTGCCGGGAATTGAAACGGTGGCCAGCTATTGATGATTGCCTATTTATAGAAACTGCAGTTGTGGTGCTTTTCATGCCAACTGCCTTCAACAGCACTGCTGCAGCCTGTCAGCTGTTGGTGCAGCCAGAGAGAGAGGATCACAGAATCGATCTCCAACTGACTCGTACAGGGGTCATCTCCGGCTGCACTGCGCCTGCCCTGCACTCCGTCCGACGCCTTACACTCCATCAATCAGTCTCTCATTTCGAGACACTGCTCCTCGTGCGGGGCTACTCCGCATCTAATTAAAACGGGATTGCCGGGGCGAGTACGCCGCTGCCACACTTCGACGAACCACCACCACCATTTATAACACAGTGGTGGTAATCAACTGCGGTAGACCGGCGATGTACGGCAGAAAGAGTACAAAGAACTAGAGAGCACAGGTACGAGAGAGAGGGCACAATACTTGAACAGAGTGCGACACTCAAGCACTCTGGCATCAGTGGCATTTGTTGCTCCTGTCGATGTGTTTGTTGTTGCCGATGCTACTACTGAAAAAAAGGATCGCCGACGTGTCTTTGATCGAGTTTGCCCTGTCAGGTAGTGTAGTTCTGAGAACTCCTCCGCCACCGCCACCAATTGCCATTAGTCAGTCCAGTGAAGTGTGGACAAATGGGCGCCAATGTAAGGGCATGACTTATGCTTTGACACGATTCATTCGTCGCTGCACAGCTACTGCTGTGCAGCAACAATCTACAATCAATCGCCGACTCAGTGGCGTGTCTGCCGCCCAAATGGCTGCACGTTTACTGGCAGTAGTTGTGCTTTGGCAGTAATTAAACAAGACACACACAGAGCCGCTGCTACTGTGTGGAAGAGAGTGGACGGCATTGCCGCCGCAACAATAGACCTCAAATAAGGTCAAAGTTAAGAGAGGCAATGGTCGGCTTAGCGGGAGCTCAGCTGGCGCCCTGGTTTAGCGATTTTACACTTGCCACCGGCAGATAATGGCGCTTTGTGACATTGTCACTTCAGGATTAAACATGGCAGTAAAGCAATGTGCAATCCCTCACTTGCCCATTTGATTAGAAGTTCTGCCGTAAATGTGTACTTACATGAAGGTATGAAATTTCGAAGAAAGTATGCAGCAGTAGTAGTCAAGGCTTCAAGGCTTGAAAGGTATACGGTGATAAGGGTGGCGTGGTGAAGGGAAGGCAATCTTCAAGTTGTTTGTACTTCAGGTACTGAATTAGAATTCAGACACATGGTGCTCACAGTTATCACAGGTACACCTGACCGAATCACAGTTAGAACCTGCTGATCAGAATCTGGTTAACGGTTTCAAGGGTTGAGATTGCGGCAATGAACTGGCCGTCTGTGATGATGTTGACAGTAAAGAGCAGCTGACAGTGTCGAGGCACTCAGTGAGCGGTGCAAGGTGTGCAGGGAAAGGCAGTGAGGCAGGCCAGCGAACCAGCTCTAGCTAACCCAAACAAAGGGGCAGTCCTGCCAGTGCGACCTTTGACCGGCGCGTTGGATCGCTTCATCTGGAACAGCAGAAGCGCAGAAGCAGATGCAGACGAGACGACTGTGCAGCTGTGGTGGTGGTGGTGGTGGTGGTGGTGGTGCAGTGGTTGTGTTTGTGTGTGTTGGCCAGACGGCAGCCACTCTGGCGGCGGTGATGTTTTGACGGCAGACCACTGACTGAGTCGGACCGGTCTGTCTCGTCGAGCAACATCAGAGACTCGGCCGAGTTGGCCACTGCGGCGAGACGATGAGAGCAAGTACGGGAGAGAGAGAGAGCGAGAGAATAATTGCCACGGAGAGGCACACTTCCACAGAGCAGATGGACGGACAGTCGAGGCAATCGGGTATTTTCATCGATTAAACGCTGTCCCCGGGCCTGACCACACCTCGGGCCTCTGGCCCGTTCCAAGCGACCACGGAAACGGTGACAGCGACGACCATGCTGGTCACCACCGCTGACAGTTTAGTGATGATGAGACTCACTCGACAAGCACTCGACAAGATCAGTGTGCAGATTAAACACTTACATTGAGTTCAGTTCGGTTGCTCTCCAAAGCTGCAATTGCCCAGCAAAAACCCGACAGTATTGACGCTGCTACGGTAATCGAACCAGGTAAACCAGAGAGTGTGAAAAGAATCAGAAAGCTTTCTGCTGAAATCAGAAATCTCTCATCAGCGAGACTCTTCCCGGCAATCGTCACGCTGTGGTGGTGAGCAAAGTCGCCAGAGGACGTTACTGTGCAATCCTGCCATTTTGTAGTAGGCGGAGCCTCACAGCCTTTGTCTGGAAGAAGCGATAGAGCAGAGCAGAGAAGGGAGAAGGAATCTTCGAGTGCGTCCACTCTAATCAAACCTGTGCTTTCACCTGTCCACTTCGGTATCCCACTCACCTCGGTCCCCTGTCCCCGGCCGCCGCGTTCGCTTCCTCGGTGATCACCGGTGCTTTGCCACGCGCCCAATCGGTCTCCCTCTCACCCTCTCTCGCCCTCTCTTCGCCGATACTAGCAAGTGCCATTACCCTCCGACGTACACACACACACACACACACACACACACATTTTCTTTGCATCACCGGCAATAAGTATTCCTCAATCATGGCTGACACCACCGAAACAATGGTATGCGCTTGAATGATTGTTTTTATTTACGTCAACTAACATGCACTTTCTTTACTCGGAAGAAAACCGAAACCCCAGCCGAGAAGACCACTGTTACGAAGGCTGAGCCTATGGCTACTGATGAAGCTAATTCGGCTCCGGCTGAGAGTACCACTGCGGCTGGCGGTGACAAAGGAGAAGAGAAAAAGCCAGCTGAAAATGGCACCGAAGAGTCAACAACTGATAGCGCTGATTCGCCGCCAAAACTGTTCGTTGGTCGCCTTCCACTTGGAACAAAGGACACTCAGTTGAAGGAGCTCTTTGGTACTTATGGTGAAGTGACTCATTGTGATATTGTTGGCAAGTACGGTTTTGTGGTAAGTGGTCATCGGCATTTCTTCTGAACAAATGACTAATTGCCGCTTTAGCACATGAAAAACAAAGGAGAGGCCGACGAGGCAATGAAAAAACTAAACAATCATCCCTTCAACGGCTCCAACATCACCGTTCAGGTTTGTTACTAGAAACCTTATTTTTCAAGGCCACTAAATAAGCTATTCAATTTGTAGATGTCAACCTCTACCGCTAAGAAAACCAAGAAGAAGCCGAACCGCAAAAATTTCGACAACAAAAAGAACACCAGCAACGCAAATGCTAGTACCAATTCCAACCAGGCAACACCCAACCGACGACCGAACGTGAAGAATGGATTCCAGCAAAAGAACAAGAACACAAACGGAGGCAACAACAACAGCAGCAACAGTAACAACGCCAAAAGTGGCATCAACAACAACAATGCTAACAACCGCAACAAAAATGGCAATGCCAACAACAACAACAACAACCTGGGTCACAACAACCGACAGAATGGAATGATGAACAAGATGCGAAGCCGAAAGTTTCCCACTCATCATCGCATGCAGCCGATGATGCCACAGCTGGCACCGATGAATCAAGGCTACTACCCGAACAACCCGCCACCGATGAATCAACAGCCGTACCACCAGCCTCAATATCCGTCAATGCAGCCAGTTGGTGGTCCTCGTGATATGTACTACAATAGGCCGATGGACAATGGCCAGTACTACCGCTCAAACGGGCAATCACCGCAGCCGATGTACGGTGGAGGTGGCGGCGTGGGTGGCATGCAGCCTCAGGTGCCGCCGCCTCAGCAGAGCTACTACTCGCCGCCGCAGCAGCCGTACAACAGTCGAGTGGGACCAGTGGGAGGCATGGGCAAGATGAACCCTATGCCGGCTCACCAACAGCCCCAGCCGCCAATGTACGGCAGCCCGATGGGCATGGCTCCGATGGGGGCGAACCCTTCGCCCAGTATGAACACTGGTTACGGTCAGATGAACTCGGGTTATGGAAACAGCCCAATGATGGGCAGCAATGGCGTCAACAAGTATGTGGGTGGTTATACCAGTTACTAGTTAAAGTGTGGCGAGACACTTCTAACTATAAGTTAAACTCCTAAAGTTTTACCACTAGAAACGGATATGCCCATGCGAGAGGAAACAACACTAGGTGAGTTTGGCGCCAACTGTCGTTCTTTCAAGCTGCTAACGCTGAGTCTTGTTCATTTCAGATTTACCAACTACACCCCTAATTACAACCGACCAAACAAGCGAGCAAAGTTAAACTGAGACGTCAGCTGTACTGTTTTGTCAGTCGCTTCCGACTTGCTATCTAATTTATTTAGACGAAACATTTTTCCTTTGAAAAGTGCACGTACGTACCAGTCTATCTGTCTCTCATTTGTCTCGCGGTCATTCTCAAGTTTGCAATCTGCTGACGACACTTTTCACTGCATTTAGTAGCTCGTCTTTGTAGCACACATTTCTCGCTCTCTCTCTCTCGCATCACCAGCTACACTTCTCCTCCTCCTCCTCCTCCACCTTCTCTAGGGACACTCCATCCAATTTTTTCATTTTTAATAATACTATAAGCAACAACCAGACTTGTTTGGCAGAGACACTCGCAAACTCCTCTCGCCTCTCTTTTGCAGAGACACAACTTCCTCTCGCCCTTTTCTTTTATTCCACATATTAGTAGTCCTATCCTTTATTAATACCATAATATAATTTAGTTTTATATATTTTATTTATTAAGCAATGATGTTGAACATCATTGGGTGTTTTGAGTGGAGGTTTAAGATCGACCACATGCTATGTTGCCGAAGCAGTCCGTTGAATACTCTCTCGACTATATCATTTTAGTTTGCTATTCACTGATAATTCGGCTGTGGCTCTCCTCTCTTCACACCCAGAACGCCTCTGTCTCTTCTTTCCATCCCCTCGACTGACACTCTTGTAATGATGATGACGACCATATTTATGATTCTATCTGTCACGAGCCGTAATTCAAACTTATAAGATGCTCTCTTGTGCAAGCAATGCTCTCCTGTTGCATTGACCACCTGCACTATTTCTTATTTCAATTTTAGATATATCTTTTTTTTCTGCGAATCATGTATATGCTTTGATTAATAAATTGTGTTTTAGTGACCTGCCCAGGCACTTGGGTTGCTATAAAATATGAGGAAGGGGAAAGAGCGTGAGAGAAGCTTCTGCACATCTTCACTTTTCTGCAGTATTAGTCTATGCACTGTATGTTCCACTCTGTCACTGGAGTGCGGAGATCTGTCCCACTTGAGGACACCGTTCTCGAGACACTGTCCGACACTATCTGCCACCTCACAAGTTGGGCTCTCTCAAAACTGCAGCCAACTTTGCTGAGTGTCCTCCTATCTGGTTCAAATGAAACTTCGGTGCGAGTGTCTGAGATGACCACTTCAGAAGGAGAACAGCTGTCTGTTCGGGTTGCGAGACTGTCACACAGCTGCCCCTGTCGTAGGCCCTGTTGCCCAAGGAATACCTCTGCTGCCCAGTGATCCTCTGCTACTCTGGTGCTGAATCACTTGCTGAATTCACTGGCGTCTTTGCTGAAGATTTGTGAAACGCTAGTCCGCTCACTTTTCTGTGAGCACTTCTGATGCGATGCCACAGGTGCTGACAGAACAGCTCTTCTGCTGACTGAGCAAGAAGGCAATCTTGAAATCTGCAGCGTCTGCAACCTCTGAGGATGACGCTCTGCTGGTGCCCTAAGTATGCACACTTCTGAAACGGTTTTTCTGACCCTTTCCCCTCGTCTCTAATTTATTATTAATGTCTACCTTCCTTCCTCTTACTGTGATAATGCCCTCTTCTTTTTCAAATCTTCTCTTTGCGGCCTGTTTCGGTATTTGCGTGTAGCCTATACCGAACTGGCATTGCATTGACACCCCCGCAATTCAGGTGAACACTTGAATGAAGGCAGGTCAACTCGGCCAATTGCCTAGTGTAGAGCCTCTTGGCCGCTGAGCCTCTTCACCTTCTCACTTTTAGGACCTGTCTGACCGTCTGTAGGCTCGTTCGTCTTCCGGTTATGCCTCGCACAATCCTTCATGCTGACATACCAGCAAAGATCCCTACATTCCACCTACTTCTACTTCTTCTACCCGATCTCACTAGGGAGAGAGAAGTGCACTTTAAAGTGCACTTCTCCCTTCGGTTCCACAACCACTCCTTTTCCGTCCAGTTGCTTTAAACTCTCATTACTAGTTTGTGAAAAACAGGTTTCTACTTATTCCTCTTATCATTTTTTGTACTGATTAAATAAAAATGCTCAATTTGTCTGAAAATAAAAGTCCAATTTCTGTTCCGAATAATTTGAAAATCTCCAAATGCGTCCGACTATGTCGACTGCCACTTGCACGAGACTATTTTTACCTGCTTTGCTCAGTTTCGCTTTGGATCGCATCTTTCTTCCCCTATCTGCGTCGACGACATCACCGATAAACCCATTTGAAGAAGAACAGTACCCGTTTAAGTCAAAAAGTGAAAAGTAAGTTTTCCCAGGTACCACAAAACTGACGCACAGGCTCGCCAAGTAGTGGCTCATCAAAATCAGCCCGTCTCTCTGCCGGCATCGTGGACTGCACATGCGCAACAGTGACTTGCTCGTATCCACGTTTCTCTCGAGCCATCTTTCCGGCATAAGAATCAGCCCTCATCACCATCAGGCTTTCTGCCGCTTTGTTGTGCATTCCCTACCACTTCTCACCAGTTATTTACCACCTCCCAATCACCTCGAAGATGACCGAGTGGGACCTGACGCCGGTGCTGGCCAAGTACCTCGACCCGCAGTTGGTCATTGGTCTGCTGGAGTTTCTCGAAAACAAGGAGGTAACATTTTGACGACCACTTGACACAGCCCCCGTTGAGTGATGTGACTAATGGACTTTATTTTTGTACCTTTAGATCTACCCGTCTGAGGAAATTTTCAAATATAAAGTAGATATTTTGGATAAGAACAATCTGCTTGACTATCTGGTGCACGTCTACGAGAACTACAACATGGCCGTGCCAAAAGAGCTGCTTGAGAAAAAGGCCAAATTAGCCGAGGAGACGAATCGTGTCACCAGCGAACTTCAAGAAGTCTTTGCCGCCCTTGGCGATTTGGACGAGCAGCAGCAGTTGCAGGTTCAGCTGCAGAGTAAACAACTGGTATGTGTCCAGATTTGAAGTGAGTAGAGCAGCTTTTTACTTACCATTTGTTTTCAGTTTTCGCCTGAGAAAGTGAATCTTCTGTACGACTTTGCTCGCATGAACTACAGCTCTGCGCAGTATGCCCAAGCGATTGGCTTCCTCAACACCTACCAGATGCTGATCACGCCTCAGGATAAAAACTACGTGAACGTCATGTGGGGCAACCTGGTGTGCTCGATTCTGGCGTTGGAGTACAAACAGGCGCTGGATCACTTCAACGTGATCAAGGGCTACATTGACAACTCCAACTTTACGCCCACTCAGGCCCTTCAACAGCGCACCTGGCTCATCCACTGGGGCCTGTTTATCTTTTTCAACATTGAACAGGGCCGTGACATGCTGGTGGAGCTCTTCTTTGACACCAAAAGCATGGGCAACAAGAACGCGCAGAACCCCTACCTGAACGCCATCCAAACGTCGTGTCCTCACATTCTGCGTTATCTGAGTGCTGCTGTCATTACTCACCGGCAGCGACGTAACTGCATGAAAGATCTGGTACGCTTCATTCAGCAAGAGTCGTACAACTACCGCGATCCGATCACCGAGTTTGTCGAGTGCCTCTACGTCAACTTTGACTTTGACGGCGCCCAGAAGAAGCTTCGCGACTGTGAGGTGGTCATTCGCATCGACTTCTTCCTCACTGGCTGCATCGACGACTTTATTCAAAATGCTCGTCTCTTTATTTTTGAGATCTTCTGTCAAATTCACGAATGCATTTCCATCAAGTAAGTTGATGCTTGGACACTTTGAGTGGCTTTCAGTTGTTAACTCTTCTTTTCTCAAACAGCATGATCGCCGACAAGCTGAACATGACCAATGACGACGCCGAGCGATGGATCGTCAAGTTGATTCGTGATGCGCACTTTGACGCCAAGATTGACTCCAAAAACGGCCACGTTATTATGGGTACCCAGGCACTGTCGCAGTACCACCAGCTAATAGAGAAAACGAAAGCCATGCGTCTGCGAACAGAGATGCTCGCCGTCAACATTGAAAAGACTCTCCACAAAAAGGCCGATCGCTCAATGTGGAATTAGTCTTTAGTTAGGAAAAGTACCATTATCTTATTATTTTCTTCTCAATTTGTCTAATTTTGTCTAACTGAAAACACATGTTCTCTGTAATGAAGCAAAGTATTTGCTGTATTTATGCAAAAATAAAAGATGAGGTGTGTTTTACATGATGGAATGTGGCTCCTTGTTAAACAATCTCTCCGCAACTCGAAATGACCACTCGCTTTGTCGGCTTACCGCTTTTGGTGCCGCACTCTTCGATCTTCTTGACAATGTCCATGCCACCAGTGACTATTCCGAAAACGACGTGCCGAGAATCTAGCCACTCTGTCCTTGCCGTGGTAATGAAAAACTGTGACCCGTTTGTGTTTGGCCCTGAATTGGCCATCGACAAAACTCCCGGACCAGTGTGTTTCAGGGCAAAGTTTTCGTCCTCAAACTTTCGTCCGTAAATTGACTTTCCGCCAGTTCCATTGTGGTTGGTGAAATCGCCACCTTGAAGCTGCATGGGAAAAGAGTTAATGTTTTCATATCAAAAATAACGCAAACAAAGAGTACCATAAATCCAGGAATGATTCTGTGAAAGGTGCTGCTTCTGAAACCGAATCCCTTCTCATGGGTGCACAAACAGCGAAAGTTTTCCGCCGTCAGCGGGACGACGTCTTTTCGGAGGAGAATGCGAATCCGCCCCGCATACTGACCGTCAATTTTAACGTCAAAGAACACGGATGGATTGGCTTTGGTCTTTTCACCTGCTGGCTCAGTGCTGTCTGCTGATTCCGCTTGTCCTTCTCCGTCTTCTTTCGCCTCCCCATCATCACCTTCATCATCGTCATCAGGAACTGGCATATTATCATCGTCTTCAAGCATCTTTCCAACGGCTGCATTTCCAGTGCCCAGTGTTTTACCAGCATGTTTACTCAGCCACTCATCATCGGCCCAGATGGCTTTGAACGAGGCTTCACGTAGCTTGGCCGGCTTGGCCAGGTTGACGCGAATCGTTCTGCCTGTAAACAAAACAGAGATCAGAATTCGGTTGATTACCAAAGCAAAGGTACGTACCAAATATTTCTGAATCATTCATGTTATCAATCGCCGCCGAAGCGTCGTCGGCTGATTCAAATTCAATAAAGGCGAAACCTTTGTGTTTCTGGGTGATGTAATCAAGGGGCATGCTAATGTCGATGATATCACCAAATGTGAGAAATGCCGACCGAAGAATCTTGTCGTCAACATCTTCTGCCAGACCACCGCAGTAGACCATTCGCTTGTTTGCTGCCGCAACAACTGACATTTTGGTTTAACTAGTAAGATAGGTTCAACGGTGTCAACTGAATGTTAGTGATCAAAAAGATGTTTGAAGTTTTACACGTGCTGGATCACTTTCATTTGTATTGTTGTGCCGGCTGATGAGCTACACCACGTTTATGAATGAGTCAAGAATGGAATCAACTCTTATTTTTTATTTTGTGGGGTATATCTTAAACGATCCTTTACCTTTTTCATAAAAGTAGATGATCTCATTAACTTACAAAGCTCTGCTATAAAAATCTATTTAACTTTTATTCAGTTATCTAACCACTAAAAATTGCTATTAGAAGTTTTTAGGTATTACAAATCAGTAAATGTTCAGTTTTTCTACATGGAAGTTTATACAATTTAAAGGTTCAGAAGGTTGCGAATTCGATTTTCGTCCGGCTCACCAATGTAGTGCACGAGTCCCCAGTGAAGTGGACGAAGTGCGGGC
>JAALOO010002491.1_pt1 | contig 10035 bp, 11 predicted proteins | sample 7257641 | NCBI WGS metagenome assembly JAALOO01 (sample SAMN14085613, study PRJNA598686) | mite metagenome | biome: ENVO:01001000; feature: ENVO:01001002; material: ENVO:01001226; isolation source: single female mite from University of Michigan culture on fish food culture... ... | reverse complement strand
CTCTCTCTCTCTCTCTCTCTCTCTCTCTCTCTCTCTCTCTCTTTCTCACTCTCTTTAGCGTTTTCGCCCAACCAGCCAAACCCGGTTCAGTGGATCTGGGATCTTATGCTCACTCGTTGCATGTCTGTTGACAGACCATTAAATTTAAGAAAGAGAGAGAGAGAGAGAGAGAAAGAGAATTGCCTGGCAGTGGTGCCAGTGGCAGCCTGGTGCCCACCGGTGTTCCACCGGCCGCCAGATCAGGGAAGCGAGAGCGCGGACATAGAGAAAGTGTCAGTGAACGGGCGCCTTTTGGTCATTTCGAAATCCGCTTTGATCGCTCTTTCCTTAGCTGAGCCACTGCTGCTGCTGGCATTGTCAGCCCACAAGAAAGTGCCTCTTGCGCTGTAGGCTCAATGAAGGACTGCTGAGGGCGGCTGATGACGCTAACTAAAGATTGCCTTCACTGCATGGCTTCCTTCTTCGCACCCTCTTTTTTTCGTTTTCACATCTGACATTTCCTGTTCTGCTGCTCTTTTTTTTGTCTCCTTCAGTTGGAAGTTTTGAAACTGCAAATTGGCACTTTCAGCAGGCAGCACCAGCACTCACTGGCGAACTCATTGACTCGTTCACTTGCAGTGTGACTGCCTTTGTGTCGATGGCAGTCATCATCAACATCATTCGCTTTACATTCAGTGGCATGTTGCAAGAGCACACTGTTCAGTATATCAATTATACACAGAGAGGCAAACAAATAAGACTAACAAGGCAAGTGACACTTGCACCACCACCAACGCCATCAGCTCCAATGTCGATTTACCGATATTGCGCCAGGCCAGACGCACTCTGGATAAATCACTGCCGGTGCTGCTCCTTCAAACAAGCGAAATCAACCAGCAAAACTCAGACGCCTAATAACGAAAAATCTACACTGGTAATGGAAGTTCAATAGACCAGAACTGCTCCACTCAATCGGTGCATCCCTTCTCCCAATAATTAGAAAGAGATATCAGTTAAACGCAAAAAATGGCAAGTGACATTTCATTTGATAGGTAGACAAAAAGTGTGGAGAGAGATTAACAATGAAGTAAACGAAGTTTTGCTGAATGCTGAATAGCAATGATCTTGATGTTGCAGTGAAGATGAAAGGCAAAACAAAAATGAAAAGTTTTTGTTGTCGTGAGGTTCAAAGCGGCACTTGTCATTTGAAAGAAAAAGTTTGGTGATAAAGGCAAACACACGGTTGGATTAGGGACCAAGTAAATGAAAAGAAAAGTAAGGATGATACAAAACAAAATAAAAAGGTATAAATTGACTCAGGTTGAGGATTGAGGGGTTCGGTTTAAAAGATTTTTTCAGTTGTCAGTTGTACTCATGAGCAGAGTGTGAGGGATGAGTGGAGAAGCCGACATGAGTTGAGCTGCCCTTTGAAAGTGTGGAGGTGGTGTTTGCGGACTTGTTGGCAAAGAGACTGGCTGCATCCAGTCCGGCAGCGGACAGTCCCGACTCGATGGCGCCCTGCAGCAGGTGCTCCGTCGGCTCGATGCACTTGTTAATTTCAAAGTTGATCTTTTCCTGGGAGACGCCGCAAGTGTTGAGCAGCATTCGCAGCCCTTGCAGCATGTTGGAGAGAATTTTAATCCGATTTCGAAGCTGCTCATTGTCGACGATCAGCTCATGAGCGCGAGTTTCATTCTCCTTCAGCCGTCGCTTTGCCTTCTCGCGACTCTTTCGCACGGCAATGTTGTTCCGTTCCCGCTTTACCTTGTACTCCTCGGTCTCCTTCACTGCTGCAGGAATGCGATTGGTGGCCGTACTGCGACGCGTATACTTCCGATGGCCGGGGGTGGCAGAAAGAGAAGGTGAACAGGAGGAGGACATTGAGGAGGTGGCAAAGGAGTGGTGGAGAAGGTGAGAGTGAGAGTGAAGAGCGGGGTGATCAACAGTGCTTAAAGAGGGCGATCTTGGGGCACTGTGATGAACAGCGCCAGTACTTCCAGCACCACTGGTTGCAGAGAGCGAAGAAAGGAGGTAACCACCGGGGGACGTCGAAGTTGAGGAAACCAGAGGGGTTGGCACGGCGTAGGGGTTCGAAGTGGGCGACAGAGCACTGTATCGACCGGCGGCGACGAAGGACGAAGAGACCGTCGAGGAAGTGCTGCTTAAGCTGTGGTGGTGGGCGGGTGGCGGATTCGGGTAGGACTGATGAGGACTGCTTTGTTCGGACTCGGAGTCAAAATTGCCGCTAGGCTGTTGTATGCCTCCACCACCACCGCCGCCTGCTCCTCCATAAACTGACTTCCACACAGCTGAGGCTGACGGAGACTGCATCTCGTGCATCCGCCGACCAAATGACCGACCATATGACTCATAAATTGTGGACGGGGAAAGGTGATGGTGGTGGGGGTGGTGGGAGTGGTGAGAGTGATGCGATTGATGTGGGTGGTGTGATTGATGAGATAGCTGCACAGCGGACGAGGAACTTGGGCTCTGCTGCTGCATGGCTGCACTGAACAGCTTGCTCGTCTCCTCCGAGCTGCACTGCTGTTGCTGCTGTTGCTGCTGATGCTGCTGCTGCATCGGGGATGTGCTTCCCAGTGAGGTGTACGGGTTGGAGCGAAACCCTGAGCTGACCGCTGCCATGCCTGATACTCGCTCACTCAAATTGAGGCCCAGATTGAGATTGGTGAGGGTGTCGGCAGTGAGTGCCAAACTTCGAGAATGGTGGCGATTGTAAACACTGCTGCTGCTGCTGCTGCTGCTGCTTTCCACTGAATAGCAGCCAGCTGTTGTTGTTGACATTTGAGGGTGGTTGATGCCACTGCTGCGTCGGAGTGCTGATTTGGAGTGTAGGGAATGATGCAGTTGTGGCGGTGGTGGTGGCGGATGGAAAAAGGTTGACGACGACGACTGATGTTGCTGATGGCGTTGAGAAGTACCTGGGTCTAGGTATGACGTCGCTCGAAACAGATATTCGGGCGGTAAATCTTTTGCAATCGATGAAAAGTGCGTCAGATGATGGGACGTTGAGGATGTGCGGTGACGAGTGATGCTTGCCGAAGCAAATTCCAGTGGTGCGTGGAGCTGATGCTGCTGCTGCTCCTGTGGTTGTTGTTGTTTGTCAAAACCAAATCCTGGATTTTGGAATGCTTCAAGGAGTGAAGAAGGTGCAGTTGTTAAAGAGGAAGAGGTGGTAGTTGAGGAGGAGGATGAAGCACAAGAGAAAATTGCCGCTTCATTTGAGGGCACATTTGAAGAAGGGGCACTTGAGTTGTCGATAATCAGTCGGGGAGCGTCCGAAGTGTCCGATTCATCGGAGTTTAGATTGCTTTGGTTACTAGCTGCTGACTGCCCCGAGATTGGCTGGCAAGTGTTGCTGTTTGGGTTAAAGGGTGAGTTGGCGGAAGAGGACGAGGAGGGAGAGTTACTCATAGAAGATCCGTACATGAGCAAAGGCAAGGGACAAAAATGGTAGTGATTGTTTGGGAGATAGGTCAAAAAGTGTTGGTAAGTGACAAAATAAAAGTTCGTCAGATGGCGAGGTATTTTGTGTTTACAAAAAACAAAATAATCAATTTGCAGTTGAGTTTGAATTTGACTAGTAAAAAGTTTGAAATCTTTTATTTTCAGAAAATTCTTGCAAAGTTGAAGTCAGTTGTTTGAGCAACTCATAGAACCAGCTCTAATATTCAGTGTTGGCAGTCTTGGAAGAAGTGTAGCAAACTCAAATCAGCACAAAACTACAAAAATAACAAAAAGTTTCAAAAAATAAAATAACAATAAAAATCTGATAGTCGATTGGTCATTGTGTAACTGTTTTGGTAGAAATTGTTGGTGGCACGGTAAATTGCTCGCTCACGTGGACAACCCGACATCAATACTGCTGCTGCCAACGTCGGTCACAGCAAACAAAAAAAAGAAGTCACCGAGTGAGTGACATCGGAAGCGAATTGGCAATTACTGAAGTGTGGCAAGAGAAGTGTCGGAGCAGTCTGGCTATCAGTGCCATCCGCAACTGTTGCCCACAATTCGACTGCCGACGACAGAAACTGACAATCACCGACGAAGGCGGCGGCGGCTGATCGCACTGAGCTGAGCGCATCTCCTCGAGCATCACCACCACCACCATCAGCATCATCATCAGCAGCAGCACTATCACTGGCACCACCTCCTCTCTTCGCATCCATAATTAAAAAGACACCTGATTATGCAATCACAGCACCTAAACTCACTAATTTATTGGCTCAACGCTGGCGTTCAGTGTAAAAACCTCGGTGCTTTGTGTATGGTTGTGTCTGGTGTTGTTAGTGCAACTTGCTCCTATACGTACTACAGTGCCATTTTCCTCTCCTTCACTCTCTTTCCCACCTTTTGTTCTTTCCTCCCTCCTACTTTTTTGTCGCGCCAATTTAGCTCAAATTTTAAGTACTAGTATCATTAAACAGATCACTTTTTCACTGGTTTCAGCAAATTAAGGCATTTGTTTCTAGATAAGTTGTAATTTTTTTAACAAAAAATAAAATTAAAGTTATCCTAGTTGAATACATCGGTTTTGAAATCAATGCAGTCACCAGCTGCTAGTCACTGTTGATTACACAAAGGGAAAGAGGTGATAAACTTGCATCCCTTTTCACGTTAATCTTCAGCGACCATGAACTGTGGAAATGTAAATAAAAAAATCTCTGCTCGACATTGCCTATCAGGCAACTGTTGCAGTGAAGTGAGGAGGTACTCTACCGTAAAAAAGTCCCTTTTTTGCTAAACTCTAATCTGCTTGGTTTTGTTGCATTGAAAAGGCGCACAAATGGTTGCCTGTTATTTGCTACTTTGTAATCAAGGTTGTCCAAAACAAGCCTACCAAGCACACAAGTTTAATTGGCCAATCGACTTTAATTAAATGATTTTTAAAGCAAAATTACCGGGTACTTTGGCGATGCTGGTGAAAATATTGTGGAAAACTTTTACTGTAGAATCTTCCGTGTTTGAAATGAACTAGGGAAACTTTTTACTGAGAACGGTAGAAAGCAAAAAAAATTGAGCGTGTTTCAATGGCAACAAAGATAGGCAAACAAAGAATGTGAGAAGAAAAGTGAAATCAACACTTGGTGAGTGGTTGTTGAGCATCCAAGGAGGACTAGTCTACTGAAAGCTGATCCAGGAAAATTGATGTTTCAGAGAACTTGATTTGGCGGTTTGTTTGAAAACTCTACAAGTCATCAACGAATGAAGCAGAAGAGAATGCTTTGGCAACGTTTCATGCGTCTTCTCTCGGTCATGTGGCCTTTTCAAATGAAACACATGAGCACACATTCTGGAAAAGTAGAGATTCGCCGACATGAGGTCTTCTTTTTCTCTGGTGGCGATGGCACTGCTGCTGCTAGCGGTAGTTCTGCTGTGGGGTCGTGTGGTTGCAGACGGTCTCTTCTTTTCCCAGTACTAAAAGTGTCTGCAAAGAGTCTCTACTGTTTTCCGTCTGGCAACAGCTAATTTCAATTGCTGGCAAAGGAGTGAGAAAACGGTAGTCAGAGGGTAGCAGTACCTTGGACCTGACTTTTACACATTTTCACTTTAAAACAGTGTGTATTTTTTAGCGCCTACCCAAGCACCCAGTGCCCGCCATCCATCAGTTCCACTACCCATCACTCTCAATCGATGAAGATTTTGACGTGGTGAGGCCAGTACTTTCAGTGTAGATTCCGTACAATGAAAAAAAGTAGTAGCAGTAAGACAATATAGCAGGTGGTAGTCAACAAAAAGGGAGGAGGAGAAATAGGAGGAAAATTGTGTGAGAGAGTGAAGAGGGGGCAACAATGAACCACTAAGTTGTTTCAATGCTACAATGCTGCCACCAGAACAACGGCGACCACCAGTAGCTAGCCCAGTTCTCTGTTCTGCCCTACACCCTAAACTCCAAACAGATTTTTCACCACTGTAGACAGCAATTACCACCTGCCCACTCCTATGACTGAGCTTGTAAGTAATCTCCAGGTAATAGGCACTTGAAAAGAAAAAGAGGAAATGAAATACGAAAACACTGACAATTTAAAAGCGCTTACTATGTGTTCTCCCCTCACATTCTCGCTTTCTGTATGTTTGCTAGCCCGTACCGGTGCCGTCTGGAGAGGAGCAGCTTAAGTACTTTGCCCAAGAAGAAGAGGTGCTCCACTACACTAAACAGGCAAACTGCTGTCGTACCGTACCGTTCTCTGGTACATTACCGCTGTGCACCTAACCATTTAGACGCGCAACATTACCCCATTTGCCTGTTTTTGGTACTAGCACTACTGGCACTACTGCCAGTGCGACCACCACCAGCGTTTCTGACCTCATTCAGAAAGGAGTCACCAATGAAGTGAGGTGAGTTCACTCGGTGCACCCGGTGCACACACAACAAACTGTGGATCATCAGATAATCGGTGCATGGCGATCAATAGTCAACAAAGGTGAGTGTGAGTGCGCAGAACAGAAAGGCAAAAGAAAAAGGGGGAGGCAAAAATACCCAACTCAAAAACATTTAAGTGCAATTAAATTAGTCTTCCGTTTAAAAGCATAAATAGTAGTAGTGCAGTTTTCCACTACTATTTTTATATCAACAACAGTCTGATCAATAATATCCAACTCACCTAAATAGAGTACACTTTTCGTAGTAGTGCACGTAACGCACTCAGCTTTCTCAGCTGTCAGCGGACAGGTGTATCGGTGTGTGCCAATGAAGGCAAATCAATTTTTACGCAAATTTTAGAGTGTCTCTTAAAACTGAGTTTGTGTGCGGTGTTTATCGTACAAGTCTAGTACATTTCAAAACTGAATACCAAACGTGAATGTGTTTCCGGAGAAAACGCCGAAAAAATAAAATGTGCTCTTCTGTCAGGCCAATTGACAGCGCCTGCTGACCTTCATGCTGACCTAAAGGCATATTACTTTTTTACATTCACTCAAAAAAGTACGTCCTGCATTGTTTTCAAAGTGAGCACTCTCGTGGCAAATGGCAATTTGATGTGTGTGTTGTGATTGGTGTGTGAGTGCAGCTTGTTCAGCTAAGCCATAAATGGAATAATTTGTGAATCGCCTTAGTAATCACGTACTTAGCCCGAATACTGCTCACTGCACCGACCGGCACCAACTGCCGTAGCCGTATCTGACATCAAAACACAGAAAGGGCAAGTGCAAGTACCAAAAAAAACTGTCGACAAGAATGCGACAAAGTTCAGTGCTGAAAACAAAATAGCTGAAAAGTTTGGTTTTGGCCAAACTATGCTGATGGCTATTGAAAGTTCAATAAATTCATTGAAAATACAGCATTTTTTCTAGCCAATTTTGCAAAAAAAATTCTAGACGGAAGCATCAGATGTCACTAGCAATGACAAACAATTTATTTTTTGACAAACTTCACTGGTTGATATCAGTAAAGCGACTAGCTAATCTAGCACTGTACTACTCGTACAGTGAAAACTTTTACAATCATAAAAAACTTTATCAAACATACTGCAAAAAGATTTTATCATTATAACATTAAATGAGCAAACTAATAAAAAACCACAATAAACTAAAAAAATCCAACTACTTCAAATATAGTTTTTTTCTTTTTTCGAAAACTTCAATTTTTACATAAAACATGGATGTTTTTAAATAAAACTTGTGGTTTTGACAACAACATTGGCACAGAGGTGACAATGGAAAAAATTCAGGGACACAAACAGGAAAAAGAAGTAAACAGTTGTCCTGTTCGAAAACCAATCAAAGTAGTAACATAATACACAATTGCTTCTGGCATTCCATTGAAATTGAATTAAAAGAATTGGCAAAGAAACTAAAATAAAATTGCAAAACCTTCAATTGAGGCCGTTTTGAAGATAATGTTGCGGCAACACCACTCCCACTGTCACCACTAACCCGGACATTGCAGTGAGCTCAAAACAACAACAGTGGCCGCACGTGATCTCCTAACGGCATATGAAATGGTAGAGCTGATTGTGGCGGTGATGGCCACATCCCCCATCCCATCAACACTACTAGCAGGCTACCAAATCACCGTTCTGTCAAATAGAGCACTTCAACAGGGCATTACTGCAGGTTTTATTGAATATAAAATAAAAAAGTCAATGTGCAACGCTGCAGCGCTTCACAAAACCGAACCTTCAGTGCTGTGAACGAGTGCTGGTGGTGTCCTCGTCGAGGAGTGCCTGTCAGAGTGCTGTTCACACTGAACACTGACTAGTGCTGTCTACCTGCTCACTCACTCACTCTTTCCCTCTCTACCTCTGCCTCTCACTCACTCTCTGTTTCGAGTTCTTACCTGTTCTGAACTGCCTGCTACCGCTGCTGACTTCTGTTGCGTCGCGACAGCAATGTTCAAGTTGCTGCTGCTGCTGTGTTTGGTGTGGCCACTGCCAGAACCAGTGACTGCCTGCCTGCAATGTGCCTGTGCAGGATTGTTCAGCTCGGTGGTTGCTGCAGCTTGTTCCCCCTCTTGCAACTAACAACTGAATTGTGTTGCCTAGTGCGGCGTTGTCAGCGTAGCTTCGTTGCGAAGGGAAGCAGGGAAAGAGAAAGAACTGACAGCAAGTGCAAAAGAGGAGAGAAAACTGTAAACATCACCGGAACATCTCGCATCTCCCCCACCTATTTTTCCCTGAGCAACCAATGGTACCAGCACTGCTGCCACTGCTGCTGCTGGTCACGCTCACCTGTCGTCGATTGGCCTGAAAGAACGGCATTCGTATGTTTTGATTTTCTACCATTTCCCTTCCACTTCAGAAGTCGGTCATTTTTTGGCATCGACCAGAAGTGATTTGTGGCAGTGATCGAAACTACTGCTGCTGCTAGCTCCAGTCTCAAATTGCGTCTTTGATTGAGGCAGTTTGAGGAGAGCAGACAAGCAGACTTCAGTTGCCATCAAATGCTCGCGCCCAAAAGTGCCAGTTGAGCTGCAGTTCGCCGATCAAAATCAGCCACTCCGTTCAAAACCGTCGTCTACTTCGCATCTAAACTAAAGTTCAACCAAAGTGCCTGTGCAACAAAACCCTTCCTCAACATGTCTTCCTCAATGGACGGCGCAAGTGTGGTCTCTGAAGGACCGACCACTCGCAAGTACCGCTTCAAAACTTCCTTCCTCCTGCTAACAGCCTCCTACATTGGCCTGTTTGGCCTCATCGCCATCATCATCTCTTTTTCCAGCCCGTACTGGCTCTCTTCATTTAAGAATGTCTACTCGGATTTCAAGAGACTTGGTAAGAGCATTTTTCAGTCAACGCAAGTGTCAATCATCTCAATTTTTTTTCTTCTTTTAGGACTTTGGAACTTTTGTTTTGATCACTACAGGTATGTTGTTTACTGATTTTGATGTTGGTGGTGTCTCTGATAACTGACACTGGCTGTTTATCACAACAAAACAAACACAGACACCCACCGTACCAGTACGATGAAAGGTTCACTGGCTGTCGATGGATCTACAGTCCCATGTACCAGAATATCCGAGATTGGCTTCAGCCAGGTAAGAGATGATGCTTGTCAAAGCAAAATACGTATGCTAACTAAATCAAACTTGCAGGCTGGTTCATTTTTGTTCAGGCAATGATGACCATCTCCATGCTCATGTCGGTCTTTGCAATGATGGCCATCAGCGTTCCGATCATGCACTTCGCACTCAAGTATAACGTCGTCATGATTGGCTTAGCATTCGTTCTGGAGTGTCTTGCCAGTAAGTTGCCTGTGTTTTTTACTGCCGAACATCTCATTGATAAGATTTGTTATTTTCTTTGATCAACACTTGTTTCTGCTTGCCCATTGACAATCTCTCTTTATCTCTGTTCTCCCCTCCTCTCCTCAGCTCTGTCAGGCGTTCTCGGCTGGCTGGTCTTTGCCATCAAGCATGACACCCGCAACTGGCTGCAATATCCCAACTGGAACTACCTAGACTGGGCCTTTTACGTGGCAGTGCTCAGCACAGCGCTCAACGGAGCGGCGGCGGTGCTCTTTGCCATTGAAGGACGCAAGGCGTACACCAAACGACAGCGATTCACCAATCTGGTGTACAACATGCATCCAAGGTTTACT
>JAALOO010001573.1_pt1 | contig 10040 bp, 9 predicted proteins | sample 7257641 | NCBI WGS metagenome assembly JAALOO01 (sample SAMN14085613, study PRJNA598686) | mite metagenome | biome: ENVO:01001000; feature: ENVO:01001002; material: ENVO:01001226; isolation source: single female mite from University of Michigan culture on fish food culture... ... | reverse complement strand
ATGATGGTGATGATGGTCATGTCGTAGCAGTAGTTGTCGTAGCGGTAACTGTCGCAGCAGTAACTCTCGCAGCACCAACGGCCAACTCTGGCAGGGGAGAAAAGAACCGTTTCGCTGGCGGCTGATCTTTCTGTTCTTCGTCAGCTTTAATTGTATGTACAAATGCTAATAACAAAATAGCTTTAAGTAATTAAATAATAGTGTCAAGTCACAAGTGAAAGTTAATACGAACAATCTGTACATAATACTTTGTGGTAAACACTGATGTACAGGAGAGAGGATCTTGAGATGACATGATTTGCAAGTAGGAGTTTCTAAAAAAATGTCCAAAAGCATTCATTTTAAAATAAATTTATAAAATCAGTGCAAGTTGATAAATTCGTCAAGGTGCGTAGGAACGACGCCGGCAAAGGGCAAGTTGTAGGCTTTAATTTTGCTAGCCGCCAAACACTTCAAAGTAAGATACTTTAAAGGATTAATCTGGCATTTACTGATTGCCGCCAGTCTCTTGCAGGGCAGAGTGCCGGTGACGTCTCGCTGATCAATGTGAGCCTCATAGGAGAGTAACAAATGGACAATGTCCGAGTTGAAGTTTTGATGCGAAGACACAATGTGCAAGGCTGTCTCCCGACTGTAATTGACCAGATCGACGTAGAAACCAGCTTCCAGCAGTAGCTTGCACACGTTCAAGTCAGGAAAGACTGACGAGTAGGTCTCCTCAACGCCCGCCATGCTCGACTTCATCGTGTTGGCCTTTGACACCACCAAATGCAGCAGTGTGTCACCGTTTGCATTGCGAGGGTTGAGCTGTCTGATTCGAGACAGCAGACTCAGCGTGCTCGATTGTTGCTCCGCTGTGGTGCTATTCGCATTGAGAATGTAAATTAAATGTGTCAAAATCTAGGAAGGGGATAAAAAGATGGTAAGTAAAAGTACATTTAAAAGAGCGGTAAAAAGCGCCTACTTTTAAAATTTTGTCAAAGTTTTCGTAATGTTTCTTAAAGATGGGCTTCACTTTAAGCAATTGCGTGCACGAGTCAAACTGGGAAACTATCAAGTCGATTGTCTCGTAAATATCTGAGTAGCGCAACTCTTCCCGAATAAGCCCCGAACCAAGCTTGTCATTCAAGTCCAAAAATAGTCTGACCTGTAAATTAAAACAAACGTTCATGTTAACTCTCACTTAAAAAATCACCAGAGAAACTCACCAGAGCGTGTGCAGCAAAGGCTGCTTCATTATGCAAAAGACTGTCTTTGCGGATACGAAGCACAAATGCGTACTTCCAAAGGTCAATCTGAGGGAAAAGTGTAAAAGTTGCTGTGAAAGAGGCGGCGATCAACAGGAGAAAACCACTTACACATCGCTGATACTGAAGACCGTCAGCATAGGCAGCACCTAGTGGAAATCAATGATGTGTTATCAATCAACCAGTGTCGTCAAGCAGCGATGCTGATAGCAAAGAACAAAACATAAACACATAAACAAACCTCTGTACATAAGTCGATAGATCATCTCCTTGTGAATGGGCCCGAGGATGCGCTCGCTGATTAGAAGAGATTGCATTCGCATTGCATCCAAATCGTTAGACACTAGGTTAAGCTCGTCAATATTGGTAAACTCGACTGCATTGGTGTACGCAGGGTTGGGCAGTTTGTCGATGTCCTTCTCAATGCCTGCCTCACGGCGAATCTGCAAGGCCTTCTGCCAGTAGTCGATTGTCAGGCGCAAGTCAAAGTGCTCGTCCAGGTAGGTCGAGCCAAGTAGCTCATACGCCTCCGCAATACGCTCTTTGGAATAGTCTAGCTTTTCAATTAGATAGCTAAAAATTTGAGAAGCACCCTTGAGACAGGCCGTCTGCAAAGCGTCATCACAGTAGCGATTCTTGATAAAAGGATCTTTGTTGAAAGGGGAGAAAAGTTAGGAAAGGTGCATTTCTCAACAATCACTTTCTCTCTGTACATACTTGCGCCGTACTCGAGCAGGAGCTTGGTGGTCTCAAATCGATGCTCTTGGATGGCGTAGTGCAGAGCGGTCTTCATCTGGATGTCCTGTGCATTGACGTCAGCGCCCTTCTTCAGCAGATAATCGCACAGCGGCACGCTCTGCACCGAGTTGATCAGACAGGTGCCGCCATTGTAGTTTGGCTTGAGAATGTCGGCGTTGTTCTCCACCAGGAACTTCACAATGTCGAGGTGCGTCATGAAGCAGGCAGAGCGCACCGGCGTGGACCCCGTGTCCGAGACGCTGTTGACGTCGGCGCCGTGCTTGACTAGACACTTCACCACCTCCAACTTGCCGGCCACGGCGGCGCACCAGACCGGCGTCACGTTGTGAATCGACCGGTCATCAGGCACTTCGTACACCCCCTTCTGCTCAATGTTCGCCTGGCAGTGTTCAATGAGGTACTCCACGATCTCCACGTTGCCTCGCTTGCAGGAGATAAAGAGCGGCGAGCAGCCGTCAAAGGTCCGACCGACAATCTCCCTTCGCTCGTCCATGGAGAGCTTCTCCAGTCGGTTCCGGAGGTTGTACGAGATGCGGGCACCGGGCGCTGTAGAGGTGGAAAAGAGGTGTAAGAAAAGTGTCAAATTGTCGAGGCAGCATGCGTTGCCGTGGGTCATGCTGCCGTCATGACGCAGTCCTGAGCTATGAGTGTTTATGCTCATTCTATTCAGTCTGTCTCTGCAGCTGCAATCTTAAGTTTCCGTCTTTAAAACAGCTGCTTTTAAATTGGCAATCGATTCTGTGTCTCTGCCGAAGGCACAGAGGCACACAATGCCACTGCAAATGCATCCTTGACACCGGGCTATATTTAACAGTGCGGCGCACTAGCACCCAAGGGCTTGCAGCACAGCTGCCAACAGGCAAAAGTGGCACTAAAAAGCAGCACGCCTCGAATCTGGTTCAGTCGAACAGAATAGCAGTGGCAACAAGTTGTGGTGGTGTGCTCCTGCAACTTGGCAGTGGCCACGAAATGACTGACTGCAGAGGAAGCAGCAGCAGCAAAGCACCTCGAGTGCCGACGCGTTATTTTAGAGTTTCAATGTCAGCTTTTAAGAGTGCAGCGCAAAGCAAAAAAAGAATCAATGAAGAAAAAAACTACCGCTGCAATTAGACTCAGTCTGGAAGCATGTCAAGATTTTCATCCTAATTTTTCTCGTTCAATGTCACATTTTTATGCCCATTGTCGCATAAGCACCACATGTGCGCGCTTTTAGTTCAATAAGATAATACACAGAATTTGGTTAAGAGTAAATACAATGCAAAAAGAAAATCTCACTTGAAAAATTATTCATTGGTTTTTCTACAAGATGGGCAAAAGTTCAACCAACAGACGCTACAACTTTCTTATCGCACAAGTTTAGGATTAAGCTTTCATGTGACTTGTTACAATAAACTTGCTATCAAAAGAACGACTATCTCTGAGAAGCGGAAAAGTAGCACAAAACACAGCTAGTAGTGTAAGCAATGCGAGGAAAACCGTTTGCAGTACAAACTTCGTACCTGTGAGGCGACACTCATTGACGAGCTCAGTAAAACATTGATCAAGATGGCCAGTGTGATCAAGTTTCGCGGGACTCCACATGTTGACCAGCGATGTGCTGAGGTCAATTATGTCAGCTAGAGCCAGCTGAAAGCGAAGGTTCGGTAATTGATCAATGGTTGAATCCTGGCGAGGGAACTTTGCGAGTAAAAAAGGTGCTTCGGAAGAGCCAAAGTCTTCCCCAAAGATGACAACAAAATGTTGTTGATTTCTTCAAACGCGGAATGTAGAGAAGGTAAAGTTGGGTACAAGAGTGAGTGCGGATGAATGGTGAAAGACACTTTTTATAAAAGGGCAATAAAATGAGCACAAAGGAGGCAGGAGGATTTGGAACAGTTTAGCGAGGTTACGATGACGGACACGCTCGATGTAAACATTGAGGCGAGCTGAAACTGTTTCAGCTGCTGCTGCTGCCGTTCAAGTAGACTGCCTCAGACGCACTGCAGCACTGTAGTAGCCTGCACAGGCTCATCTGAGTGCAACTTTTTTTGGGTATTTAAAGACTGTTTGGCGCCATCTTTTGGAGTCTCAGTGGCGCCGCCAAAGAAAGGCGCCAAGTGGTCATGTACACGGGGAGACATTGTAATGCACTCTTAGGAAGCACTGTCTTTTATTCACGCGTCACGTCTGACTCACGGACAAAGTCTACCGCCTTGCGAAGTCGCTTCTCGCCAATCTTGGTCTGGTACTTGTTGTACTTGACCATGCGTGAGTCAATGGCCCCGCTAGTCTGGTCGTCGATGGTAAACAGCTTGTTCTCAAAGCAGGGCGTGTTGGGAATTCGTTTGCCCCTCAGCCTCACAGCAAAGGGCAGCATTGGTGGATTGCGAACGTAGATGCCTCTTCCTTCGGGGGTAAACGCCCGCAAAACGCAGCGGGTGTCAGCTCCACCGGTGACGGCGGCCCAGGCAGCGTTGGAGAGGACCACGTCGGCACAGCTCTCCTCCCAGCCGATGCAGTCCAGTGTCAGCTCGTTTGGCAGCAGCTTTGGCCACTGCTCCAGGCGCTCCTCGCCGCCCATCGGAACGGCGAGCATGTCCGTGCCCAGGTAGAGCTCGTAAAACTTTCGCGCCTGTTCAGTGTAGACAATGTTCACGGGCAGGTACCGGGAGGCAAAGACTGTCAGCCAGATGTTCTGGCGTGCCTGTACCAGGTCCACACGCGCCAGACCACCCACAAAGAGACTCTGACCAGGACGAAGGGTGTAGGTGCGCGGAGTGATCAGCTCTCGCGGTACGGTCCGCAGCAGCTCCTCGGTGGTGAGCAGATTGAGCAGCTGATCCTTGAAGATGACGCCCGGGGTGTCGTGCACCCACTGACAGCCCTTTAGCTTTCGGCTGTCTGCATTGAATACCTTCGCCTTACTCTGACTGTTGCTGTAGCCACTGAGCGGGTGATCTTCTTCCACCTTAACGGGCACGTTGTTTCGAAAGGTGGCGCCGATTCGCTGCGAGAGAATCGGAAAGTGACTCTCATCCTGTCGGTACATGGTCCACTGGAGCCTCCGCTCGGCAATGTCCTTCTTCTCGTAGAGATTCAGTCGATTCAGCCGCAACTGCATTTGCCAGCCGGCGAGCTTCTTTGAGGGAAACTTTAGCAAGTTTAGCGTCGTGCCGGGCCAGAGCGAAGTGGTGGCCCTCGTCATCAGGTCAGCATTGTCCAGCGCGCAAAGATCGGTCTGCATGAGCATATTGAAGAGCGTCGACTTTCCCGAGTTGGTGCAGCCAATCAAGTAGACATCCTCTCCCTTGCGCATATCTCGAAGCAGCTTGGTGACCAGATTCTCAACGCCATAGCCAGTCTTGGCGCTAATCAGACTGACGTCTCGGATTTTGGCATTTCGCCCGACGCCATTTGCCTTGAGCGATTCTTTGAGCGACTTTTTAATACGCTCCAAGTAAAACTTGTCGTCTTTAGGTAGCAAATCAACCTTGTTGCCCACCAGGTAAATACTGTGCTTCTCGCCGATGAGGTTCACTATGCCAGGCCAAACACTACAGGGAAAGTCGAGCAGATCTACGAGAATGACAACCAGCGAGTTGTTCAGCTGAATCTGTGACATCAACTTGGGATATTCATCCGCGGGAACGGTCACATTGAGGGCCACATTGTATCGCTGCAAAAAGTCACACCTCTGACAAAGCTGACTGGCAAGCTCTTCCTTGCTGAAAAGTGTAAACTTCTCGGAAGGCATGAACCCGGGCACATTAGTGGCGGCACAGTGCAGATGAGCTCCACAACCACTGCAAGGCACCTTACTGGGCGCTATCGAAGGGTCCGGCTTTCCGTAGTTTCTAAAAGGGGCAGATTTAGCAATGATTTTTGTTTACTAAACAACTACATTACCTGAGCCACACTTGTGAGGTCCAGCCTTCAATCTCTAAATCGTATTGCTTGTGGTGAATTTTATTCAAGTTTGACGCAAAGTACTGTAGCACTTCATGATGCTTCAAGTAGTTTTCGTACTCCTCATCTAAAAGTTGGTTTTCCACCTCTTTGTTCAATTGTGGGAGATTACTAGAAGATTCGTAATTTTGAAGTTGCGACAGGAACGGAAAATATGGAGCTACACTGCTCTCGGGCACACTTGACTGACTGTCATTGACTGAATTCTCCTTCAAATGGGTGATCAGTTGTGTATACCGTGCGTATATTTCAGGAAAGGCATTCTTCAGAAGATTTGGATCTTTCTCTAGCATTAATTTGACGAAATCAGGAATCTGACTGAGTAGCCTCTCCCTTTCTGTCAACTGTTTGTTCTGCCGTAAGATTGAAGTCCGAAATCGCTGCTTCCAATTGCGACCAATTTGGTCGTCGGTAGTGAGTGAAATGGGCAGTGGCAGGACTCTTCGGGCACGATTCAGTAAATTTCGCCGTCTCCATTCAGTCAACTTGGGGTACGTCTCTTCGCCGAGTACGTCAATCGTTATGGCGGTCTTTTGCGAGTTGACCGGTGCGATCTTCTCAACCGGGGATGCCATTTCGGCGAACACATTTTTCACGCTGCTTTCCGGCCGCTCCACGCGAAACTCCTTCAGTAGTGATCGTCTTCGGCGGTACTCTATCACCGAGTTGCGGGATCCGCGTGTTTGCACATGTTGAAAAAGACTAGCACAACGCAAGAGCTTCATTGTGTTGCAAAGAATCTGGAACGCATTTCAGAAAAAAATCTTTGCGTTTGTTGTTTTGATTTTGTGTGCCATGTGAGGAAACTTTACGCAATGTTTACGAGAAACTTTTTAAAAAAATTTATTTGGAGTTCAAAAGAAAGGGCTTAAAATTGGCATTCTTTCGAATGATCTGCTCAAGTGGAAGCTCGTATTGAATGCACAGTTGATGGTCTCGAGGATCATTCCAACCGCCATTGTTCACCATCTTTGTCTTTTTCCCCTGTCGGCGCATAACGGAAACTTTTGCAGGAAAAAACTTGCTTCGAAAAGCGGTGTACATCTCCTCTATTACTTTCACCTGCTTTTCCGGAGAGCAGTCGGCAGTTTTGTGGTGAACGCCGCATGATCCAATGTGAAAAACTCTGTTGTTTAAAAAGTTGTTAAAGTACTGAATGTATCTAGAAAAGCTAGTACCTCGGTACAATGGAGTGAATCGTCAGCAAGGTTTCGTCAAAAGACTCCTGTACGTGCTGCAAAGTCCAGTCCCAGTTGTAGTCGTCAAAGACGCAAAATTCAGCTGAAAACAGCTTGAACTTGTCAAACAAAGCTCGGTCAAAGGTAAACGCCATATTGTGCTTGCTGGAGTACCACTCGATCAGGTTCATCTTGTTTGCGTTCACTTCGGCATTGTAATTCTTTTCGTACGAACCAAACGTCAGCATGTCTACATTAATCTGCTCTTCGTCAAGTAGTCGCCTTGAAAAAAAACTTAGTACCAAAGTCGACTTTAGAGTGCACTCTCATACTTGCGCTCTTTCTTCAGCAACCTCCAGGTATGAATTAAATCCGGCAGCAGGTAATGGTCCTCTGCATTGAGGTAAATAGTCTAGTTAGAGGAAATCCATTTTAAAGTATAAAATACCTTCAAGAAAAATGAGTTCCAGGTTTGCCTTATTTTTGGTGTACGCCAAGTGGTCGAAAATGTAGTTTACCTTCCACCACCAGTGATGCTTTGTTTGCGTCACAAATGACTCTCTGTAGTGCCCGTAGGTGTCTGGGTACTTGGCATTGGAGCAGTTTATCCGGAGAGCACTATCAGTGGGTTTGAGGAAAGCTATTGTTTAATTGTGAAACACTTTAAAAAGGTCAACGTACGCTTCTTTGGAGAGGTCGCGGGAACAGTCATTTGGTGATGTTCCAGGAAATGTGTGCTTCCAGATTTGAGTTGAGAAAGGGTAAAAGATTTGCACTGCCTAAAATGTGTGTTAGTTCAAGACACTTATGGTTCTCAATGAAACAGTAAATACCCGAGTAAAGTTGATTCCCGCAATTAGTTGATTGATTTCATTGTCAATGTGGTCGTGGCTAAAGATGACCAGTGCAGATTCAATGTGCTTTACTCTTGCCATCGACTCTATTAGGGTGCGCAGGTATGCCAGGCGTTTGTGGACCTGAACTACAATCACCAAACTGCTGTCATTGAGGGGACCATATTGATTTTCATTTTGTTTGTTCGTCTGATTAGCATTGGCAGATGCTACTTTATCCCACAAAAGTCTATCAAAGACAGGTTCATCGACAGAAAGGGGAGTGCCATGACTAGAAGGCTGACTAGCATTGGAAATCAGTGTAAAGGTGGAGAAATCATAGGTCGATTGATTCAACATGTACAGAGAAGCTAATAGAGAAAATAGCATTATTGCCAAAACGAAGAATCGTTTAGTGAATTTCATGATGCTAGGTGAAGTCCAGTGTACACATCTTAAATTGAAAAAGGTATAAACACTCTCTTCGCAGGCACTAATCAGTCAGAGTTGACTATGTTATTTTGATTTCCAAGAAGCGTGTTGTTTTGGGTTAGCTCAGGGTGCGCAGACTCTGCACAGTTGTCTGTGTGTGCAGAATTGACCTGATGTGTGAGAGAGTTGTCTGCAAACACACACAGCAGAAGACAACCAAAGAGAGACGAAGCAGCCAACATCGGCAGTGAACATTTCCCTCTTCAGTCCAGCCGCATCTCCTCCACACATCTCACTCAAATGATTGCCCGGCGCTTTCTCCCCTTGGCCCTTAGAGCTACCTCACTGGCAACCTCCTCTGCGCTGCCCAACATCTCAAACCGCGTTGTGCCTACCCTATCTAGGTAAGTTGGTGCTCCTTTGTCATTGTTGTGACTCCTTTGACCCCTTTTTATCGAGACCAATGTCCTACCCAAATTGTGCAACACCTCCCTATAACTGCGTCGCCGACACACTATCCTTTCAATTTCCGCTTGTCACCATTTGACGAGGTCATAAACTGGGGATTTCTGGTGACTTATCAAATCACCGGTACATTTATACGCTGGTTCGATACCATGATAGTATTACCATCAGTGGACTATCGATTCGACAGCGCATTCAGTAAAATGCATGTACCAAAGAGGGCGCCAACAGACCGTTAAGTTTCTTCAGCAGATGTGGTGACTGTGCTGTGAAGGGTATTGCCGTGTGGGAAGTTTGCGTTTTACTTGACCCAGCAAAGATTGATTGCCGCCAATCTGCTAGCCATTACGAGCTGAGGCGACATTTGCTTTCCCCAGCTGCTTTGATTCGCTGTTTCATGTTCTGGTTATTTGCGTTGTAGTATAAGAACCTACCGTTTCATCAGCGAGGTTGGCATTCGACGCACGATGGAAGCACATCAGGTGGTGAAAGATGTTATCGACAACCCTCCGTTGCATGTCGCTGAGGTATGTGTTTTGAAGAAAGCACCAAAACAGCAGTAAGCTTGATTCACTTTCTCTTTTTCTAACTAGGTCAAGTATGGCTCTGGAGTTGAGATGAAGGTATGCTGGACTGTTAATTTCAATTTCAATTAAATTTAAATTACCTACACTTTATACTAATGCCTTTGATAGCTTGGAAACGAGTTGACTCCGACCCAGGTGCAGAATGTACCCACCTCTATAAGCTGGCCCGCAGAGTCAGGCGACCTGTTCACTGTGGTGATCACTGACCCAGACGCTCCTTCACGTCAACAACCTAAATATCGGTACTGCTACTTCGACCCGGTAAATTTACAGTTTTGGCTAATACATCTTTCTTTGGTAGGGAATGGCATCATTGGCTGGTTGTAAACATCCCAGGCAACGATATCTCTAAAGGCGACACTCTTAGCGAGTATATAGGAGCTGGCCCTCCTAAAGGTGACTTTCCGTTACTTTTTTCCGCACATCATCATGTCTTACCCACGCATATTTCTCTCACAGGCACTGGATTGCACCGCTACGTTTTCCTCGCCTACAAACAGAATGGGAAAATTAATCCAGACGAGAAGAGATTAACCAATCGAAGTGGCGAAGGACGAGCCAATGTAAGTTGCATTAAACAAACTGTTTGTACTA
>JAALOO010002490.1_pt1 | contig 10043 bp, 10 predicted proteins | sample 7257641 | NCBI WGS metagenome assembly JAALOO01 (sample SAMN14085613, study PRJNA598686) | mite metagenome | biome: ENVO:01001000; feature: ENVO:01001002; material: ENVO:01001226; isolation source: single female mite from University of Michigan culture on fish food culture... ... | reverse complement strand
GTGACACCCATCTCTCGCAGATTCCGCTGTCTGATGACCACAGCATACTGCTCTCGTTGTCGTCGTGTCCCCCTCCTCCTGTGTCGTACTCCTCGCTCATGCTAATAACAGGCATCTCTGCCTCCCTGACTAGTCGTGCAGCTTCTGGAGCGCTGCGGCCCTCCAGCCAAAAGCTTGGGGGCCTCATCCCTAGAGCCAAGTCTGTCTGTCTGTCTGTCTGTCTGACTAGAAGTCAAGCAAGAGAACTTGTGTGTCTGCCAAGATCAGTCGGTACGCAGCGTGTCTAGGTGTTGGTGTATTGGTGTGTTGGTGTGTTGGTGGGTGTGTGTGTCGTCAGCGACGATTTGTCACTCAATGGTCATGCAAACGAACTAACTCAAACTACTTTGAGCTACTAACTAATGGCACCTCTAAATTTTCACTCTTCAGCAAAACACTGAAGGCAGTGCAACGTTCACTTTCCTGAAAGGAAGATTCCCTCGGTGGAAGTTCAGGTGGCGTCGTCTCAGGTCTGCTGTTGATGTGGCGGTGCTCCCAAAAAATTGATGTTGGGTCAGCTCAGTGAGGAAATTCTGCCTTGACTTTGTACTTTCCCCACTTTGATTTCAGCACTTCCAGATTCTTTTTCACATATATTTAGTGGTGGGCAAAGCCCAGAATACTGTAGTTCACAATGCCGCCAACTAGTTTTATGGCAAGAGGAATGACACGCTGATTTTGGCGTTTGAGGTTTCTGCTTTGATAGTCAAAAGCACTAATCTGATCAGTTACCAGGCGATCTTGCCGCAATAACGATAAAATTTTTTTCACATGCCTTTTCACATGTCTCTCTGTCTGCATCAAAAGAGAACTGCACCGTCTTTGAGACTTTCAGTTGTTTGTCAAACACCGTGCAGGGGTTCAACATTACAGCTGCATGAGTGGTAAAGCTGTAGCTTACCCCTGCCATGTGGTCAGTTTTTCTTCACACATTTGGATCAGCTGTTTGCAATTCTCTAGAAAATGTGAGGCAAACAAGTGCTAAGATGCTAAGCATCGTCAGCACTTGAGGCCTCAAACTTGGCATTAGCAACGGTGTGCCCTTGAATCGAAATTGGGAAACATAATAAAGCGTCGGCTTCTTATCTCGGTTCAACTCCATTGTCCGATCTTGTTCCGCCAAACACAAGCTTGGCGTGCACAACACTGTCAAAGTGCCGCTGGTTATAAAAGAGTAACTGCCAACAATAAAACATTTTACTTCCTTGATAAAGTGTGGTTTCTTCAAAAACTTCCCTTATAATTCTGAGTTTTTAAAAACAGCCCAACTGAATTTTGGTGGTGTAGTACTGGTGGACTGCTACTGTTGTTTGAAAGTCGAGGACTGGTGAGTGGAGTTGATGTCTGATTGTTAGCCCCATTTTAAAGATACCGAAACGTAAATAAAAATGTAATAAAAACAAAAAAAAACTTTATTGAAATAGTGCTGCACAGTAAAATATTGTATGTCGAACAGTTGAAATAAAGACATCTCGATGAAACAAATGAGAAACGAGAAATGAACGACGCGGTGATTCGGCAGAGATTAATAGCAGAAAAGAGTAGCTGGTAAACCAGTATTGTTGACTAAACAAATGAAATGATATTCTGTTTGTCACAATCTAGTAAAAGTTTACAGTAATTAATGACAGGCAATTAAATAATTATCGTTGCCTATTGCATCTGAAAGATAAACAAAACTTTGCCATTTAGCCAAAAAAAGTTTTTAATGTAAAAGAACAAAACATTAAAAAAAATTTCTCAGCTTTAAATGCAACTGACAATGTCGTAAATGCAAACGAAGCAAAATGTTGCAATATCTGTTATTGATTAAGTGTAAAAACTAAACTGCAAATGTCTCATATTGTTAATTTAAATGGTAGTTAAATTGTGGCAAAAATGACTTCTCATACACTAAAACCCATTAGCTAGAGTGCCGTAAAAGCGCTATTAGTCTTTAGACGCCTGACAACTTTTCCCCTCAAACATTGCTCAAACAACGAAAACTCTACACACATCTAAACACACTGAACACACACCAATGTAGTGAATAGTTAGCTGAACTAAACAAAAAAAACAGTAACCATTACTTTTTAGTAAACACAAACACTCTACACTTGTTTGTAGATAATAGTTGTACATTTCCTACTGGGTATTGAAGCTACTGTTAGCAGTGTAAATTTTACTTTTTCTTTACAGCCGAACAAAACGCTCCCAGCAGTATAACATCATTAACAAACATCCGTTTGTAGCCTGCTGTTTAATTTACTATTTTCCAGTCTTGACTTTACCGGATTTCTTTTTCGTTTAAAAAATCGAATAAAAATCAAATTATTTTTACCAGAAAATTCAAGTTTCTGGTAATCATTTAGACTGTTTAAATAATTTTTCCACTTTGTATTGCTAACCAAAATTTTTAACAAAAAAACAAGCATTTTTCTTCAACCTAATCTGCAATTAATTTAATCATTATTGTTTTCACAAATTTGAATGACAATTTTACAAAAAAATACAAAATTTTGGTTTTAATTTTATATAATTGCATCTTAATTGTGAACGCGTTGGTATTGCACAATTTCTTTATGGATCATTGGTCAAAAAATGCAATCAATCAAGTGTAAAAAAAGGCGGTAGATCTAAATAAAACTTATTGAATCTTCCCTATTTTTCCTAATGAACGCAATAAATTTCTCTACTGCCCACTTTGTTTCATTTTCCATATTTAATTTAATTGCTAAATACACCAATTTTGCAAACATAATTGCAAAAATTTATCGCTAAGCAATGGAGATTCCTGCTATAAAGCACAAATCAGATATTAGAGGTATAACTGCCCTAATCGAACGAATCCGATCAATCAAAATTTTATTTGACCATTATGGTTTAGATGTTGGTTATGAAGTAAAAATTTTTAAAGTTTTTTAAGAAAACTGCTAGCCAGCATTAGTTGGAAAAACAATGACCGTATTAAGGCCAGACAAGGAGGCAGGCTGCACTGCAGGTGCTTCAATGCATTCTCTATGGAAAAACATGCAAAACGAGACTCAAGAATTCTCGGTCAATTCTTAAGCAAAAAATCTGATCTTGGTCTTAAAATAAAGCTAACAATTGGGCCGAGGGAAACCTCAATTAAAAAAAATTTAAACGTTTTCAATCTTTTTTAATTGCAATGTGCCTGCAAAAAATCGGTAAATTTTGGCATTTTTTGCAGGCACATTGCAATTAAAAAATGCCTAAAATTGAAGAAGGAAAGGAGGTGTATGTGCAAGCCGGTCATCAATTGAACAGAGGTATTTTAGAGCCAAAATACGAGAGACCTTATCGAGTTCTTCAGAAAATCGGAAGATCCACCGTTGAGGTGTCTAAGGACGGAAAGCCCACAAAGTACCATGTTTCTCAGTTGAAGTTTAGGGGTAATCCATTGACTATTCCTCGAACAATTAGTCAGACTCTCACTATTCTGACTTTGTTGACAACTCTATTTTCTAGCAGTAATGCTATGAAATTAGAAACTGCCAGTCCATTGATTTGGAGAAGCACTAATCATTTAGCTACTGTAGGGTATAACTTTACCACACATGTTGCTGTTTTAATGAACCCTTGTACACCTCTGAACAAAATGAATCAAACTAAATTAACAGAAGCAATAATCAAAGTAGATCTAATGAAATGTGGGGAAAGCTACAAACGAAAGATACTTCCTTTGTTGAGAGACAATTGTGAAGTCACTGATGACATTTCTCCTCTTGGAATACAAAGTCATCAGCTAAAACGAAAACACAAAAAGCGAGTAGTGCCTCTGTTGTTTATGGCTATTGGAGGGCTAGTTAGTTATGGTGTTATGAGTCTTGTTCACCATTTTGAGCCGGTGACTGCTCACACTGATTTGCACAAACTAAATTCTGAACTGCATGATCAAATTAATGCAATTCACACTTTGAACATTGACAATAAGAAATATCAACAGGAGATGTTAGAAAAGATGAAAGCTCAGTGGATGTACAACCAGAAAGTCAAGGCTGACTTCTCTTTGGAAGTACATGCAGAGAATCTGCTCTCATTGCTACTAGAAACCATTGATTTAATGGAGATTCATTTAGGGTACTTATTGGAAGGTTTTCAACTAAGAAAGGTTACTCCTGATTACAAAATGCTGTTTAGTGATAGCCCTCTCCTGAACCTGACATGTCACATGTAAATAAATTGATACAAAAGGGTGGCTGGGCGGTGTATTGAAAAAGTTGTTAGCAAATTATTCCCAAAATAAATGACAAGTGAAGTAACCTAAAATTAAAAAATTGAATTAGTACAAAGCAGAAATTTGGAGCTTTAAATAGCGATACTTATTGTCTGTTTAATTCTTCCTACTGAATCCCGCTTCAAAATGTGCAAAAGCTGCACCAGTCGATTCATCAGCAGAGGTTCTCCAGAATGTCCTATCTGCGAGACCAATTGCGGTTTTCACGTCCTCATTTCAGCTCTACCCCTGAAACCAGAAGAACAAGTGCCGGTTGATGGGAGGATTTATACTCAAGAAGGAGCTGTTCATTCAGATGAATTTGTTGGGGGCATCCGCAGAATTCTCCAGTTTACTAAGTTCCTCGTTTGCAAGAACCGATCAATGTGGAATGAGGAAACCAAACCTGGTCCTCTCGCCATGATCGGAATTAAATCCACCACAGATAGAACTTTGTTAGGATGCTGGAATGTAAAGATTAGTTATGAACCAAAAAAAGAGACTAATCTGAATCCTTACTTCTTTAAAATAGGCCGAGCTAGGAAACTACGGTGGAAACTCCGTAGTAATCAGATGTTTGCCATTCATGAAATTTATTACCAGGAAAGGTATTCTGTTTCTCAAGATGTAATGAATTACATCTACAATTCAAAATATCCTGGAAGTTTCATGGAATTAGCTCGAAAGCAGGAGATCGCTTTTGTGACCGGTGAGAAAGGTCCACTTCAGCTTATTAAAGAGATTGTCGAAAGCAGACTTGTAGGTAGAGAAACAGGCTGTGTTTTAGAAGTAGAGAAAATCACTGACAATCTTATGGAAGGTATTGAGGAAGAAGGAGAAGAAGAATTGTGTAGAGAAACTTTCTCAGGACGGCCGTATATTATTTCCCATATTACTCAGGAAGGGAAGTCCTTTAAAGAGAAAGAAGTAGTCTTTTTGGATGGTGGAGATAAGCATTTTGGAAGTGGTATCCAAATTTTGAATCCTGAATCACTAGAGGAAGAGGAACCAATGGAGATTGATGATGATTATTTGGATGAATTCTATGGGCACTAATTCATAAAGATATTATTCACTATTTACTCACTTGATCAAATATTATCATTTATTGTATCACATTTATCACTATTATTATTATCATTATTATATCAATATTATTATTATTTCACTAATCACTGTACCGTTTAAATCACTGTTGTTCTATTACCATTATTACTGTTATTATTGATCAGTTGTTAATGATGTTTTAGAAGGAATAAAAAAGAACCCCAAACAATAAGTGGTAAAATCAAACAGGGAGAGAGATCAGTGAGAAAGTGTTTATTAAGCACACAGTGCGAAGCACACACTTGTGCTAAGGCACGCTAAACAGAGGAGAACTCTGAGCGGCCACTTGTTGGCCATTTCCACAAAAGAAAGCTCGACGGCTATTTAGTTTGTTTACTACTAAAAGACAAATACACGTGTTTTTGAAATGAATTTATTGGCAGAAAAGGAATTTGCTATAAACAGAGACAATCATTGATTATAAATCGGTGAAAGTGATTGGAGTAGGCGGTGTGGAAACTAGATTTTCTTTTGCCTGCCTATATCGACGATTTCCTTCTAAGTCCAACATTAGCAATTCACCCGCAGTTGGAACCTCTGGGAAAGAAAAAGACGATATTGGAGGGTTTGATGTCTTGAATGAAAAAGATGATTCTGAAAGCATTGTATTTTGTTCAAATGAGAGAGGATCGTGTGCTTGGACGTCTTCCACGAGAAATTGAGGCGAATCGTTGAGTACAGGATTGTTTTGATCCAATGATGATTCGCTAGCCAAAGACGACTTATTAAGTTCGAATAAGGTACTAAGTGGCAAGTTTACCATTTCATGTCCATCTGGATTTTGATGAAGAGACTGAGGATTCCGGAGGAGCGGGAGTAGACTGCTTACGGACCAAAAGTAAAACCAAAATTGCCACAAGAAATACATTGATAGAGAGAGAAGCAACAAGGAATAGAAATAAAGTCGGATCGATTTTAGAGACAGAGGTGTTAGATGAATTAGGATTTGAAAGATTAGCACCTCGAACAAAGTTATGCTCAAGTGTAGTGTCTGGAAAAACAGTACAGTTTGGGCACTGGGGATAAGAAAACTCAGGACAATTGGAAGGGAGTGTAGAAGTGAGAACAATTTCGGGGCAATCACAAGGTGCCGTTGTTGGGCACATTGGGGATGGTACAGTTGAAACCTCACACACACATGGATCACACAATACTTCTTTACATGTATGAAGACCATGTAGATTGATGGTGGGAGAGCTGAAGCATGGTGGGCAGTAAAGGAATGTATGTTTGTCCCTGGGAAAGATAGGGAAAATCCAGTGCAGTGTGCTGTAACGTACCGCTTTCTTGTAAAGCTCTTTGATTGGTTTCCTAGCCCAGGCGTCGATAGGGAAATTACGAAGTACGAAGGCATCCACAATGAAAGCTGCCAGTTCATCACGATCTTTAGTGTTGTCCAAGTGGAAATTCAACGATTCGATATAGTTGCTTAAGTCACCTGAAAAATTTAAGTAAATTATGAAGAGAAAATTAAATAGGTCAATTGTACTTACTGCCTCGAGGAATTGCGAAATACATCTGAGTATTCGTCTTCACCTGAAGCTGTTTCGGTATTTCATACGGTTCCATTTTGAGCTTCCAGGGTTCATTGCTGCGAGAAATGTAATTGTGTTGTCCCATAGCAGAAGATGAGAAGAAGATTAAGAGGATAAAATAGTACATTGTAGAATGATTGAAAGTAACTTCTTGTAGTAAAGAACTGAACCAAAAAGTTGAAATAATAATGATCATTTGCATCGATGATCAGTCCAATTTGTCCAATATGGGGATGGTGTCGGAAGCAATGTACCAGTAGAAATGAACGATTTACTACATTGATGCTTTAGAGATATGGAATTGTTTGGGCAGCAGCGAAATTGGCTATTGAACAAAAAACAAAGGAAAATAAAAGAAAAAGGATTTTATTTTATTATTGTTTACAAAACAAAAAGTGTTCTTGTTATTCAAATCTTCACGTTTAGTCTTCGAAGTCAATTGACATCAAAGAAGCTGAGTTGAAAAGACCAGACTGTAATTGTGCTCTCTGAGTGTTAGGCAATGGGGCAAAAGTTTCGCTATGCCACTGTCTGTTTAGATCTCTGGCCACTTCATAGCTTCGGTCCGGTGCATCCGCCGACCGGGAGCGGAAAGTAGGAGAAGAACAAGAAGTACATAGAGTCTGCACATTTTCTCCTCTTTCCAGGTCCAAAGATCGCTTTTGCTTGATTTGCTTTTTCAAAACAAGACTTGAAATGATGATCATCATCAAAAGCAAAACAAGGACAGCAGCAGCACCAGAGAAAATGACTTGGCTGTTCGAAAATGTTGATGCAAGAAAAGCAGTGTCCGGAGACCGGGCAGTATTGTCGTTAGTCGGAAAAGAGCTGTGGAAAATTTTGGTGATTAAGAGAGAAATAGAAAAGTGGACAAATTTATTTTAAATTTAACATACTGTCAGAGGCGAGAGTGGAGGGACTTTCAGTGGTCACCACAGGGATGGGCACATCCAACTTTCCTGGTGTTTTTAGAAAAAAGGTCACCAGAGGCTTCTTCGGATGGGCCATCGAAGTCCTCATTGGTGTTAGTTAGAAGAGGACTGGTTGGAGTCCTCGTATGCTTGATCACTGTTGGAATCTCAGTCGTCTGTGAAACTGACCTCGGTGATGCGGTGTTGTTGAAAACTGCATACAAATCACCATTCCAAGTGGTAATTGAGAAGGCCTCAGTTACATTGTTTGGATCAGGTGCGGCGCCACCTAAAATACTACTGATATTCTGCTTTACTGTCTTTGAGTTATCAGAAGTATCATTTACATTATCATTTTCATTTTCACTTATTGAGACTGTCAAGTCAGGCCGAGCAATGTGAGTGACAGGTTGTGAGGGGAAAGTGCTGACTAGATGCACAGCGGCAGTAGTATTATCGGCAAAGGCAACAGTAGCTATTGTGCCAGGAGTCGACTCACTAATTGCAGTTACTGGCTGGCTGACAGTGTGATAATCTGCTACATAGACTGAAGAAGGCAAGAAGACTGAATGCTGAACAGTTGTAGTAGAAGGGATAATTGAAGGCACAGTTGTAGATGCAGCGGACTTCTCTGTTGTCGTGTGTTTGGACGCCATAGTAGCCTTTGGAGCCTCACTGGGAGGTTGAATACCTGGAGGGTGTACTGAGACAGCAGGGTAGAAGGACCGTTGGACTTGTGACGAAATAGAAGTGACTGTAGGTGGAGAGGCGCTAGGAGAGGAAAACGATGAAAGCTGATAACTTATGCTCTCCCCTAATAAGCCATGAAGGTCACTCTCTATCGGAGATAAATTCTTCGATTCGTTGAACTGTAGCCATTTCTTCTTTAGCTCAATTACCTCTTCAAAAAACCGAGCAGCATTTACATGGCGAGTCAAAACGAACAAGTCGTTGAGGACCGCAGCTACAAAAAAAAGAAACCATTAAATGACCAAAAGGGAAAAAGCCATATGATTTACCAAACATTGGCTGGGTCATCAAAAAACACCAAAAAACAATCAGGATTTTGTGGTGTACATTGTAGATAGAAAAATAGTTGTACATAGCTGCATACATCGTGAACGCCTATGTACTCCGAAATATACTGTAGTTTTTACACCTGCACCTGCTACTATATGTCCTGAAATTCTGTGTCCGCAGTGCCCTAACTGCACTGTTTTCCCTGACACTACACTTGAGCATAACTTTGCTCGAGGTTCTAATCTTTTAAATTCTAATCAATTAAACACCTCGGTCGCTAAAATCGATCTGTCTTTATTCCTATTTCTTATTGCTTCCCTTTCTATCAATGTAATTTTTGTGGCACTTGTGGTCTTTCTTTTGGTTCGTAAGCAGTCTACTCCCGCTCCTCCGGAACCATCAGTTTCTTTTCACCAAAACCCAGATGGGCATGAAATTGTAAACTTGCCACTTAGTACCTTATCTGAACTTAATAAGTCGTCTTTGGTTAGCGAATCCTCATCGGATCTCAACAGTCTAGTGGTCAACGATTCGCCTCAATTTCCCGTAGAGGACGTTCTAGCTCACGATCCTCTTATTATTGAACAAAGTACAACGCTTTCAATATCATCTCTTCCAATCAAGGCATCAAAACTTCTAGTATCATCTTTCTCTTTCCCTGAGGTTCCTACTGCTGGTGAAATATTAATGTTGGACCTAGAAAGAAGCCGCCGGTTCAGGCAGGCTAAAGAAAATCTCATTTCCACACCGCCTACTCCGATTACCTTTACTGATTTGTAATTTTTCTAATTAATAACTTGTCTTTATTCATCCAGTCAATGTATGCCCTTTTTTGCGCTAAATAAAGTTTTCAAAAGCAAGTGTATTTGTCTCTTGTTCTCTGGTGGTAAACAAATAAAATAGCCAACGAGCTCTTTATTGTGGAAATGGTCAACAGGTTGCCGCTCAGAGTTTCTCTCTGCTTAGCGTGCATTAGCACAAGTGTGTGCTTTCTATCTTTAGTGCACTGTGTGTGACTAACAAACACTCTCTCACTGATTTCTCTCTCTCTCTCTCTCTCTCTCTCTCTCTCTCTCTCTCTGTTTGATTCTACCACTTATCTGTTTTGATTTTTTTCTTTTTTTATTCCCTTTAAAACATAATCAATAATTAATAACAATAACAAGGGCGTGAGTGTCGCTTCGCGACACGTACTCTCTAGTTTTTCCAAATTTT
>JAALOO010002489.1_pt1 | contig 10044 bp, 6 predicted proteins | sample 7257641 | NCBI WGS metagenome assembly JAALOO01 (sample SAMN14085613, study PRJNA598686) | mite metagenome | biome: ENVO:01001000; feature: ENVO:01001002; material: ENVO:01001226; isolation source: single female mite from University of Michigan culture on fish food culture... ... | reverse complement strand
GAGACCGAGCACTGGAACAAAGGAACTGAGGAGGATAAGAGAGGCCAATTGTACACTGCCAATATTCATCATCAAATAGAGAGAGAGTGGAAGAGAATAGAATGGCGCAATAATAGCCGTGGTAATCTAGGAGTGCCCTCCTCCTTCTGGCAAAACTGGTAATCGGCAAGGCAAATATTTATTTGCTCTTTCTCTCCTGCCTCTCTATCTCTTTGGCAAACAGCAACAGCAGAATATTCCTGTGCAGCAGTAGCCAGTAGTGTGAGGGGGCAAGTGACCATATGTCCTGTGTGTTTCGCTGTGTTTCGCTGTTTTTCAGTGTTCTCCGGTGAATTATTAAGCGTGTACAACTTTGCTATACTTGTTCTCTCCTGTTACTGCCGAACTGCTGCTGTGTGTAGTTAATTAAATATTTAGCAATATCTGTTCGGCGCTGTGCTCGGCTCTGTCCAACACCGTAACCGATACACTGCCGCCTACACATGGCGAATAATCTTTTAAAGAGAAAGAGAAGAGAGGAACAGTGGGCAGGATGACAGAATCGTAAGTGAAAAATATTGGCGAAAAAGACACCGCCGCTGCCGCCAACTGATTGTAAAGTTCAACTACAAACATAGCGTGTCAGTAATTGCCCCCTCGCTCTCTTATTCTCCTCCGCAAAAATTAATAATTGAACAAGTTCATAAAGTGCTATACTACTTCTGTCGATAAGAATAGAGTGGAAAAAGGCACAGAGAGAACAGCAATGAAAGAGGAAGAAGAAGAAGAGCAACTGTCATTGCAGGGAGTGTGCATGTCCTCAGAAGAACTGTCGAACTGAAGTCAAGAAGAAACAAGAAAAACTAGGGCTCACCACTGAAAAAATGAAGAAGAAAAAGATCACCTACCGTACAATGGGTGCTCCCGGGTGGTCACACATTTTGCTGGGGTTGTTCACTGAGGATGATGATGGTCATCGGAGGTGATCAGTGTTTACATGTTCAAGTGTTGTGGCCATTCATTGTTTTGGAGCAGTGGTCATTCGGTGGTGCCTTCCTTTGGTAGTGCTCTGAAGAAGAAGATGAGAGGAAAGTTAGGTAGGTTCAAAGAAGTACAAGTTGAGGGCACAAAAAGTTGATGATGTTTTGTGGGGATAATAAGACAAAGGGTTTAGTGGTTCTATTGTGAAATGATGAGTGTACAGCTCTGGTTTAGTTGACGCCTAGGAGTTCGGTGGTTGGAATACCTCAGCATGATGGGAGAGTGATCCAGAAAAGAGGACAACAACAAACACAAACACACACAAACACACACTCACAGCACTGTTGTACGGCAGTTCGGAAAATGAGGAGAGAGAAAGAGGGAAAGGGAAAGAGCACAGAACTGAGAGCTGTAGTGTACAGCTGCGAGGACGACGGCAGACTGGCAAGAACGACGGACAGAACGGCAGTGCTCCTGCTGCTGCCTGACAGGCAGAATCTCTCTCTTTCAGCAGAATCGAAAGAGAAGAATCTGGCAGAATGGAAGAACCTGCTGCTGCACCGACCACGTCGTGGTGGAGCAGTGCAGTCCTGCTGTCCAGGCACCGCACACTGTACGACAGCTGCAGCTGTACAGTTCGGCGAGGACCGGCACTTGCACTGGCGGCGATGAATCTGCTGCTATAGCGGACAGTGCTGCCTGCCTAGATGCCGGCGATGATGGGGCGGTAGTGATCAGTGCAGTGCAGGGGAATGATAAGATCGAAGTTGAGAGACACTGACAAATAAGATCATTGGGGGATGCTGCTGATGGGGCACTGATTGGTACAAATTAGTGACTGGGGAAATGGACCGGCCATCGGTTACAATGAGTCACAATTCGGTGAGTGTTCCCAATTCTGTTTGGAATCAAATCAATGTCAGTTACCAAGAAAAACTTTGCCTTGCCTCTTTTCCACGTGTTCTACACCTGCTCTACAAACTTTCTCTCTAATGGTTTCCAGGTAAAATTCTGTGTGTGTGTGTGTCGTCTCAATCGTTACCAACAACCAAAGAGATTTTGTGTAGAGCAAAGAGTGCCGCTAAAAATAGTGCTCAATCAACGAAGACGACTGTGACTGCAGTTGAGAAAGAGAGAGAGAGCTCGTGGACTGGATTCGTGGAAGAACTCGGGAGAAGTGAGTGAGTGAGTGAGTGAGTGAGTGAGTGTGGCGCTTGCAAAATAAACCCGTAGTGCAGAATCGATCCAAAGCAGAGTGAGAATGAGCAGTGACAACAACAACAACAACTGCTGAATGAGTAAGAATAGGGACAGCAGTAGTAGTCAACAGGAGAAGAGGAAGAGGAAGAAAGAGAGAGCTCTATTTCCAGGGAAAAGTGTGGGCTTAGGAGAGAGTGAATGGGACAGAATTAGGTCTTCCTAAGTAAAGACCAATTGAGTGTGCTTTCAGCATTTCTATTCTCAGGCATCATCAAAACACACTAACATTCACTCTCGCCCACTTTATTCTTATTCTGAGCAAAACTTTTCTAAGGGAATAATATTAGGATCGATGAGCATTCACTCACTCAGTGTGAATCGATACTGTGTGTCTTCTTGTTGTGGAGAATATTCCACCACTACAACTACTACCACTACAACTACTGCTGCAGTGACAGGTGGTGAAGAGAGCTAATAGAGCTCACTCACCGAAAGAGAGGACTTACCTGCCACTTACACCTCTCCTACTGCCGCCCAAGGACAGCTGGCTACTCTTCCTCATCTAATGCACACACACATTCAAAGTGGGCTTCACTGTCGGCTATTTTTAGAAGAGCATTTCCAAGGCGCAAGCGCACACTTTCTCTCTCTTTCTTCCAGACTACTCTATTCAACTTCGATACTAGCCGCCTAGGCCCAAAGAAAGAAAGGCAAATATTGGTAATGAGAGGAGACGGAGACAGAGGAGGAAAACAAGAAGAGGAAACAGGAAGACAGTGTGAGAGAGAGCAGAGCAGAGCAGCAAAAACACTTAGTCGCTGCAGTGGAGAGTAGTACCACAATCATCATCATCATCATCATCATCTTCCTCCGAACCGGGAGAGACACGATTCCAATAACAGGAAAGAAGAAGAAAACGAGGAAGATATAGGGAAAGTGATAGCAGTCTGAAAAGTACCGACTTTGGGGAGAGAGAGAGTGTCACACTGCAGACTGTAAACTGCAAAGAAAAGAAGAAGAATGGTCGGAAAAAGAATGCTAAAAACAACAACAACTATTTTTAAGACTCGAATCGCTTGCCTGGTGGTGGTGGTGGTGGTGGCAAGGCAAAAACAAACACACTCACACAGGCAGCCATTCTGGCAGATTTAAAATTGCCCTCCTCTCTCTCTCTCTCTCTCGGCTATAAATAGCACCTTCCTTCTAAAAGTGATGCAGAAAGTGGCCCACTGCTGCTGCTGCTGTTGTTGTCGAACTGTATTCGCAGAAGAAGACATACAGAGAGCGAGAGAACACTTCAGCCAGTGCTGCCGCAGTAGTAGCTAAATATAACGAAGTTCTCTTCTTTTGGATCAGATCAGCTTTCTCGCCTGCTTCTCTAGATTCTGCTCGGGTGGCACACAGCTTCTCTAACTTGGGCGACGACGGCGGCGGCGGCGGCGGTGGGCACAAATTCTCCAATTTCAGCAGCAGCAGCTAGGAATATAGGTCAAATTTGTTTTCAACCAGGACTGGCTGCTCGGTACACACAGACAGACAGACAGATCGAGAGACTGCTGCTGCTGCTGCTGCTGCCGATGAACTGGCTAAATATAGCCCTCTTCTTCTTCTCTCAAGTTCTCTCGCTCTCCATTATATTCCGCCGTTAATCAGAAAGGGTCGGTCGATTAGCTGCTGCTGTTGCTGCAGCTTCTCCGTCGTTGCCCCGTTACTCACTGGCTTCCTATTTCCTCCTCTTCAAATTCTCAATTCAATGCTCGATTCTTGGCTCGCGTATTTGAATCACAAAAGAATATTCCTCTTTAATAATGACATTTTTAGGGCAGAAGGGGAGAAAGACCCGGAGAAAGAGAGGGAGAAAGAGGCAAAAGTGAGCGAGTGTCCACGACCAGCAGCAGCAGCACAGCAAGTTAGAGCGTGGCCATTGCCTTCCCTCCGTTTCCCCTCTGAGAGTCTATTTTTAGATCAATGAACCAAGAAAGCAGGCACACAGAGAGCAGTGTACGGCTGGCTCCGGCAGACCATTAGTGCCGCTGGGACAGAGAGAGAGAGAGAGAGAGAGAGAGAGAGAGAGAGAGAGACCATCGGCTATAGCAGAGAATGGGAACACTGTACAGCGGCACTGGCCCACAACAGGCAACATCAGCCATCTCTCTTTCTCTTTGTAGGTTAAAGAGTACCGAGAAGAGAGAACCCTCAGGAGAGGAAAGTGGCGCGACAGCTGTGGTGGTGGTGGTGGTGGTGCCAAGTGCCGGCTGCAGCTAACGGACTGACTCAGTTATCACTAACGAAATGAGGAGAAATTGGCCAAAGCAAAAGTAAGAAAAAGCACGAGACTTACCGGTTGAAGGGAGGAGAAGAAAAGGAGAAAAAGGTCGTCCGACTTGTCCAGAGAGAGGTGTTGTGCCATCCTCTTCGTCCTCTTGTTGATCGGCGGGTGAAGGCGTGTACCAAAAGAAGTACCAGGACCAGTGATTTGATCACAAATGAGACGAAGACGAAGAGATGATGACTAAACCGAAGAACCAGCGAAAGTGAGAGCGTCAACAGCAAAAGAACGCCAAGTCATCGTCTGAGAAGTCTTTCTGGAATTTTTTGGGGGAAATGTTTCCGGGAAGAAAGTTTAGGGGGCATTTTTAAGTTCTTCCCTGGGAATTTCGTTTTTGTCATATCTCGAGTGTGAGCTAGGACTAAAAGCGTCCGAGCGTTTGTGTAGACGCCTAATTGGAATTTTTCAAGATTAGAACTGGAGTCCTAGCATGTCCCATGCTCGGGAAAACGGCAAAAAACTGCTTTTTAACTTTAAAAATTTCTATTTTAAAAACTACTTGGTCGATTTTTGTAATTATTTTTGAAAACTACTTGTAAAGACAAGTTAATTATATTCCAATAACAGTTGTTTGCAGTGAACTAAATTTTTTTATCAAAATTGTAATCTTAAAATTTTAAGACAACTTTTAACAGTGAAGCACTGCTTTGATCAAGTTTAAACCTAGCTAGAAATGTGCGCCAGACAATTTTCTTCAAAATAAACTAAAGTTTGACTTTCTAAAACAAACTTATCATTAAAAAACTCTAATTTTAAAATTTTCGTTTAATTTTGTCGTAAAATTTTGGTTTATAACATTTCGGTCGCAAAGCATTCTTTATTAATGTTATTAATCATTGAAGATGATACAAAGAAGTACAGAAGAAGCATGATCTTCTTAGTACCTGCACTTTCAAACTCATTCCCTCACGATTCGACCACCTCCCAGAGTGACTCCATCGTGTACCCATCCTTGATCTTCTCAATGGACAGCCCCAGTGCGGGCACATACACCCACTCATGTCGTTTGCCTGCCGTCTCTGAGGACTCGCCCTCCGCGAGATAGGCGGCCACTGCGTCACCGTACGAGTGGTGACCACCACCTCCCGAAACTCCCTCATCAAGGTAGCCATTGCCTCCCTCTCCGGCCATCTCCTCGTAGGTGGACACGCCTGCAGCGGCGGCCGCGGCAGCTGCCCCAGCCGCATCCGAAGAACCTCCTCCTGCAAAGTTCCCCTCCAGGCTCCCCGCACTGAATCCGTGCAGTCCTCCTCCACCACCACCACCGGCAGTCATCATGGCCATCATTGCGCTCATGTTCCCATCACCACCCCCAGCACCTCCTTCTGCTCCTGATCCCATGAGATTGGGCATGCCCCCGTGTCCATCGACCCCCTCTCCGTTGAAGTCCCCTCCTCCTCCTCTGGCCTCAGCATTGTAGGAGAGGTAGGCGTGTACGCCAAAGTCGGGCGTGGCCGAGTGAACCGTGTAGAGGTTGTTCAGCTCCTCAAAGACCGAGTTCAGCTTCTCGACGGGGTCGACGCGAAAGCCGAGCACATAGCCGCCGCTCGACTCGCTCGACTCAATGACCAGCGCCAGGCCAAACTTGGACTCGCGCACTTTGATGTTTCGAATCTGTTTGAAGGGGATGAAGTATTAGTTCTAGTTCATATCTCCTCTTCCCATTACCTGAATAAAGGGCAGGGAAATGTTGAAGAGCTCATTCATGTTGGCGTGCCAGACCACCCGCACATTAGTGAGGTACATCGTCCCCAGATTGCCCTGGTCGGAGCTGAGGTTCCACACGCCGCCGACGCTGCTGTAGATCTGCTCCGACTGCAGCATCTTCAGCTGCTTCGAGCTGACCGCCAGAATGGCCGACCGAAGGCGCAGGTCCCGGTAGAGGCGCGTGCTGACGTAGGCCTTGCAGACCGCCCCCACCAGGTCGACCATCTCCCGGCTGACGCCCAGCACCGGCTCCAGGCGGATGAAGATGAACTCGTACCGGGTCCCGTTCACCTTCGTCATCATGTACAGCGCCTCATTGCGGCCGCGCAGCTTCGTGTGAATCAGGCGGTTGGTGATGGTGGTGATGTTGTTGAAGCCTCAAAGGAAAAGAGGTTTTAGTTGTTATTGCAAAATGTAAAAGTTAAGCACTTACCGATGCTGAGATTGATTCTTGGCTTGGAGAGCGACTGCCAGATGAGGCGCAGATTGGTCACCGTGAACTTGCCCACCTCGCCGGTGTTGCCCTTGGTGTCCTCCACCCGGGCAAAGGCCTCGATGACCCGCTCGCCCGGTCGGAGGGACAGCTCCGAGGAGGCGGCGTCGAAGCGAATGTCCCGGTCCTGCCACAGGGGCTCGTAGCGGTGCAGCAGGGGGTGTGGTGGCTGGGCGGATCGCTGCATGGTGCTGATTTCAAGGGAACCGAGCACTCTCTTTCAAGATTTATTAGTCTAGGGTAGGGTAACACAGGAACAACGATAACACTCTATTCTAAACGTTCGAGGCTGATTCGGTAGTGGTGGTGGCAAATGGAATGGGGAGCAAACAAACAAACAAAATTGAGGTTGCCAGGGGAAACGGTGGTACAGGCGCTGAGGGAACATTAGAGAAAGCAAAGGGAAGGGAGAGACACGGGGAATGGAGGGCCAAAAATAGTGGTAGCAGCTACTGTCGGTCGGTGGGTCTTTAGTCCTCGTCATCGCTGGCCGGCGACCGCGCCAGTGGGCTGGTGCTGCCAAAGGCCGCCTCATTCTTCTGACCACCATTGGCGGAAGAGGAAGACGGAGGGGACATGGTCTGGTAGTTGGGCTGAGCACCCACGCCGGGTCTACTCCGTCAACAACATCAGCATCAGCAGTCATAAAAATAACATCCCACTTACCTGATCCTCTGAAAGGCACCCGTCCCTCTTCTCTTCGTCCTCCAGACAATGACCAGAAAGACGACCCCGGTGATGATGGAAAGGCCGCCGACGACAATGTAGAGAATGGGCATGAAGAGATTTCGCCCGCCCATCCAGCTGGTGTTGGAGATGATCAGCGTTTTGGGGATGCGCAGCTTACCAATCACAGTCCGGTAATCTGTGGAAAAAAGAGGTTTTGATGATTCGACGGTATGAAACTTTCCAAATTCAGTAGTACTGACTGTAGTCGACGTCGATGAGGTACTCGCCCGCCTTGAGCACGTCCGTCCGCGACCAGAGCGAGCCCGGGTCAATGCGCGCCCACAGCTTGCGGAAGCTGGGAAAGGCCGCCGTCCGCATCCACACGATCAGGTGCTCATTCTCGTAGCCGGTGCCCGCTTCCGGTGGGCCCAGCTGCGACGCATTCACCGTCCAATTCCGGGGGTGAATGGTCCCTTCCCAGCTGGCCGGGTTATGGAACTTGCTCCTTCGGTCGCTGCTCCAGCTGATGTCCGCCTGGTGGAGGCGAATGGCGGAGGAGCCGTGGCGGAGGGTGAAGGCGTCACTGAAGAGGCTGTTCGCAATCGCTCCGCAAGGGGCGTAAATGGGCCCATTCTCGTCGCCGTCCAGCGTGGCAAATGGCTTGCAGTTGTCAATCAGCTTCGCCCTGGCCACCTCCTTGCCCGCCAGCTGATTGTCGTCCACCGACTTGACATACCGCCGGTGGTTCTGGTAGAAACCGTCCAGGCTGTAGTAGAGGTACACGGGCGTGGCCATGTCCGCCGGCACCGTCACCGGCACGGAGCAGGTGCACTGCGGCAGGGCTGGCGCGTGCAACGCCTCCTCCAGCACCTGGGCGCACGTGCGCGGGGCGAACTGCAGCGAGGTGCAGTCGGTGTAGTCGACCACTACCTCGGCGGTCCGAAGTGAGCTGAGCAGCATGAGCACGCCCAGGGCGGTGAGGAGGAGGCCGAAGCCGAGGAAGGTGGCGATGACGTTCAGCGGGCGGTAGATGGGCTGCCAGGCGGGCAGCGTCTGCTGACGCCACCGCGCCCCGGAGGGCCGATTCGGGTGCTCCGCTAGGTACTGCTCACTTTTAGAGCGGTGGGAAGAGGTGCGACTGGTGAGGGCGTTCCGGTACTTGGAGAGCACTGACTCGCTGGAGCGGGTGGAGCCTCGGTTAAATGGCTGCCCTCTTCCGCCGCCCGAGGTGGAGGAGGCCGCCCAGCCGCGTCGAAAGCGAGGCCGATTGTCCTCGTCCTCGGGGTCGGGCGTCAGGCAGCCGTCCACGGCGTCCTCGTCCTCCTCGCCTTCGTAGAGGGCGTTTGCGAATGAGGAGGCATTGCCACCGCCGGTGGAGTGCTGCGTCTCGTACTGGCTGATGGACTTGGCCAGCTGAGGGGGCGGCTGTGCTCTGTCTGATTGAGAAGGTCAGTTCTATTTAGAGTAAACACAAAAAGAGCAGACTTACATGAGGAGGAGGAAGATGGTCCTGGTTCGCCGAAGGTCATCGACGAGGCTTGCGAAGGTGGTGGCTGAAGTGAATTGGGCACTCCTCCCTTCTTCCCCTGTGTCCTGAACTGCACCTGATCATCGGTGGCGAAGGACACTGCTCCAGGGGTGGTGGGCGGAGTGGAGGAGGTCTGTCCACCAACTGTGGACATGATGAATGGTGAAGGTGATCAACAACAACACAACAAAAGAACAAAGACAATATGATGAGCAGCACAACAATGTGTGTATTCTTCTTGGAACTTGGAACACTACTGTTGACCGGAGAGAATCACTGTTGAAGCCATTGATCGTCTACTGATGCTGCTGACGCATACTGGGCCAGGGCAGTGTGTTGTCTCAGTGGGCAGATTGCAACTGAACGGTGAAAACACACACACACAACAGAGTGAGAGAGTGCACACTTATCCTGTTTGCTATTCAGATAAGGGCGATGGTAATACGGCGGAGAGGATGATAAGGCGGAATTACCACGGACAACAACAGTGGCAGGGCTGATAAGGGAGCAGGGAAGTGGAAGAGAAGGAGGAGAAGAAGAGAGAGGACGCCGATGATTTGAGCTGGCTGCCGTTGTCGATCACCGCTGTGATGATGATGATCACCACGATCCATTGCCAGTCTCACCTCAGGTGTGCAGTTGCCAGCATTGCCAAACAACTGGTTCCATTTAATGGCTAAGAGAAATGTCAGCTAAGGCGAGTTCAGCCTAATTAGCGACGGCGATTTGGTCGAACTGCTACACTTGCTGATGATGATGATGCTTTATTGATTTGCCATTGAATTCGACTGTCATTGAGATGGTGGTCGTGGTTGTGGTGATGGTCGTTGTGGTGGTGGTGCTCAAATCCGAGTTTATTTGAGCCGTGAAAGCAGATTATCCAATGATTCAATTAGCAATGATCGATCCTTAAGTTTCGGTAGAACTTGCTGTAGAACTTGGCAAACAAAGCGAACAGAGAAGGCATGGCTAGGCTTGTCAGGTTGGCAAGAAAATCTGAACTTTCTGAGGCCGCTCAAAAAAGACAGTACAACGAGGGCGATCGTGTCGCCATCTGCCGGAATTTTCTCAGAAGCTGTAGTTCACAAAGTCGCCAAGTGCGACTACGGCTGAACATCGGATGCTCGAGCTGATCGAGGGCGGGACTTGCCGTGAGAG
>JAALOO010002488.1_pt1 | contig 10044 bp, 9 predicted proteins | sample 7257641 | NCBI WGS metagenome assembly JAALOO01 (sample SAMN14085613, study PRJNA598686) | mite metagenome | biome: ENVO:01001000; feature: ENVO:01001002; material: ENVO:01001226; isolation source: single female mite from University of Michigan culture on fish food culture... ... | reverse complement strand
TAAAGAATACATTACGCCGCATGGTGACGCGCCGATCGCCTTGTCTGGCCTTAAAAGACGGCGACACAGTGAGAAATTAGAGACATCACCAGCGCAGCGCAGTGTGCAAGGGAAAACGGACAGACGGTCAGTCAGTCACACACTCACTCACACACACAAACTGACACTGGCTGCAGATCTGCCGAGGAAGTGCTCGTAAAAGTGACCGAATTAAAAGCTGCAAAAGCTGATTTGAAGCGGTGACTGCAATAGCATCGGCAGCAGCAACAGCAGCTTCATCATCATGGCGAATCCAAATGAGAAAAAGATCAAGTCGCGAAGTGAGAGTAGCACAGTCGGAAGAAACGAGCGGCACTGGACACTGTCCATTTGCACTAAAGGAGCAGGCTAGGAGACATTGCCACTGTCTAATGCCACTGCGGCAGAAAACGCTAAAAATAAAAGTAACGCAAAATGTGTCGCAAATATGGCAGTGCTGCTAATGAGTAAAGAAAAGTGAGAAGGGAAGCAGTCAAAAAGAGAGCACTGTTGCAAATTAATTTACTCATCTGACAAACAATTCCTGGCATCATCGTAGAAAAACGGTTTAAAAAGAAGTAAGACTAATGAGTGGCTAGTTTTAAAGTAGCAAAATGAGGGCTAACTCATTAAAAAGTTAGTTTTTGCATCGTAATTTTAATTTTTAATAAATTATTGTATTACAATTTTATGTTTTGAAACTTTTTTTAAAAAGCTGTTTGAAAAAGTTAAAAATAATTTATTGCATAAAATGTTGATATAAAAAAAGTTTAAAATTAAGATTTTTATACACGTATGTCTGTACACAATAAAAAAATTAAATAGAAACACTGTTACTGTTTTCTCACATCTGGTTTTAATGACAAGCAACAATTTAACTGGATAAGAATACAACCTTTACGAGCATGGTCGTGCTCGTAAAAAATTTAACACTACCTGTTGTGACAATTGGAGATGCAATATTCAAAAACAATTAAAAACAAGTGTTTAAATGCATTGTTGTAAAAAAGCAAGTAACACAATTTTATTTATTTAAAAATTAAAAATTTAGTTTTAAAACATTGTGCAAAACGCTAAATTATTTTTTACGAAAAATATTTATTTTGGTATTGTCTAAATTTAGAAAAAATTTTATTGAAATATTATTGATTTTAAAATTTGATAAATTGCTATCTCAAATTTAAATGGTGAAACATAAAAACTTGTTAACTTAAATAAATTTTAACATTATTGTTTTGAACTAATAAAGCAATTAAGAGGTAATAACAAACGTGTCAAAAAATCAATAATTATACTGACTAAACAATCTAAACTTTTGCTTAAAATGAAACAGTAAAATTTAATATAAAATTACGCTTTACAACAAAAACCTAATTATTTGTGCTATTTTTTGCTAAAAAGCATCAAATAAATCGATTAACAAGCAATCAATCAAAACTATAGTTTACTTGAGCAAATATTAAGATATAATTTACCTGTTAATCTTAATAAAATTTAACTAAATTTGGCAGTAAAAATTAGGCAAATTAGTTAGTTAAAAAATTAAATTAATTTTAAATTGATTAAAAAAATTAAAAATAAATATAAAATATGTAAATGAATTTTAATAATTTCTCTTAACTAGAATTTGTAACTTTGTAAATAGACTTTTTATGATTTGTATATTTTTGTTAAATTTATTGCAATTAACAAACTAAATAATTGTTAATAAACTTGTTAATTAAAAAACAATCATTTTTTCATCTTAACAATTTTAAAAATTTTGTATATTTTTTACATTTTTTAACAACTCATCGTTGCTAATTGCCGATAGCAGTCAAAATGAGTGTGTGATTAAATGCTCAAAAATGAATTTGCAATAAAAAGGCAAAAAAAATTTTAAAAAGTTATAAAAACAACAAAAAGCAACTACTATTGCCATAACTACTTTTATAAGTATTACAACTTTAGTCATCAAAAATTTTCGTTTTTTGACTCGTGACTTGGAAAATTTTACTAAAACTGCTAAAGGCCGGTAAATGTTGTTTTTCTTGTTAATATTAATAGCAGTGCATCAAATACTAGTTTCCATATGGTACACTTTATTAGCAACCACAGGAGAAATTGTTTGTGCATTCCAAACGGGCAAACTTGCCTGCTCTCATTAACCTTGATTTGAATGGCTCAAATTTAAAAAACACTTGTAGTTAATGATAGAGAAGAAGGGTACCTGAGATGGTTAGTACTAAAAAGACAACAACTGCCACTGAAAGATTTGTCACCAGAAGGCTGATTGAGCGCACACGTGTAATTACGGTAATCTGATTACTGCTGCTGTCAAACTGCGCAGTGATAAGATCAAGAAGTGTTTTTTGCGTCTCACTCCGTCTTGTTGTGCACGCAATAAACCACAAACGTCTTTTTCTATCTTTGTAAAACGCTTATTTATTTCTGGCGCGAGCAGTGTGCAGCAATAAAGACATATACGATTTCGTAGAAAATAAAGTGTGCCTGTCTGCATGATTGAAAAATGTGCAAATTTGTGCAAATCAGTTCAAATCAGATCATATTTTACGACACGTTAGTGTTTGTATAGTTTAAGTTTTGCAGAATTAGAAACTTACATTTTTTAATTTAGAAAATTTTTAAATTAATTTTTAAATTGATCGACATGCTAGAACAAATACGAAAAAATCACAACACATAATACGCATTTTTGCATTTAAAAAACTTCAAGTGATGCTCGCTTGACGCAGTCACACTTTCAAAGCCAATGATTGCCTGAGGGCATTTTTACGTGACGATTTTTAGCTGATGCAGTAACAGAAAAAATCTTGACAGCAACCGTTTAGAGCAACTGTCTAAAGTAAAAATTGAAAACAGGCAGAAAACAGGCAGCAGAAGTAGCAGCAGCAACAACAGCAGTCTGAAATGTTTAAACATTTTCGACAGCCGGCGTTCATCTTCATTGCTCCCTCAAATGTGTTAGTGTAAAAAGTGCAACATTTATTACAAACGATGGGGTAACTGCGAAAGGTATAAGCAGCAATGCTGCGACAACAGTAACACTGCATAGTCAGAAGGACTGCAGCGGTGTTCGGCTGTATTTGTGTGTGTAAGTATGGGCACTGGCAGCAGATAAATGACCACTGTGGTCATTTATTTGCTGCCACAGTGAGCTAACTGGCAAAAAAGAGAGGAAAACGGCTGCAAATTCAAGCTGCAATTGCACTGAACTGAAGGTGAACAGTGCCGGTTAAACTGATGCTGCTTCTGCCACTGACACTGCCATAGCTTAAAACAAGCAGTGCAATTTTAAATTAGATCGCAGTGAAAAGAGGATTAACTGACAAAAAAAGAGTAACAGAGTGAACACATACACGAAAACTGCTGTTGCTGAAAAAATGTAACCAATCAATTGGATGTGCAGTGAGCAAATAAATTAGGATTGCTTTTGTTAAATAAACACAAAAAAAGTTGTGGTTAAGTTTTGCAAACAAAGTTTTATTTTTTTATTTTGATTTTTGTACCGGTGAATAAAACACAAAAAAAACAAATGTTTATTATTTGAACAAAAAATAATTTTTTTTATAAATAAACGGAAACTGAAAGTGATCAATAAATCTTGTGGTTGTCGGTGTTAACTGTTAATGTTACAGTTTAACGGCCAAACGCTACTGCCTTAAGGCAAATTTTCTCTAAAACTTATTAGTTGGTAGTTTTAGTTGCTGAAACAAGTTTGTCTGTCAAGCCGGCGCTAAATTGTGCGCACAAAATGTATTATTTTGTAAATGTGCAGTTTTTATTTTTGCTTATATATTTTAAACACTTGAAAAAATGAATTTTAATTATCTAAAGTGTTTACATATAAAATTTTAGTTTAGTTTGCAAATTGTGGTTATCTCAAAAGTAAAGGGAAACTCGCAGAAATGATAAGATAACGCCAGGTGAAATGACATGAGAAATGAATTAAAATCAATTTGTCTGTGTGCACTGGAAGCGTCTGTCTGTTTTCTTTCAAATGATATCTGATAACCAAAAAGTAAATGTGAGGTAAAATGCTACAGTGAATCAGTAGTGTAAGTGCCTTTTCACTCAAATAATCATTTTTTTAAAGTTGGTCAAAACTTACACTTTTTTGAATGTGCATTGCAGGAAAATTACTGTTTGATTAAAATGGCTTACAAAAAGTAAAATACGCTATGATAATTAAGTGGGCTAGGTATGAAAAAAAGAAAAAATTGCTGAGTATACTGTGAAAAGAATAACAGTAATGGCAATCTCAGTAGTGACCTAGCTGATAAAAAAGCCGGCACCAAAATGAAATTGTAAATTGCAAGTACTTTGCTACAAAAACTGCCAAAAATGCTCAAAATGATACAATTTAGGATGTAATGCAGCTTTAGCATCACTGGTTGTGCGACAGTGAAACACTTTAGCAAGCTAAGTTTACCGCACACACACCGACACACACACCGACACACACACACAAACTATTTCACAGCGGCGCAGTCTGTCAATTAATCAGGCTTATGAGCATAATTAGAAAGCTTAGCTTTGCCAGTTTGTTACTGTGTGCTCTGTGACGGCGTGCCGATTGACTGACCGGTGTGACACAGTCTCTCCATAGTTGTGCACACATACACAACTTAACTTTAGCTCACTTCACTTCACTTCAGTCAGTCAATGTGTTAGTAGACGGTGTGCGCGGCTAGAGAGGATTAAGAACATTTGGGAAAAAGAGTGGAAAGATCCGAACAAGAAAAAAGAGAAAATTTGCAATTTTGACACAAAAGTGGACAAAAAGACTGCACTAGATAAATGTGTCGACTGAGAACGTGTGGATAAAGATGAGTACTGGCCAAATAAAAGGGAGTGAGTGAGTGGACAAGTAAATCAGTGGTTGTGTGTTTGTGTGAATGTTTGTAAAGTATGTTAAATGAATTTGATTTTGAAGTGATTGAAAATGGAGCAATGAAAAAATGGCAACGAGAAAAAGGGACTTACATTTAGATGATGTTGGAGCGAATGATGACAGATATTGTGATGAAGAGAAGGGCAATGTGGAAAAGGGGCTAAAGGAGAGGCCTCTTGGGCTTGCTGACTGCTGATTCGCCTGGTGTTGTTTGCCACTGCCACTACCACTGTTCACTGCTGCAAATCCGTCTAAAAAATCCAGCGGCCCAAAGGTGGACATAAAATTGGCATGTGCAGTAGTTTGTGGACTGATGAGGAGATGAGGAGGAGGAGGAGGGTTGTACGGCAGAGGTGGAGATGATGATGATGATAGGGATCGATTTATGGAGAGGGAAAATGTTGAAAAAGTAGTGAGGGGAAGAGATTCACTAAAAAACGATGAGTTTGAAAACGTTGACAAGTCAGTCGGAAGCTGTGCTGCAGAGTGCAGATCAGTGTTTTCACATGCAAGTTCTTCATCAAAAGTGTTCATTGCTCAGTGCGGACAATGTCAGTCATAAACGATACCATTTTGTTGACAAAATAATATAAAACAGTAAAATAACTAATGCCGAATGCCAAAGCAAACAATTAGGATGCGCTTAAGTGTTAGCTGAACTGTGTCTTTGCTGACAATGTGAACTGCGAGCGAAATTAGAATGCTTAAAAGCGGGTTGCAGAAGTTAATGATGAATAAATGCTTTTTTATTGCCGCACAAAAGGGTACAATGAGTGTGTCAATTGGTGTGATATAAAAACCAAAGACGGTTGCGGTAGATAAGGGCTAAGGATAACGGGTGCCGGGTGCAATTGTGTTTGTGTGTGCCTTTGGTAATCAAAGTTCACGGTTGCTGATGATGCTGCTGTTGTTGTTGTTGTTTAGGTTGCTTTTTGGCGTTTCTTTTTTCCGCCAGCGTCTCTGTCTTTAGTGTGATGTTGTTGGTGAAGAGAGAAGATCGAAAAAAGACGACCATCTCTGCTTCACATCTTCTCGAGCACTGATCGAGATGATGAGATGCCGAGAGATCTGCGGTGGTTAAAGCGGGCGCGCAGTGTGCGCTCCTCGGACGGGAGAAAAAGAGAGAGAGAGGAAGAGAGAGAAAAAGAGGAAAAGAAAGAGAGGAAGAGAAAAAGAAAGAGAAAGAGAGCGAGTCAGAGGAAGCTAGTCAGTCAGGCAGTCAGCCAAAACGAATGGTGTAGGGGGCTCCTAAGGGGAGCGATGGAGTAAGAGATGCAGTGGCGCGAGAAAGAGAGAGATGGAGAGAGCTCCCGAGGAGAGATGTGTGCAATGTAGAGAGGAGTCAAAAGGAGCAAAGAGGAGTGAGGATGAGGTAGAAGGAGAGGAAGAAGAAAAAAAGAAGAACGGTGAAGATGATGAGGCTATTCGATGATGTTGCTGCCACTGCTGTAGTAGTCAGATGCTTTTTTCTGCCAGTCAGAGATGGTGGTGGTTGTGGTAGCCACTTTCAGACACTTCAAATTGCAACAGTGCAATTTTTTTGGGTAACAAAGGCTAGGATTAAAACTGGCATCAGAGGGGTAGATGGAAACAAATTTTTGCTATGTGATACTTTTTGGAGTATGAATCATAACATTTGACTTTTTTAATTTCTGGGTATCCACCAGTGAATGTGCAATGGCATAACGATGTTTTACCGTTAAAATTTTTCGGTTGCAAATGCGTTGATTTTTATTTTTATTTCGGTTTACAGGAATATGTTGCCAATTTCAGAAAAACAGCTTACATAATCACAACAAACTTAGCTTAATTTTACACTTTTACTACCAGTTATGTAGCTTTTGTGTTTGACAAAGCAGTAATGACAAAACCATAAAAAACCGCTATTCAGTTCAGTAGTGCTGATCAAAATCAGGTGTTTCCCGCTGACTGCAATCCTAAAGAGGGGGTGGAGGGTTCACCTTTTCTAACCGGGCAGCTCTCAATCGAAACAATCAACCTTAGTGGAAAGGTGGTAGTAGTAGTAGTAGTAGTAATCGTAGTGGCATTGTCTTTGTATCCGCCATCAGGTGAACACCATCACCACCATCACCAACATTTGCAATAATGCAGTACATTACCACCATTACCACCACCGCCACTACCACTACCACAGAAACTTTACGAGAGAGGAAGCAGTAGAGTGCAGGGTGTAAAGGTTACTGGTAAGGGAAGCAGTTCCCCCTCTTCCTCTTCTTCTTCTTTTCTCCTCATTCTGGTGTGGTGGTGGTGGTGGTGGGTTCCGCCACTGTGCCGCTGCCTCCTCTCCCTTTTCTCCCTTCTTTCTCACTGGTGGATCGGCCCAAGAGGTGTCACAGCGCCGGGCAGCAGGGTGAGAGCAGAGAGGGAGGAGCACACTGCCTGAAGAGGCTGGCCACCGATCGACCGAGAGATACCACTGGCTGACGATGCTGCTTTCTCCTCGCTCTCCTTCTCTCTGCTTTATTTTCCCCTCACTCGACCTGACCGAAAAGATGCAATTGAGGCAGCAGCAGCAGAGGAGCTTCTCATTTGAGCTTCTCAGCCTCTGAAAAAGCAGAGAAACTGTGAAGTGCATTCTGGCGCCTTTCTTTCTTTGGTGAATCTGTGACGCCTGGCAGCCAGTCGATTGACTGACTGGCTGGATAGCTGCAACAGTTGAGCAGCGTTAAAGAGAGCTGCTGCTGCTGCGGCTGACCGGCAGAAAAGAGATGAGATGAACACGTTTGATGATGGAGAAAAGTGAACAGTGGCGAGAGAAAGAGAGATGTGGTTAAGGAAAATGGGCAGCTATGCAGACAGGTTGCGCCATGTCGTGGAGGAATGGCAAAACTTAGAGTTCTGCAGTAATAAATTAAAAACGATTGAACAGTTTTAATTGCAACTTTTAAAAGAGTAGTTTATTTATGTTTTTTATTAAACTACAAAAAGTAATATTTTTAATTATATTTTTACATTTTTAAAGTAAAAATCTATATTGACAATAATCAATTTTGGTTTTCATTATCAAGTGAATATAAATCAAATTTTTTTAGTTATGACAACATTTTGATGCATTCTACTTTTGCATTTTTTGCTTGCACAAAAGAGACTGGCACACACAAAAATTACTGCTTTTCAGTTTTCTCGACAACTCATCGATCTTTTTTTTCCCTCCCTCCCTCTTATTGCTTTAAATGTCCTCCGGTTCCAGTTTGAAGCACTCGAGCAAAACTCAAATCAGCTTCATCGTTTCCGTTTCTGGTGCTCACACGACCAGAAAACGAAAGTATCAAGTAAAAAAATGGGAAATGAAAAGGCCGTTGGATGGCCGATAACCGGCAGCACATGAATGGAATTGGTAATCAGAAAGCAGTGTTTGCTTGTTCGGTTTAAAGCACTAGGCAATTGAAGACATCTAAACACAATAGTAGTGTTGAAAGGAGAAATATAAAAAAATATACTGTTTTTACCTAAAATCAACAAAATGTCAATCGATGACGATAGGTTCAAGCAAACAAAGCAGCAGCAATAGCAAGAAATAAATGGCCAACGGGTGACACAAGTTTAAAATGACAAGTCGAGTAGGTTTTTTTCGCAAAATAAAACGACAGTTTTTTAACTAAACTTTCAAACACAAAACAATCTATTTTTTGTTGTGTGAATAGCAACTTTATTTTCATTTTGTGATTTTAAAATTTAACAAACGTTTATTTTGGTTTTAAGTGTGTGTTCTTTTTAAAACTATTTTAGTTATTTTAAATTTTTAAAATTGATCAATAAAATAGATTTTTTATAGATTTAAGTAAAAGTTTTGACTGTATGTTAACATTACAAACATTTTTATTTTTATTTTACTTTGTTCATTTTTATTATTATACTCGTTCATATTTTAAATAGCAACATAAACAGTTTGTTGCAGTTCAGTAGCCAAACTCAACTAAGCGAACGTACAGTTCTATTCGGATAATGAAATTAGCTCGCATTGCCAGTTATGACGCCAATTGATGGCGCGCTTTCTTGCGCTCACTCAAGCAAAGTTTCAGACATAAAACAGCATTTTTTGTTGTTATTTGCATGTCTGTCAGACTGCCAGGCTAATGTGAAAAAAATTAGCAAAAACGAAGGAATCCGTGCTTGCTGCTGTTGGACACACAGAAACAGATAGAATATGAAAATGAAATTGAAAAAAATGGCAGTACTGGGGAATGGCGAAATCCATCATCATCATCATCGTCGTCGTAGTTGTCGTCACCGTTTTTTTGCCATCGCAGAGCAAAAAGAGCGGCGACGGGTGCGACCGAGCAAGGAGAGCAAAAGAAGAGATGATGATGATGATGATGATGATGAAGGGACCTGAGCAAAGTGCGGTTGTTGTTGCCTATAAGCGAGATAGACAGCAAAAAGAGAGGAAAAGAGGAGATAGGGAACAAGAACAGGAGCAGAGAAAAGCGTCGGAATTTTGGTGGGTAGATGGAGGGAGAGACAGTTTCAGCCAGAGAAAACAGTGTCGACAAACGAACAGACAAATAGACAAATAGACAGACAGAAAAGCAGCTCTCTCTCTCTCTCTCTCTTTTTGTAATAGTCATCGCCAGTGTTGACTGGGTGCCAGTGCCCAACTTTGAATCGCACACCAGTCAACGCTGTTTGCTGCAGTTTTTTTATGTAGATAATCGCCCTCATCAGCACACTACCGTCATCATACAGAGGCACCAGTTTGGTCAGTGCTGATGTCCGCTAGGATGTAACGCTAGAATGAAAGGAGAGGAAAGAAAATTCAAACCTTGCCAAAGTGTTTTTTTGCCGCTGTGCGGCGTCCCATCTCATTCAATCCTATGCCATCCCATCCCGTGTCATCATTACGCCAAACTGTACTTGTAATTTCCGTTTCCGAGACATTAGCGAGAAGGAAAAAACTATAAATGCGCTTCTAAATAATGGACACACTACAACAATTGGGTGGAAGGGAGAGAAATAAAGATGAAACGGCCAGCAAACGATGAAGAAAAAAAGGGAGAAAAGAAGAGAAAATCAAGAGAAAAAGCAAACAAAAATGAACAGAAAAGTTGAGCAGTGGGCAGTGTGTGTGTGTGTGTGTGTGTGTGTGTGTGTGTGTGTGTGTGTGTGTGTGT
>JAALOO010002485.1_pt1 | contig 10046 bp, 7 predicted proteins | sample 7257641 | NCBI WGS metagenome assembly JAALOO01 (sample SAMN14085613, study PRJNA598686) | mite metagenome | biome: ENVO:01001000; feature: ENVO:01001002; material: ENVO:01001226; isolation source: single female mite from University of Michigan culture on fish food culture... ... | reverse complement strand
TAGAAACTATTAGAGACGTGAAAAACTAAAAAGTTCGAGTGACGGTTGCCTTAATTTGTAATTTTTCAACTTTTGCCTTTACCATCAACTTTTACCCAGAACAAGCTTTGAAGCAAACAAACAAGCAATTATCACAACTGAATCATTAATTTTACTTACCTATACTCACACATGTCAACCACCGCTGTCACTTAACGCCACAACTTGCTCCACTTTTGCTCATGATCTTTTTAAAACAAGTTTTTTGCAAATAAAACCTTTGTTAATTTATAAACTGAAACCACAACAACTAAAAGTTAGATTGCACTCTTTAGTACATAAGCCGAAAAGCAGTAATTTCCCCATTTTGTACTCTGCATCCTTTTCACCTTTTTTTCACCTTTAGCAAAAAAACTGTGCGTGAGTTGGACACACAGACACACTGCAAAGCTCACATTAGCAAAAACTGACATTTTCCTTATTTTCTCTTTTCTACCTTTTCCCCGCCGCATCTTTTTTTGCAGCACAAAAAAGCTGGCAACTCAGTTTTTTCTCTCGTTCTTTCTCTCCTGAGACGACAAAAAAATGTCATCGCCGGCAGCAGCAGCACACAAAATACACAAAAGGTAAGGTAAGACTTACTTGCAGCTGAGAAAAGCAGCTAAATTCCCGTTACCAGTTTTCTCTCTTTGGCTCCCTCTCCCTCTCTGTCTGTTCCTTTTTATCTCCAACCAAATTACTGCTGATAAGGGCGCTGCTCTTTTACTGTTTCTTTTACCACTATGTTTGTGCAACATTCCCGTTCTCTCCCTCTCTCTCTCTCTTTTGTTACTTTTTGCCTCTTTGTTTTGGCCAACTGGCTGCAAACGATGGCTGCAAGCTTAGTTGACGGCGGCGGCATCTCTCTCTCTTTCTACCACCTCTTTTCTATGGCAACGGTGAGCATCAGCATCAGCAGCAGCTTTGCTGCTATACAAACGTCGCCTTTGCCCAGCAAACATACCCAAACGTTCTCTCTCTACCAACAAAAATAGCAGCCAGTAAAGTTAAGCTGCTGATAAGGTTTTGAGACTGGAAACGGAGAGAGAAAAAGAACAATTGCAAAGTCGGCGTCAGTGAGCGGCATCGACTCAGGCAATGTAATCCAGCTTTGCCATTTTGTACGACAACCAAATTTTCTTTTCTCAGCGTCCGTGTCTCTAGAGTTGTCAGCAGCAGGTCGAGAAAAAAAGTTGAGGCAGCTTACGTTGTGTAGAGCACTTAATTTTTCATCAGTTTCTTTTCTTCTTCTTTTTCGGTGCAGTGAAATGGTAATCAAGAATTCAAGACAACCACGACAAAAACAGCTCAACTTCTCAACTTGATTACAACTTTTTCCCTTTTTGCTCAAAGATTTTTATTTCGTTCACCTTCTTCATTTATTTATTTCACCTTTTACTACCCAATCTTACTCAAAATGGCTACAAATACTACCTCCACCAACTCCCTGCCACCGCCCAGCAGCCCCATGTTCACCGAGACGCTTATCAACAAAATCTGCTGCAGCATTATCAACCGCCTGCTAGGGGCCCTTCACTGCTTTTCACCACCCGTCGGCGACCTCCATGAACTGGATGATGGCGTAGTCCTCGTCGAGCTGATCGAGTCCTTTGAGGAGGCCATCTTTGTTCGCTATCCTCAGCTTATCAACAGTAACAGCCCTCAAAACAATGCTCAAAAACCATTTAGAAATGCTCTCAGCAGGACCGGAAGTCTCTCCAACATGGAGTACGTCGAACAGTGGCTAATGTTGGAGGGCGTCAACCTCGATCCCAAGCGGTCGATTCGGGAGATTTTCGCGGAGATACGGCGGAGCAGCCAAGAGTTGGCCACCTTTTTGGGCACTTTTAGTGAGGACGATCTGACTGATAGCAGCAGTCTAGGAACAATGCTCCAAAAACAGCGGGTGGCCATCTACGCCCGTTCCATCGCCTACATTTCCGCTCTTTGTTACGCCATCTTTACCATTTTCCTCAAACACGATGAACAGTTTAAGCGGCTGATTCCGGGCTTCCGCTTTACCGTGGAACCGGATGAGCTGCTGCACATTCTCTTCTACACCAAGTGGAAGCTGACGGAGGAGGAGCTGCTGATAAAGGATCTGGAGTTTATGCGGCTGAAGGACAGCGCCGACCTGCTGGAGATTGAGAATCGGCGGCTGAAGGGGCTAAAAAATGAAAATAATTTAGAAAGATCACCTCATCTAAACGCAGCAAATTCAGAGCTTTCCTCTTATCAGCAGCAACAACAGCAGCAGCAAAACAGCTCAGCTGGCCAAACTCCTTATCCTAATCAGCAAATGATAAACTCCACCTCAACCTCAACTTCTACTGCACAAAACTCCCCTCATTTCTCTTCCAAAAACCACTCCAAACAAACCTCCTCAGAACTTCACGACTTTGAGTCAGTCAGCTCCATTACCATCAGCTCGGTGGCGGAACTGCGCTCCGTCGCCACGCAGACGGACATTTTTGGCCTGGAAAACCAACTCCACGTTCAGTACGGTTTCAACCGGAAGCTGATGGAGATGACCGTGGCGAAGGACCGGGAGATTGCAGAGAAGGTTGCCGAGCAGGTGAGGGCGGCAAAGGCGGCGGCGGAGGAGCAGCGCCAGGCTGATGCCCGCTGGGCGGCGGAGCAGGAGGAGAAGAGGAGGAGGAAAAATATGAATCAAAACGAAGCTCAAAATTTGACTCAAAATACCTCTAATTCTAGTCAACGTAGTTTTCAAAACCGAACTCTTCCAGATCATTTTTGTCAATCCGAGATGCATTCACACTCCGCCATTCACACTCAGGTGCCAACTTCTGCTGAGCATTCAGGTTTGCCAGTCACCCCCGACGATCCGTCACATTTTCCGGTTCATTTTAGTGGTCAGGGGCAGCAGCAGCAGCAACAACAACAACAACAACAACAAAATTATCAACAGCAACAACAGCAACGAAATTATCAACAGCAAAACTTTTTGAACCAGAATAATCGACCAGTTTTGCCCAATTATCAGCAAACTAGAGAGAGGAATTATCACCCTCAGGCCGTTATTTCACCACCACTTTCACCAGCAGATGACAATAATGTCCGCAACAATGACAAAGGTCATCACCCTCATCACCACCACCAACAGAACAGTAACACTAGCAACGCCAACAACAACAACAACATTTCCAGTCCAATGCTATCACCTCAATCATCACCCTCTTCTTCTTCTTCAGTTCAACTTCGACATTCCGAGCATCCCAAGCAAACTCCCGCAAAACCAGAACGACCCTCATCCCTAGCCTCATCAGCCTCTTCAAACTCCAAAACTCCTAATCGACACACCTCATCAAACTTAAATCGAAACTCCTCACACGTCCACAGCTCAATCTACAGTCGAGGGCAGTTTGACGTTCTGGAGGCTCAGCAAAACTCACTAGCTGGAGGTAACTTTTCACTACAAAACTCTACAAAAAATTCATCAACATTCTCAAACGAAGACGTTCAACGGACGCCAATTGACTTTGAGTACAACAAACAGCAAGTCGAACTGTCTTTAACGGGAAAGGGTGGAAAAGGTTCAACTAAAGGAGGTCGTCAAAGTAATTCACCCTCACCTCGACCTACACAGCCGCCACCACCGGTGCCCTTATCAGCAGTGCCGACCGATGATGATGATCATCATCATCGAGACTACCTGGATGGCAATGATAACTCGCAGACTGCAAAAAATGCTAAAACTGCTCAAGACATCATCACCACCTTGAACAACAACAACAACAACTCAAATGAAAATCAGAGTCAAAGAACAGCTCAGCATCAGCATCAGCATCAATTACCACCTTCAATTGATGGCAGTGGAAATAATGATGGCAATGGTAATGGCAATGGCAATGGTAATGAAAATGGTGGTAGAAATGGTGATCCTCAAACTGCTTCAGAGAAACTTCGCCAACTTGAGCTGATCAGAGAGCACCACAAGCGGAATTCAGGTCGAGCCGGATACACCGACGATGAACAACTGCGGAATCGCATTCTCATTGCCCGCCTCCTCGCCGAGCTTAGCTACGAGAAGAATAAGAATCTTCGACAGACGACTCAGGATTATATTTGAGATAGGAGAGGAAAGGAAAGGGAAAGGAAGATACAAAAACGGAAAAATATTAAAAAAAGAAAATCACATGTTTGTGCTAAGTATTAGAAAAAGTGGAGAAAAAGTTGTAAAGACTGCTGCTGCTGAAAGTGAAAGTGAAAAATAAATCACAAGTATTTTGCTACTTTTGCTACTATCATCTCATTATCATTATTTTATCCTCCATTTTAGGAGTTTGTAATTTCACTCCTCATCGTGTTTGACAGTCGCTGAAGGCGCTGAAGTAGTAGTTGAGACTGTTGAAATATCAATTTCACTGCTGCTAACCGGAAGTGGATCGGCACTGCTGCCTGCTGAAATGAGAGAAGGACTTTGGGTGGTCGCCTCGGAGGAGATGACAAAGACCTTCAGGTTGTCTTCAGTGTTAGCCGTCGTCATCGGGTTTCCATTGGAGATGGCCGAGTTGACGATCTCGGTGATCATTAGCTGATTTTGGGGACTTTCTGAAGAAGATAATTCAGTTGATGGAGTTTGAGTCGTTTCCGGTTGAGGAGCAGCTGAAGAGGTGACAATTTCTGAAGTAGTCATTGTTGTGGTCACCTCGGCGGAACTTCGAGACAGTCGGGTCGGATTTGAGGAGGTCTCTGGGGCGGCTGAAGAGGAAGAAGTTTGGGGCTGATCTTCAGTAGAAGCTGAAGTTGAAGCTGAAGTACTTCCTTCAACGATGCTAGCCTCAGAACTTGAAAGTGAAGAAAGAGGCTCTGAGGAGGATGTTTCCACAGTCATCGTCGAAGTCGCCTCTGAAGTGGAAACATTTTCCACCACTTCAGTGCTCACCGAATTTTCCGCTACTGCAATTTCCTCAGTGGCGGAAACTGTTGTCGTTGTTTCAGCGACCTCTAAAGAAGCCAAAGAAGCGGAAGTGGAAGAAGGTGTCTCAGAGGTGAAAGTTAGATCAGTTTCCGAGGCGACGGCTGTTGGCATCAAAGCTGCGGGAGATTCCGAAGAAGAAGCGGAAGCGGGGCTTTCCGTAGAGAGCGTAAGCTCCACCGAAGAGGTACTTTCAGATGTACTTTCAGGAACAGCTGTCGTGGGAGCACCGCTGACCAGAGAGACAAAGAAGAGGCAAAGTAGAACGAGGAGCTTCATCGTTTTAATTTTTTTAAGTAAAAATAGTTTGCAAAATTCAAATAAATAAATTCACACTGTGTTGTGAGTTGTTTGACTGTTGTTTGTCGTCACTTATATCAAGTAAGTCGCATTTATAAACTGGCAACAGCTCTAATATTTGAAACGCCCAGCTTTTAGCTGATTTGGGTGGTGGTGACACCGGAGAGCTTCAACAGCTTGTTGTTGGCTAGTTGTTGGCAAATCCAAAAAAGAAGACAAGTGGTTTCCAGTATATCACAGTGTCTTGAAATTGGATACAGGTGAAATCGTAAAATATATTTGCGCCTAGTTCAAGTGTCGACGACAACAGCTCAAAAAGATGGGCTCAAATGGCTTAAAGACGTCTGAAGACGAATGGTTTCAGTCTAGTCAGTCACAAAAGTCGAGTGAGCCCAGTCAAGTGGCGAAACTGAGCAAGTGAAAGTGAAATTAAAGAGGAAAACAGTGAAAGGAGCAGTAGATGATCACTTCAAGGTAAAGGGGAGAGTGAAGATCTGTCAGGCAAAGTGGAGAGAGACTAGTCAAAATGACTACAAGTTAGTCGGTTTTAAACGAACAAGAGAAAGAGAGAAAAGAGAGAGAGAGAGAGAAATCGAAAGTGGACAGTACTGGAGAACTGGACACACTTAAAAGCTAACACTGAGTTGCTGCTGTTGAAATGAACTGCTAACAACTTTGTGCTCATCTGAAACATCAGAAAGAAAAAGTCATCAAATGAAAAGAGAGGAGAAAAAAGGAAAGAGTTAAACTATTAAATAGAAAACTCAACATTTTAAAATGAGTACACTTGTGTGTGTGTACTCTTTCAGTCCGCATCTCTGTACGGAAATGGAGAGAAAAAGAAAAGAAGAGAAAATAAAAAGAAAAGCGGTGCGTAATTAAACTTCCATTAGAAGCGCAAGCAGTTGTCAGTTGAGAGGGAACAAAATTAAAAGTAAGAGAAAAATAAATTGCGTATGACCATTGATAAGAAATAGAGAAGAGAGGAAATAGGATGCACCCTGCATCAACAGGTGGTGATAGTGGTAGTGGTGGTAGTTTCAACAGGGATTACCACAGTACGAAAGATGATGATGATGATAATGATGAAAATGATCATGACGACAGGGACGTCAAAGACGGGGACATCAGCAGCAGCAGCAGCAGCAATCGCAACCATTTCCATTTCCTCTCCAATCTTGTGAGTACCACCCTTGTGTCCTTTTTCACCAAGTTTGCTGAAATGATGATAAAACAGACGAGAAAAAACGAAAAGAAAAATCATCATCATTTTTGTTTCGTTTATGCTGCGTCAATGTCAGCTGAGATTTGTGGCTGGCAGTCTGGCTGGCTGGATAGATGGAAAGTTGGAAACACAATAGTTTTAAGAAAAAGTGACATTGAAAGCAGTTTAGTGTGCAAGAGTTAATGATTGAGAGACAGAGTGTAAATGAAAGTAAAAATAGTGTTAATTTTTAAAATGAAAAAAGAAACAAAATCTCTGAAAATATTGAATAGTGTGCTGATGATGTTGTAGGCATTCAAATAGTCAACATCATCAGTAAACTGAAAACAAGACTAGACACTGATTAATCACCAAAATTAAGCTAACTACTAAGATTTTCTCCTTTTAAAAAATTGGAGCCAACTTAACTTGACGTTATGTTCTAGTATATGAATTATTTTAAATGTTTATCATTGTATTAGTTAAATTTTATAGTTTTAAAAAATAAATAACAAAAATAACGGAAAAAATTATTGAAACAAATGTTAATGCTGATAAAATAATTAAAATATTTTTTTGACAAGCGTTTAAATTTAAGTTGCCATTTATGCCAAACTTCGATTTTTTATCAGCTATTAAAATGTTGTTTGCATTGTTTAAGTTATTGTTTTGCAATGTGTTTTTAAATTTTGTGTCAGTTACAATTACAACAAGCATATTTTTACATTTTGTTGATAATTTGTTTAAATTTATTTTTTTATTTTTTGATTTCATTTTGATTCTTAACTCAAAACTTTTTGTCTATTTTTTACAAACGTATTTATAAAATTAATTTATTTAAAAAACAATCGCAACGCTTATATAGCAAATATATGTTGTACACTTTTCTATTTACATCTTGTGATCTTAAAACGAGTGTTTTACGAGGGATTTAAAATTTGCAGATTGCAATGTATGTAGGGAAAATGTTCTACCCTACATGTATAGGTTTAGGTTTAAGGTAGCCCCCATTTATCAATCTTCGGCGCTTTTACTGATAGCAAATATATGTTGTACACTTTTCTATTTACATCTTGTTATCTGTAACGAGTGTTAGATTTAAAATTTGCAGATTGCAATGTATAGGTTTAGGTTTAGGGTAACACTCATTCATCAAGATTTGGTGTTTTTACTGATAGCAATAATATGTTGTACACTTTTCTATTTACATCTTGTGATCTGTAGGTGCCACAGATAGGTGTCGCAGCAGTCCTTTGATGACTGGTACACTTATCATTTTTGGGCTGATGACACGGTGAACAGATTTTACTCAAAAAAAGTAACCATCGCCAAATTTGGTATTGTTGGAAAGGTAAAATTGAGTTGAGTAAAATGGTATTTGTGGTTTATTTGTAACGAGTCCTGGGTTTCCAGTTCCAGTCAAAAGGAGTTTAATTGTACAAAAAATCATAAATTTTTTTGATTAGTTTTTACTAAATTTAACTTGGTAAAATTAATAAGAAAGGTGCTTCTATTTAATAAAAATAAGTTTTCTCAAATCTGATAACAATTGCGAAAAAAGTTATGATAACTGATTAAAAATTAAATTGTACAAATTTTAGAAATGCTTTTAAAGTGTTTTAAAAAATGTTACCATTTAAGTTATACATCTAGTAAATAGTTTTTAAGTACGGGAAGTTTATTTCTGACAGTAAAAAAATTTTAGCGGGACCGGAAATAGAACTTCTTTTTTAAAACTTTTTACTTCCGGTTTAGATTTTGTTGAAAAAAATATATGTTAAAGCCCTATTAAAGAAACTAACAATTTGTTTTTTGTTTTTTAAAATCGGACAAGTACAAGTGCTAAAACAATTAATTAAAAAAAGGAGTTTTATTGAGTTTTATTAAACTTTAAAAATTTTTAAAAAGTGTTTTTGATGATATTTTTGTGCAAAAAACTTTAGTTTTATATGTTATTTAACACAAACTATTTTATTTTTTGTATGATTGAGTTTTTCTATAACCGGAAAAAAGAGTTCTTTTTTAGGAGTTCAACTTCCGGCAACAAAATTTAAGTTTAAAAGTTAAAATTATGTTTTAATATTAAGGGGGGACACCGCGCACTTTTTTACTGCTTTTTCAAATTTTGATTTCGGAAAGGCTATGATGTTCATAAAAAATGTACTCAATACAAGTTGTTAAAAATTTCATGTAGAACAGTTTTGTGTTGGTACTATGGTCCTCCGATGGGTGGGTCACTGTCGGTAACGACATCAGTGCTCTGAACACTCAGGTGCACTTTCCGCCAAAACGGGTAATTCCACAAAACTGAACAAGGTGTCAAATGAAAGGTGACTAAAGTATCTAGATTTTGTAGGACTCCAAAATATTTTTGTTCATTTTGATTCCTCAGATATGAATTTTTGAATGATGGTGAAAGACGCAAAATGACACAAAATACAAAAATGTTAAATTTTGAAAATTTTTTTAAAAGAAAAAAAATGAAAATTTTAAAAAAGTAAGGCCTACAAACTTTAAAAAATGTTTTCAACTTTTTTTTGACACCTTGATCACTTTTGTCAAATTTGTCGTTTAGGAAAAAATGGTAACTTTGTGATTCAAGATCATGCTGAAAAAAACTGTTGACTAGAAAAGAAAACCAAAAGTTCGAAAAAAAATTGCTATGTGCGCGTTGTCCCCCCTTAAATAACGAATAAAAATAAAGTTTTTTGCACAAAAATATTATCAAAAACACTTTTTAAAAATTTTAAAAGTTAAATAAAACTCAATAAAACTCCTTTTTTTAATTAATTGTTTTAGCACTTGTACTTGTCCGATTTTAAAAAACAAAAAACAAATTGTTAGTTTCTTTAATAGGGCTTTAACATATATTTTTTTCAACAAAATCTAAACCGGAAGTAAAAAGTTTTAAAAAAGAAGTTCTATTTCCGGTCCCGCTAAAATTTTTTTACTGTCAGAAATAAACTTTCTGTACTTAAAAACTATTTACTAGATGTATAACTTAAATGGTAACATTTTCAAAGCACTTTAAAAGCACTTCTAAAATTTGTATATTTTAACTTTTAATCAGTGATCATAACTTTTTTTGCAATTGTTATCAGATTTGGGAAAACTTATTTTTATTAAATAGAAGCACTTTTCTTATTAATTTTACCAAATTAAGGCAACCGTCACTCGAACTTTTTAGTTTTGCATGTCTCTAATAGTTTCCATGTAAATTTTCATTTTACATTAAATTTATACAAATTTCGGCTATTGCACCCAAAATTTTGGTTTTAGTCTTAAAATAATTTTAAAGAGTTAATCTTGAGCTGTATTGAGGATTTTGGCAAAATATTGTTTTGTTGTCGTTTTGTATTGAGTTGAAGTTAGAAACAACACGTTTTTTTAACTTTGAAAAATCATAAAAAATTTTCAAAGCAAAATTTTGCTAAAATCCTCAATACAGCTCAAGATTAACTCTTTAAGATCATTTTAAAACAAAAATCAAAATTTTGGGTGCAATAGCCAAAATTTGTATAAATGTAACGTAGGAGTCTTTTTGGATCGAGAGTTTCCCGCAAAAAGAAAAGTTTGATTTAATTG
>JAALOO010002482.1_pt1 | contig 10062 bp, 8 predicted proteins | sample 7257641 | NCBI WGS metagenome assembly JAALOO01 (sample SAMN14085613, study PRJNA598686) | mite metagenome | biome: ENVO:01001000; feature: ENVO:01001002; material: ENVO:01001226; isolation source: single female mite from University of Michigan culture on fish food culture... ... | reverse complement strand
AGAAGAACCACACCTGCGCCCGGTACAGCTGCCCCTCGGCGCGGTACAGCGCCCCGCTGACTCGGTCTAGAAAGGCAAGCAAGCCGAACATGGACAGCTGCACGAGGATAATGCCCACCAGAAGGAGCCGTACGGTGAGGTGCAGCGGAAAGAAGTACACCAGAACGATGCAGTAGACGTTGGAGGCGAGGACGGGCACGTACAGCCAGAAGAGCATCGTGGAGACGGCCGCCGAGTTGAGGGTGACCAGGTCGACCAGGGCGAGCGAGTGTTGGGCAAAAAAGTGCCCCCAAGTGACTGCCGCCTGCTCGTAGTTTACCCTGCTGGTCACCTTCACCCGTTGGAAGGTCGCCTTGGTCATCTCGGTCAGGTGCAGGTACAGGGTGAGCGCCACGGAGACGAGGATGGCCGCGTAGCAGCCCACCAGGCCGTAGGCTCGTCGCAGCACCGCCATCAGCTGCAGAAAGTCGATCAGCGCAAAGCGGACCGTCCACCTGCCGGCGGAGGCGAGTGGCGGCATCACCGCTCGCGGGAAGAAGAGGAGCAGGGCGAAGGCCAGCACCGTCGCCGCCGAGAGGAGCAGGTCAAAGGCGGCAAAGCCGAGCTCCACGGTGGCGCCCACCAGGTGGTGAGCGCGTCCAGGACGGCCATCAGCGGGTCGTAGCGGGTGTACGCGCCCCGGAGGAGGCTGTAGAGGAGCAGCCGGGTGACGTACTGCAGCAGACTGAGGTAGTACAGCAGGCTGAGTCGGTGGGCGGTGTTGCACCAGCCACTGGCAACCAGGCCACAGCTGGAGGATTGCTGACCACAGCTCCTCCTCCTTCTCAGCTGAAGCTGAGCCTCCATCAGCCGTTGAGCGTACTGCCGCGTGCGAACATGCGCCGGCGTGTAGAGGAGGAGCCGCCTGCCCAGAGAGAGCATCGCCTTCGGGCCGCCGTTTGCGTCGCTGTCGCTGAACATTTGGACGAAGTGTTGACCCTTGTTTGCAAATAAACAAAAATGAAGTGAAAAAAATCACTACTACTACTCTCTGCTGATACGGCACACTGTTTTTTTAATGTCTTTCTTCTGAAGGGCGCAAAACAAACAAACAAACTTCTCTGCTCGTTTCTATAGAAATTCACCCAATTTGAATAAAAATGTTAATTTTGTTTGTTTTTTGCCTAATATGAATGCACGACAATTAGACTACACTAGTAGGCCCACAATAGTTTCATTATTTTGAACTACAATTAAAAATAAAAGTTGACATAATGAGTTGTTGTTTTTTTGTTTAAGTTTAAAATATTTATTGTATACAAAAAAAGTGTAGCAAACAAATTATAATTATGGCCATTAATAAAGTAAAACAGCACTTTTAGCTTGAAATAATAAATAAATGGTGCATTTTGTCAATCTAAGTTTTGATGTACTGCAGATTAACTTGCATAAAAGGCAAACTTTTTTTCTTTAATACGTTATTGTTTCAATGAAAATAAATACTAAATCATTTGCTTAAAAACTATATGAAGACAAGAAGAGTCTACATTCTAACATTTTCAAACATAATAAAAGTAGAAAATAAAAAAAGTATAACAAAAAGTTTAGTGAAAAGAAAGTTCAGTGCACTTTCACACTTCACAAGTCCTAAACATTAAACTATCTATTCTTTATAATTCGTTAACGGTTTGATGATTTAAAAACTCTAACTTTTTTTTACAGACACAGTGACTCAATGTCCTATGTTTGCAGTTTTCACTGATAAAACTGCATTAGTAGCCTTTCTAGTAAGCTACTCAAAAGGCTTACTAGCGCACTAGTGCTACTAAACCAAATGTACAAACCATCCTTGTCAAGGATGGGTGCACTTGAAACCAGTTTAAATGCACTGGCAACTTGAGATTAAGTAGGAGGGCACTTGAGTCCCTGCTGTACAAAATGATTCTGATGCTGCTGTACAGCAGTGCTCCAGGTGCCCGTAAGTGGCCTCCACCAGTGCGTAGGTCCTGGTTGGTTGGCGATTTTTGCACTTCAAATAGTGAGGTACATTATTAAATTGCCTAGAGTACTACTTCAAATGTGTTGTTTTGCCAAAAATTAAATGTACAATGTAACAGTTTAAAAGTTTTTAGGCATTGTTGCCATGTGGTGTTTTGCGGCTAAAACTTGCATCTGTGAAACTTAGTGAACTTGTATTGTACTATCAATTAAAACCATCCTATATCATCATCATCATCATCATCATTGATCCATAATCGCAGAAAACGATCTCAACAAGCCTCTTTATATTACTTTCAATACCGAAATATGAGTCATGCACAGAATCATGTGCTGATTTTTGGCTATCCAAAATTGACATCAATTGCTGTTTTTTAAACATGTAAAACATGCTCTAGAGTATAAAAGGTAAGCCTAAAATGTGCTAAAACGTGCATCACAATTTGAAGCTCAAATTACCAAACAAAAAATGCTTCCTCAACTTATCGTCCTTCTGCTCATTGCAACATCGGCAGCTTCTGCCCTACAAGTGAAGTTCAAGGATTGCGGTAACATTTAATTTTTTTTGCTGAAATTGAATTAATTTTAACTAACTTCATCTTCCCCCCCCAACAGCTCACCATGAGATCAGCCTCATCGAGGTGATCGGCTGCGTGGGCAACAACCCCAACGTCTGTCCGCTGCCAAAGGGCAAGGACTTCAAGCTGACGATGAACTTTGTGGCCAACCAGGACAGCGCCAAGGCGACCTTCCGATTCACCGCCGACGTGGGCGGCATCAAGATTCCCGTGCCGGGCATCGACAGCGACGCCTGCCACCACCTGAAGTGTCCGCTGGTGAAGGGCGAGAAGTACGCCTACACCTTCACCATGCAGGTGCCCAAGATCGTGCCCAACCTGAAGGCGGTGGTTCGCATGGAGCTGGTGGGCGACCACGGCGCCCTGACCTGTGCCGACATGAACGGCGGCGTTTCCGATTAATCATTTTTTTTCATTGTTTTACCGTTACCATCTTTTCTATTTTTTTGTAGCAGACGGGCCCAGCAGGCTACTACAACAATAAACTTTTTTTTTAATTTTCTAACATATAAAATTTTTTATTTTTAAAATCAAAGAAAAGTTTCAACATTTTAGCATTTGCATTTGAGTGTATTGTTATATCAAAAGGTAGAAAGGTATAGTATATAAACAAATGAAAAAGGAAAAGTTCACCTACTTTTTCAGAGCAGGCCGGCGTCCTTGGCCAGCGAGTGAAAGAGCGAACTGCTGTCGGCGAGCAACGCCTCGGGACTGTCAAACTCCACGACGCGGCCCTCGTGCAGGGCGAGAATGCGGTCGTAGGCGAGGACGGTGTGCAGGCGGTGGGCAATGGTGAGGACGGTGCAGTGGGCAAACTCACGGCGGATGGTCTCCTGCACCAGCGCGTCAGTGGCCAGGTCGACGGCGGCGGTGGCCTGGAAAACAAATGAAAAATGTTGGTGATCACTCATAAAAAACCAAAACACCAAATTACCTCATCGAGGACGAGAATCTTCGCCCGTCGGAGCAGCGCCCGTCCCAGGCAGAGCAGCTGTCGCTCGCCCTGCGACAGATTGGAGCCACCCTCGGCGACGGCGGCGTCCAGGCCGCCGGCCATCGCCGCCACCGTCTCCTTCAGGTGACAGCGCTCCAGCGCCGTCCACAGGACCTCGTCCTCCCCTGAAACCGAAACCGAATCCCCTCCAGCTGCAGCAGCAGCCGTTCCCAGCGGATCGAGATTGGAGCGAATGCTGCCGGAGAAGAGCACCGGGTCCTGGGGAATGATGGCCAGGCGGGAGCGCAGCTCGTGCAGGCCAATCCGACTGATGTCCACGCCGTCGATGGTGATGCGGCCGCCGTCAAAGCCGTCCTCCTCAGCGCTGGACGCCTCCAAAATTCGAAAGAGCGCCAGCGTGATGGTCGACTTGCCCGCCCCTGTTCGCCCGATGACGCCCACCTTCTCGCCGGCCTTAATGTCCAGGCTGATGCCCTGGAGAACCGGCTCCAGGCCGGCTCGGTAGCGGATCGAGAGGCGTTCTAAGGTTATCTGTCCTTCAGTGGGCCAATTGGCGGGCAGCCGCGGCTGGGCGTTCTCCGCCCTCGTCCACGCCGCCTCCATGGGCAGCTCGCTGTACTCGCCGATGCGCTCCACCGAGACGATCGACGTCTCCATCTCACAGGAGTTGCGCACCAGCCACTTCAGACTGCCGGTGATGCTCATGGCGTAGCTGATGATGAGGCCAAAGTAACCGGGGCGGTCGGCAAAGGAGGCGCGGGAGGCGACGCCGATGAGGGCGGCGAAGAGGACGACCAGGTTGCCGCAGAGCTCCATGCGGACGCTCATCCACCGATTGGCGGCGATCATCGCCCACCAGACGCGCTGATTGAGGTCCACGTGGCGGTTGGAGGTGCGAATGAAGCGGCGCTGGTGGCTGAAGGCTCGGATGGTGGCCATTCCGCTGAGGCTTTCCGCAAAGTGCGAGAAGATGGGCGAGCTGGTCACCGACTCCAGCCGGGACAGCTGGCGGTAGGTGGCAATGTAGTAGCGCTAAAAATAAAAAGAGAGAAAAGATTAGATTAGATTAGTGCTTCCAAATCTCTCCTATCAAAAGCAAAGCCATTTCCACTTACCTGGATCATGTAGTAGAGAATGGCGACGATGACCACTACCACAGCGAGCAGCGGAATCTGAATGACAATCATGATGATCAGAGAGAAGACCTGCAGCAGGCAGATGACCCAGCCTTCGAGGGCAAAGCGAATGCGACTGTCAATAGTTGAGAGGTCCTTGCTGAAGCGGTTGATGATTCGCCCCAGCGGGGTCGTGTCAAAGAAGGACATCGGCGAGCGCATGATCCGGAAGAGGAGCTGCCGGTGGAGGGTGACCGAGCTGGCCGCCGAGCCGAAGGCGAGGGCGATCCACCCGACCAAGTAGAGCAGGTTGTGGGAGAAGCCGAGGACGCCGTACACGGCGAGGCGCTCATTTCGAAGCGAAGTGGCTGCAGAGTTCGAGGAGTTTGAGGTAGAGTTTGCCACATTGACGGCGGCGGCCGCCGCATCACTGGACCAGATGGCCAGCCAGAGGTCGGTGCCCACGTAGGCGACTTGCATCGCCAGCCAGCTGAGGCCCAGCACCAGCAGCCAGGTCACCCGCAGCGACTTGAAGTAGTTGAGGTAGACGCTCATCTTCACGTCGCCCTCCTCCGCCTTCTCCTCCTCAATGAGGACGTCCTTTTCGGCAGCGGCGGCTTTCTGACTGAGCTGTCGCTCCATCTCCACCTTCTTCTTCTTTTTCTTTTCTTCAGATTCAGCTTCAGTCTTCTCATGATTATCATCGCCTCCCTCTTCGACGACTGCCTGCTTCGCGTGCTCTCGCATAAAGGCGGCAAAGGCGCCGCCCTCCGTGGCCATCAGCTGCTCGTAGGTGCCCACCTCGCTGACCGCCCCCTTGGTGAGCACCACAATCTGGTCCACCTCCGGCAGAATGGCGACGTTGTTGGTGGCAATGACGCGGGTCTTGTCCCGGAGGAAACCGGTCTCCGAGCTGAGGACGTGGGTGAAGAGGTGCTTGGCGACGTGCGAATCGACGGCTGAGAGCGGGTCGTCAAAGAGAAAGATGTCGCCGGGGGCGTAGCAGGCGCGACCAAGGGCGACGCGCTGTTTCTGGCCTAAAAGAAAAGTGTGTTTGAAAAAGGTAAACAAACAGTTTTAAAGGTGCAAAACACTTACCTCCGCTGAGATTGATGCCCTTCTCGCCAATCTCCGTCTGGTCGCCGCCGGGCAGAATGGCCAGGTCGGGACCCAGGGCGCACATCTTCAGCACCGCCTGGTAGCGGGCCTCATCGTAGCGCCCGCCAAAGAGAATGTTCTCCCTTAGGGTGGCATTCTGAATCCACGCCTGCTGGGCGACGTAGGAGATCGCCCGGTCGGCGGCTATTTTAACCCGCCCACTGGTGAGCTGCATCTCGCCGAGGATGGCGCTGAGGAGGGAGCTCTTGCCGGCGCCCACCCGGCCGACGATGGCCACCAGGCTGCCGCGGGCGATGCGCAGGTCAATTGAGGTCAAGTTCAGAGGTGGCGGCTGAGAAGAAGAAGTCGAAGAGGCTAAGGATGACTCTTCAGATGATGCCGAGGACTTTCTCTCCTTTTCCTTTTCCTTCTTCTTCTTCTTATCCTTATCATCCTTCTCATCATCCTTTTCGAAAACTGCCGCCTCTGCCTCGCCCCAACTGAGGGTGGCCTTCTCCATGCGAATGTCCACCTGTTCATCATCTTCCTTCTCCAGGCGACCATTATCCTCCTCTTCCTGAATGTAATTCTCCAGCTCCTCTGCGGCAAAGTACCGGTCCAGCCGCTGAATCGACGTCGCCGTCTCCACCATCTTGTTGATCACCTGCGGCAGCGCTCCCAGTGGGTACTGCAACATCGTGAAGAGCGTCAGGCAGATGAAGGCCTTCTTCGCGTCCAGGATGTGATCAGTGCTGCTGAGGACAAAGACAGCAAAGGTGGAGAAGGCCACCAGGAAGGGTGCCAGGTTCCAGGTGAAGCTGGTGAGGGCGTTGAAGAGCGAGATGATCCGCAGCTGGGCGATCTCCTTCAGGCGCACGGCGGATATCTTCTCGATGAAGGCGCCCTCCCACCCGTACAGCTTAATGACACGAATGCCAGCAATCGTTTCGCTGGTCAGATTAACCCGCTCGTCCATGATTGCCTTTTGCCTTTTCACCGCCCTCTGCTCGACGCGGCTGAACCACCAGTTCAGCGGGAGGAGGGTGATCATGGCGCCGATGCCGGCCAGGGCGGAGACGCCCAGCTCATTCCAGAGAAAGAAGGTGCTGAGGGAGATCTGCGTGGGCGCCACCCAGACGTCGTCCAGCGCCATGATCATCGAGTTGAACTGGCGTGCATCGGTGGACATGAGGTTGACAATCTGGCCGGTGGTCGCCTGGCGACGGGCTGCCGAACTCAGGCGAAGCGCCTTCCGGTAGATGGCCGTCACCAGGGAGTTCTTGATGGCGTTGCCGATGGCGCAGATGCGGCGGATGAAGTAGACGAAGACGAGCGAGTTGAGGGCATAGGTGGCGAAGAGGGCGGTGGCGAGGAGGTAGCCGTGCCAGAGGGGGGCGTCCTTCTCTGAGATGAAGGCGATTATTTGTCTGTAGGAGACAAAGTTAAAATGTAAACACAGAGCTCAAAACTCAATCAGCACTTACTTGAGCAGCTGCGGCCCGATAAAGACGAGCGTCAGACTGACCAGCTGAAAGAAACAGGCGCGAAGGTAGGTGAAGCCAAAGGTGCTCACCAGAACGGAGAACACGCCCGGATGAGCTCTACTTTGACCTCGACCATGACCTTGACCAGATCTCTGCCCAATTCGGTCCGCCTTGAGGCGCCAGCATCGCTCAAAGGCGGCCGCCAGGTGGCGGGCCTTGAAGCTGGGCTGATTGTCCCAGACGTCCTCCGCCTTGAGCGTCTTGGAGAAGCCCAATCGGGCCAGTGGGTTAAACCACCAGTAGGTGTGCTTCGAGAGAAAGCTGACGCCCGATTCGGGATAAGGTTCTAAAAGTGGACCACGCTCCTCCTCCGGCTCCTCCTCGTCCACGTCCGCCACTAGACGAGCCCGGTCGGCGAAGCAGGTGTAGAGAAAGAGGAGGAGCTTGAGAGTGGTCTCCACCACCAAAATGGCGGCCTCGGCAGGGCCGCCATTGAATTGCTGCCGGAAGGTTTCCCTGTGCCAGAAGTACATGCTCAGCATGTAAATGGTGGGCAAAGAAGAAACCACGAGTAAGGCGGTAAAGTAGAAGGCGAGGGCGGAGGTGTGCTGCCCGGTCAGGCGGTGAAGGTTGATCAGGAAGAGAAAGAGGGACTAAAAAGAGAGAAGAGGTTCTCAAAGGTTAGAAAATGATCTTGAAATCAAATTAGAAACTCTTACGAAAACAAACGCATTGACCAGCGAGCTGGAGAGATCGGCGTTGAGGTTGTGGCGGCTTTGGGTTCCATTTTGATGGTCATCATGATCATGACCGCCGTGACCGTGGTCATAGTCGAGCGCGACAATGTAATCGTAGCCGAGGTGGACTAGGCTGAGGGTGATCAGCAGCCCGGTGACCACCATTCGACCGACATTGTAGGCGTTCAGGGCGATGGGGTAGGCTCGGTGGGAGCGGTGCCAGCTCCAGAGGAGAATGGTTTGTAATGGGGCACAGAGGGTGAGCACAAGGGCCGGCGCCCAGACGGGCACCGTCTTGAGGAGACATCGACTGAAGACGGGGACCTCGGTGTTCCAGAGATCGTCGGCGGACCAGAGGTGATCGCCGCCGGAGCAGAAGGTGGCCTCCAGCCACGAGCTGACGTTCATTGGAGTTGTGGAGATGGTGGGGGTGATGATGGTGATAAAAACTGATATGATCTTGAAAAGCAAAGTTGTGCTGTTGAAAATTGCGAGTTTCCGACTTTGAGCGGCTGTTGTCTGTCTTATCAGATGTGAGTTTCACTTTTGCAATAAATTATCTGTGTGAAAATAGTCTTCCTGTGGTACTGCTGCTTTTGTTGTTGGCTATCAGTGGAGGGCTTCATTTGTGAGAGTGAGAGTGAGAGGTAATTTCGCCGCTGATATCAGAAGAGGAGAAAGGCTGTTGAAAGGCAATTTAAGTCGTTAGTGACAGAAGAAACATCCTCATCGTCGTTGACATTTCGAAAAAGAGTGTCTACAAATTGAAAGTCTGTCTGCTCTAGACTGTCAGCAGCGCTGGCAATGGAGAGAAAGTGAGCACATGGCCGCCAGACACTCGTCACCGTCGCCGGCTGTCGTCTGGCAAACGTTTGCAGAGAAGAAGAACAAGAGTGGCAAACTGAAACATAAACACACACACACACACACAGGCAGTCTAAAGTGGCGCATGGAGAATGGCACGGTGAATGATGGTGGTAATATTGTGCAATGATATAGCAGAAGCGAGCAGAAAGACAGAGAAGAGTAAGAGGTAAAGAATGTGCACTGGGGAAAGAAAGAGAAAAGCAATCTCTTTTTTCTGCTTCCAGTGTAAACCAGTTAGCAGAGTGACAGTTCAAATTGCATCAGTGAAAGTGCTCAAAAAAATACTGAATAAAAGCTATCAGATTTTTTAATCTTGATCATTACTCAAATCTTTTTTTCTGGTGAAAGATGCCTGCAGCAGATCAGCCTATCAGATACGATGATCATTAAAAAATCAGAGTGGCATTTTCTACTACTAAATCTGCTGTTTTGGGTCATTATTAAAATAAAGTAATGTGACTTACATGTTCCTACAGGTCACACGCATTCAACATGTTGTCGGTTTAGCTAATTAAATGTCGATCACCCCCTAAGCTCGAGTCATTAAATACCAATTTTGCTTATCAGCTGCTATTGATAGAGCCTCCACTTCTTCACGCTACTGCTGTTGCAAAAACATTGCAAATTTTTTTGTTTGCTTATTAACTCCTCATCTCAGCTTAAGATGTGGCTTACTTACTGAGTTTACTCTGCCTAAGGAGCTCAAACGCATTCGAAACGTACGCGCGCTCTGCTTAAGATTGCACACACACAAAATGGGTGCACTCAATAGCCATCATTAGAAGCAGTAGTAGTGGCTACTATCGACCCTCTCAACCTTTAGAACAAGAAAGAAAGTGAGAAAGTGAGAGAGAGAGAGAGAGAGAGAGAGAGAGAGAGAGAGAGAGTTGGGAATAGATAGGTGACGACAGCTGTTGAAATCCTCCCTTCCTTCCTCCCATTCACCCCAAAGACGATCAATAAACGGCCACCGTCATCGATGGACAAACGTAAGCGTGCCGCAATAAACACAAATGCAGAGAAGTAAAGATGATGACTCTTTCCTTCTTCTATTTCGGGGAAGACATGTTATGTCACAGTGCAATGCAGTACCATTGCACTGCAAACACTGCTGCAGACCGCCTCAGCTGAGAAGACGCCGTCTTATCTTCTACTTCTTTGCTGGTGGACAGCATCCACACGTGTAGCGTAAAAACGCTGCTGCAATGGGTGCAATTCAGCATGAAATGATAAGTTGCAGTTGTTGTTGTT
>JAALOO010002481.1_pt1 | contig 10069 bp, 11 predicted proteins | sample 7257641 | NCBI WGS metagenome assembly JAALOO01 (sample SAMN14085613, study PRJNA598686) | mite metagenome | biome: ENVO:01001000; feature: ENVO:01001002; material: ENVO:01001226; isolation source: single female mite from University of Michigan culture on fish food culture... ... | reverse complement strand
ACGATACCAAATTCGGCGATGGTAACATTTTTTGAGTCAAATATGTATGGCGTGTCACAATAGTATTGACAGCAACGTAAACCCAAAAATCAAGAATAATTGTCCAGAAAACACTTGGCAAAAAATTGTTAGAGTATAAATCAGCTTGAATGTAAAGGAAACTGCAACATATTGGGCCAAACACTGGAAAAACTGCCATGATTCCGTAATGATAATACCATTTGGCAGCTTTTCTGACATGATCAAACTTTTTAAATTCTTCAATTGAAAGGCCAAACTTTGAAGGTGGTAAATAATCTAAATCGTTGACTGACATGTGAAATATTGCAAGAAACTTGTAATCTAAAGTGTGAGGTGTAAGCGCAAACTGAAGATACAAAAATGAAATAGTTGACCAAAAAAGAAAACTGGTTTCCAAGTAATAACTATCGTTTTTAAACATTTCTGTTCCAAGATAAATTCGTTTTATTTGAGTATTTGCTACTGGCTTAAAATAGCAAATGCAAAAACATCTCATCATGTAAAAAAAGGAAAAATATTTTAAGACACGCAAATGCCTGATGTTTTTATTAACTTTAATAGGATAATCTGGTGTTCGAAGTATTTGATAATCTTGAATATGAAGAGAGCGATAGTTATAAAGGCAATATTTAGATAAATTTTGATGCAAGCGAAGAAATTTTTTTCGATCATAGTAAATTTTGAATTCATCAATAATTTCTTGAAAATAATATAACGTTACGTAGTTTGTTAAGATAAAACGTTTAAGTTTATTAAAAATCATTTTAAAATATTATGTAAAAAATTATAATGAAATTGTTTTATGTAATGATATACTTTTAAACAATACACTAAAATTGTGATTAAGTTTCAAACTGAAAAACTTGCACTTACTTTCAGTATAACTTCAATATAATTTTAAAAATTATATAAATTTTATGATATGTGTTTACTTTTAAATCAATGTTTTTTAATTAAAAAGTCAACTCTAAATCATTTAAATCTTTAATTTAAACGTTTTTTAAGCATAAAAATACTAATTAAATTTTTTTTGTTTGTTAAAAACGTTAAGTTTTTGCCAAAATTAATAGTGTTTTTAACAATTTGTTTTAGTTTAAAATACTTTAAATTTTTTTTTAAAAAACATAAATTAACAATTTTGGTATTGACTAAGTGTAATTTTTTGGCATGAATACTTAAAAATATAAATAAATCAAACACTTTTAAACCCAAAATTTCTGATTGATAACTGGCACAAAACTCCCGTTACATTTAAAAAGTATTTTGTGTTTAATTTTATTTATATTTGACGTTTTGAACAAAAAAAATGGCAAACATTAAGAATAAAAAATGCGCTTTAAACTGTGTTAAAAAATAAAATTTTGTTTTTGTTGTATTAAACGTCAGTGTGTGTGCATGTGTTGTTGCTTTGTGGTTTGTTTTGTGTGTTGAGCAGTTGCAATCCGGTTGCTCACTAGTTCACACAGTTTTACTGTTTGTTTCGTTTGTTGTCCACTGGACAAAACAGTTTGAACTTGATCTACAGTGCTGAAGGTGGCCAGTTGATTGAAGATGTTGGCAGGCGCCAGACGCAACCTGGTCGTCCTGTTTTTCCGATAGAGACTCGTTTTGTAGACAGCCAAAGGGCTCTTCGTGACTTAATCTTAAAGGTATCTTCACCTCGCTTGCTTTGCCCTTCCTTCTCCTTTTCCCACTCCTCTGCACTTTTTTCCTGCTTTCATGTAGCGCCTTTTTTTTGGTCTGCCTTATTAAAAAAGAAGAAAAACACTAATGTGCTCTCCACATAAAAGGCGCCAGCCAAATAGCAGCGGCATTTGTGGTTAGTTTGATTAGCAGGCAAACAAGCACTTTGTGACCAATCAATTTTTTTCCTTCTGATCATCATGATTTAACCAGCAAACAAAGTGCCAACTGCACCACAAGTGCGGTGATGCACAACACTCATTTCACTTTTGTCGTCAAACATATATTTTTTTAGCTTATTTGTTCGACTCATTAGTTAAACTTTTGTTATTTCTGCGACATTTTTTTCAAATTTGCCTGGCTATTTTTCCATTTGCCAACCGTCAACAGTGAAACCGAAAAGTTGCCGTCACTGTAAACAACACTGAAAATGTCATTTTTATCCTCCAAGCCTACTTCAGTGAAAGACCAGCGGCGAGTCTTTGTCATCGGCGTCGGCATGACGCCCTTCACCCGACCTGGCCTCGACCTGACCATCGACTACCCCAATCTGGTTGAGGTGGCAGTGAAGGGAGCCCTGGCTGACGCCCACCTCCAGTACGGCAGTGTGCAGTTTGCCGCCGCCGGTTACGTCTTCGGCGACTCCACCTGTGGCCAGCGATCGCTCTACCCCCTCGGCATGACCGGCATTCCCATTGTCAACGTCAACAACAACTGCTCCACTGGGTCGACGGCGCTGGCCACCGCAGCCAGCGCCCTGCAGACGGGCCGCTATGACTGCGTCCTGGCGGTGGGCTTCGAGAAGATGGAGCGAGGGGCGCTGGGCGCCAAGTACCGGGACCGCGTGGCGCCCATGGACCGCCACGTGGCGGTGCTCAGCGAGATGCAGGCGGAAGGGCTGGCGCCGGCGCCCCTCACTGCGCAGCTTTTTGCCGCCGCAGGACGGGAACACATGCGCCTGTACGGCACCGAGGAGCGCCACTTCGCCGCCGTCGCCGCCAAAAACCACCGACACGCAGCGGCCAACCCAAATGCTCAGGTGGCGGCCAACAGGCAAAAAGAAGCGGATGATTTAAAAGAGGATGAGGAAGGGAAGGCGGAAGACTTGGAAGCTGCCGTTCTGCGCTCTCCGCCCGTCTTTGACTTTCTCACCAAAATGCAGTGTTGTCCCACCTCGGACGGCGCCGCCGCCGTTCTCCTGGCCAGTGAGGACTTCCTCCGAGCTCACCGGCACCTCGAGGCACAGGCGGTGGAGATCCTCGCCCTGGAGATGGTCACCGACACAGAGGCGACCTTCGCCGAGCCGCGTTCTGCCATTCGACTGATCGGCGGCGAGATGACCGCCCTGGCGGCCCAGGCCGCCTACCGCCGAGCGGCGGTCACCCCCGCCGAGGTGGACGTCATCGAACTGCACGATTGCTTCTCTGCCAATGAGCTGATCACCTACGAGGCACTGGGCCTCTGTCCGATTGGGCAGGCGAAGACGCTGGTGGAGCGGGCCGACAACACCTACGGCGGCAAGTGGGTCATTAACCCCAGTGGTAAGAGAAGAAGAAGAAGAAGAAGAGGAACCTATTAGCCTCTTTTTGAGCAATTTCTAATTTCTGTCCCTCTTTTGTTTTCCCCAGGTGGCCTTCTTGGCAAGGGCCATCCACTGGGCGCCACCGGTGTGGCGCAGTGCGTCGAACTGTGCTGGCAACTGCGCGGTCTGGCCGGCCGGCGACAGGTGACCAACGCCCGGTTGGCCCTGCAGCACAACATTGGCCTGGGAGGGGCAGCAGTGGTGGCCATCTACCGAATGATGCACTCCGCTCAAAGCACGCGCAGAGAACGTACTCGAAATCGACAAAAAAATAATTTTATTTTTAACTTTGTTTCTAAAATGTAATGTTTTTTAAAGTTGGAAACTAGTAATATTGAACTATTTTTTTATAAAATTGATAACTACATTTAGTTGTTTAACGTTTAGGTTAGTTGCGTTTTAAAAAAACAAAAACTAATAAACTATTAGGTTGGTTACGAAATAGTCAACGAGCAACAAAAAAATGTTTGACAGTTTGTTTTATCACTGTATTGTTTAAACAAAACTAGTGTTATCTTTATGTAGATGTAGTACATTTACCGCAATCTTATAAAAACTAATAGTGGTTTTGCATAATTTTTATATTTTGTTGTTGTCAAGCAAATAACAAAAAATTGCGTAAAAATCAACAATGATTCAAAAGACAACTTAACAAAACTAACAAACAAACATTAAAATTTTTTTAAATTTAAAATGGAACAACTTCTTTTAACCTATCGACAATGTAAAGTTTTTTAAATTTATTTTTATATAATTTAACAATTTTTTTGTAGATTTAAAAATACCAGATTTATCGCCACTTAAGTGTGTTTTTAAACTTATAAAATCATGTCCAGGAACTATAAACATGCAACAATTTGTTTTAAAAGAAAAAGAAGATTCAATATCATCTTTAAAAACTAATTCATTACTTTACATCACAAAAATTTACATTGAAAATTTTTATTATTTTGACGCTATAAACGAGACAAAAGCTAAATCAGCTGAATTGGTTGCAGATAAAGTAATAGTTTTTTTAACAGATTGTATTTCTCAACAAGACGCTGATCGACTTTATCAAATGATGATGTTCCAACCAGCACCATGGCTTTACCAAGACAGTTTTGACAATTTTCAAAAACCAAATGACAAGTTTTTGGAAAATCGTTCAATTAATTTTATAGAAGAAAGTTTTCTAAATATACCAGCCAATACCAACAACTTAATTATTGTTGAAAAATGGTCTGAATTTTTTAATTTTTATTTAGAGTCAAGCTTGGGATGCGAAACTGAACTGCAAATTTTTAATAAAATGGTCATTTTAAAAAAAGCATTTGTTTGAAATTAAATATGAATTGCCAACACCACTTGTAAAAACTTTTTTGTGTAAAATTCATTTAAAATATTTTACAAATTGCAAGTTTTCAGCTAAATCATATTTTGGATGTGAAGACGCTAGAAAAAAAGTTTCAATTAAAATAATAATTTTTTTACAAAAAATGATAAATTTAATTAGAGATTTTAAGAATAGTGTTGAAAAAAACAAGTCAAAACCTTTTAAAATTGTTTTGAATTTAATAAACAAGCATTCTGATATAATTAAAATGGTTAAATCTGGATCTAATTTGAATCAAACTATACCTAAATTTTCGACTAAAATTGAAATAATAAACGTTGTTGAAATCGAAGAGTTTGGAAAAAATAGTGGCAATGAAGCAGCTGATAAAATGGCTACATTTTTACAACTGTTAGCAGTAAATGTCTTAGAAAAAAATTCTGACACAAATGAAAAAGTATGTTGTTTTATTTAATTTTCATAATGTACACTTTCCTGCGCGACTTAAGTTTATTAGCAATTTTAAGTAATAAGTAGTTTTATTTCAAAAACTTTGCATTTAATGAAGATGATTTTAAATACTGCATTAACTCAAAATAAATTTAAAATAAAAATAGCTAAGTTTTAACAATTAGGTTATATTTTTGCTGCAATACAATCTTTACATTATTTAGATTTAATATGGAGTTTTTAAAATGGTATTCGAATTAACATTGCGTCAATTTTTTAATAAAATTATAAAATTTTTACCAAACTATTCTAAATATTTTTTTAAAACAGGATTTAAAATGCAAAAAAACTGATGAAAATATTACATTAAATAAAAATAGTTTATTATTTGATACAATTGAAATTATCGAAAATAATTTGGATCAAAATAATAAAGGTAAATATTTTAAACAAAAACAGCTTTTTTTAAATTTTTAAAATTTTAACATTTAAAACAAGCAAAGAACATTTTTTGACATAAACAAATTTTTTCAGGAGATTAAGATTACATTTTTTACATCTGCACTTCTTAGTAACACACAAATGTTTTATGTAATAATTTAATGAAAAAACAAAGTTTTATTACTTGTTGCTAACACAATTTGTTTTATTAGAAACAGTTTTTAAAAAAAGATAGCATATTTTTGTAGCACTTTCTAAAAATGAACAACGTACAAAATATTGTTTTGTGGTTTTATCATATATTTAAAAAATGTTTTAATATTTTAATTAAAATTTTTGTTTATTTTTTAGCAAAAACAATGAATGGCATTAAAAAGAAACTTGAAAATGTGAAAGAATCAACATTTAAACAGAAACTTGTTCGCGTTTACAATTCTGGTAAAAACTTTTAACACTTAATTTTGTATTATATTTATAACTTTTTTATATTTTGTAAATTGTATAAAGCCGTTACATCAAAAAAATATCCTTTGGAAATACTTAAACATCTTCGAAACAATGGAATAAATTTAGAAATTAAACAAACTTCTACAAAAAATGGTTTTGAAACCACAGTTAAGTTTCGTGATTTCCCTAATAGTAATTTTCCAGAATTTTCTGATGTTGCTCGAAAAAAAATAGATTCACAAAAATCAACTGCTAATAAACTTGTTGCTTACATTAAAAAACTGGCAGTTGATTATACTGATAATAATTTATTAGTTCAAACAAATAAATCTAACGACAAAAACAATTTTGAAAAGGACACACTGCAAAATGAAAAAGATTTAAGTTTAAAAAAACTTTTTGAAAATTTTCAATCATGTAAGTTAAAAAATTTATACATTATTGTTTTTAAACTTTTATTTATATAGTGCACATTTTAAAACAAAGTCAATTAGAAATTATTGACATGCTAAAATCTAAGGGAGATCAAATTGAAATAGAACATTCGTTTGAAAATGATGAACATAAAACAGTAATTAAAGTAGTTGAAATGGAATTCAGTGCATCAGATTCAAAAAAAGCACAATCTAAAAGATTAGCTGCTAACAAATTAATTGAATTTTTAAAAAGTTCAACTAAAAAGCAAGCAATAAATGTTTTTTCAGCTAAAGAAAAAGTTTTATCCGAATCTGAAGATGAAAATGATTCAGAAAAAGAAGAAGAGTCAATTATTGATTTGAAAACAAATTTTATACAAAAAGGAAATTTGCTTGAAAATTTTGAAAACGATGGTAAGATTAAAAGTTTATTTACAATTTGGTTTTTAAAGTAACTTTAAAAAAGGTTTATGTTTGAGTCATTATGTTTTGTAATATTTTGTGTTAAAAAATTTATTGTTATAACAAACAGTATGTGTTACTGCTCAAATAAGTGTTACGTTCTTTTAAAAAATTTAAAAAAATTTTTAACAAAGTTTTGTAGATAAGTTACTTTAAAATAAACCAGTTAATGTTTATAAAAAAAATTTTACTTTTGTTTTTCATAGTTGAACCACTATGGGGTCAGTATAAAAAAGAAAATCCTTTTATTGTTAACCAACGAAAAGCAGTAAAACCCGCCTTAAAAACACAAATGCTAACTAATTTGAAAAAACAATATTTTGGTGATGATTTTGAAGGTCCTACAGATGACAAAATTGAAAAACTTATAATGCTAATTAAGCGATTTAATTCAGGTTTTTGTTAAAAAAATTTAAATATTCTGTTAAAAAATAAATTTTTTTACTTTTAGTTCATTCTAAAAACAAAACTAAATCACAAATTTTGCAAGATTTAAAAGCGTCTGGCCAGCCAATGTTAATTGCTCAAAACGTAGAAAAAAATGAAAAGCAAAAACTAAAATTTATTATGACAATTGATATTTGTGACATTGCAAAGTTTGAAGAATCGTCGTTTTATCAAAGAGATACTGAATTTGCTTTAAGTAGAACAATACGTTTTTTAAAAAATTTATCACATTTAATCAAAAACTTTCTTTATTGTAATGATATTTTTTTAGTTTTATTTTACATTTTAATTAACATTATTTTTTTAGTTTACAGCAAAACAAAATATCCAACAGCTATAATAGAATCACTGATGATTGACAATTTTGAAATGCTCAAGTTAAAAGAAAACAAACAGCAATCTGATGGTTTCACCAAAGTGACAATAGAAGCAACTAATATTGGTATTTTTACTGGAATTGATCAAGAATCAAAACGGGCAAAAGAAATTGCAATGACAAAAGTTTGTTATATTATAATGAAAATTGCTGGGATTCCACATGGAGTTCTTAAAGTAAGTGATTACATTGCAATCAAGCCATTGGTCAACAAACCAAAACGTGAAACCGAAAAAGAAAATCAAACTGAAAAACAGCTTATAAAAGAAAAAATAGATAATGCCGAACAAATTTGCAATTCGGAACATGATTTATCAAAATCTGATAATGAACATCAAAATGAAGCTTTAACTTATTCTGAAGTTTTCAAAAAAAGTTTAATTAACATAGAAAATAAACCATTTGATGACAGTAATGGGTTGGAACTAAATAAACTATTAAACGATCAAAAATCGTTAGAAAATGTTGCAAAATTACTATTCCATTTTAGAAAAGCAAACATTTTAGAGTCCAATTCATTTGATTCGCAAACTTCAATTTTAGAATATTTAAAATCCCAAGGAATACAAATCAATGTTTCAACTAAAACACTAAACGATGAATTTGTAACCAATATTGAAATAGCTAATGTAACTTCTTTTTCGTCAAAAGCTAAAACTTTAATTAAAAGCAAAGAAGAATCTGTTTGTAAAATGATTCAATTTTTAAAAAAATTGCTTAAATTGGTCGATGATCATTTAAAAAATCAAAACAAGGAAAATCTTAATGATAATTTAAAAAACGAAAAAATTGACAATGAGCAAATAAAATCAAACTGCATCAATTTACTTTTAAAATTATACAATAACGGTAACTATTTTTTTAAATTTTTAAAAAATAATAACATACTTTTGTAGTTTACAAATTTTCAACAAACCCAACTCAAATTCTTGACGCTTTAATTGCGCAAACAGCAAGTTTAGATGAATTTAACAATTTGTTACAGTTAAATCAAATGAATCTAGGAAAAAATCATCCTTGTATTACAACTATTAGTTTATTTGGCGAAACAATTGGCTATTTTCAAAATTTTTCTGCAAGTGCTTCAAATCCAGAAGAATCTAAAAATCAAGCAGCAATAAAATTAGTTAACTTTTTGACTACTGAATTGCAAAACAAACTTGAACAAAAACTAAATTTAAAAAAACTTATTAAAGATTCAAGTTTACTTTTAGAGTCAAACATTTCAAAACAAATTTATGAAGCAGTCAAATTACAGTGGAGCCAACTTGGCAGTGATAATTTTTCACCAAAGTTTAAATCTCTGGCAGCATTTGTTATCACTTCAAAACTTGATAAAAATTTTGTAAAAGTTGTCAGCATTGGCACTGGAAACCAGTCAAACAGTTCAAAAACAGCACTCCCTTACAACGGGCAAATTGTTTTAGATTGTCATGCAGAAGTAGTAGCTCGCCGGGCTTTTTTGTGTTTTCTTTATGATCAAATTGGTGTTTTGCTTGACAATCCAAACAATGAAAATTTGGTTCTTGAAATAGGAACGCAAGGATTTAGAATGAAAACATACTTACAACTGCATTTGTATTCAAACTGTTCACCATGCACTGAGAAATGCTCAAAATTTAATCTATTAAAACCTTGCGCTGATAAATTAAAAATTTGGAATGTTTTGGGTGTTCAAGGTGCCATTTTGAGCTTATTTCTGGAACCTTTGTACATAAACAGCATTGTTGTTTCTGATTTGAGCAATTTCGATCAGCTAACTGATGAGTTGTATGATAAAATTGACTCTAACTTACTTGAAGCAATGCTTGAGTCTGTTCAATTAAATGCTGTTTATAAAATCAATCGTCACAAAATTGGATATTTTAAAAATCTTAATGATAATGACTTTAATGCAGTTGTAAGCTTTTGTGTATTTTAAAAAATAAATTTTTCAACAAAATTTCAATTTCGATAGGCACTAGATGATTCGAACGTTTCTTTCAATTGGCATAGCTCAACAGATTTAGTTGAAGTACTCTATGGTCAGCTTGGCACTGTGATCAATCAACAAGGACATCCATCACGACTTTCTAAAGAAACATTTGTTCAAACGTATAAGCAATTAGTTTACAAGTACCCAATATTACTTGAAATGGTTAAAATTGCTAATCCAAAGCCAACAAATGATGAATTTTCACTATATTATCGTGGTTTGAAAAATAAGTCTACAAAACATCAAATTGCAAAAAAAATTTTGGAAAATACATTTTTGGAATCAACAGAATTTGGTGATTGGATTCGGGCTCCAATTCATGTTGATTTATTTATTGTTTAAAACATACAATATAATTTTATATCAAAAGACTTTAACCTGATTAATAAAATTAAATATAACTAGCAGGGCCAGCATAAACTCAGTTTATGCAGTGTACTTTTAAACCAATGTA
>JAALOO010002479.1_pt1 | contig 10075 bp, 2 predicted proteins | sample 7257641 | NCBI WGS metagenome assembly JAALOO01 (sample SAMN14085613, study PRJNA598686) | mite metagenome | biome: ENVO:01001000; feature: ENVO:01001002; material: ENVO:01001226; isolation source: single female mite from University of Michigan culture on fish food culture... ... | reverse complement strand
TAAAGCATTTACAGAGGTTTCGAACTTTGCGTGAGCAAAGCCACGTCACCAGCGGTCTGGTGGCCGCTACTCTAGATAATATTAAATATTATTTATACAAAATTGTGACCAAAAAACTTTACTAATTATTTTTTGAACATTCAAAAAATAAAAACAAATAAAATGCATCAGCATAAACCCGTTTTAAAAATAAATTTTTGCATAAAGTTGCTCTAAATTGTGTAAGAAACACAGTTAAAAACTGACTACGTGGTCAAAACAACTCAAATTAGAAAACAAGTTTTAAAGTGACAAAAACATGTTATTTATTGATGTAAAGAATAATTAATAACAAATAATTTGAATTTAAATAATAAATCAAAAGATAATTAATGTTAATTTTATTTTAATAATGTGCTAGCTCATTAAAACAGCAATTACTGTTAATTATGGTTAAAATTTGTATACTTTAAACATAATTTTGTTGTTAAACAAATGAAACAATGACAACTGTCACTTAATTAAAAATTTTTCATAACTTAACTAAAAAACTAGTTATAAATTTTTGTTAAAAGTTTTACAATTTTTTTAAATAGCGTATTTTTACAAGCGTGCATTGTTATTTATCATAAAATGGTACACACATTTAAAAATTTTTAAACTGCTCAATAAAAAGCATACAACCACTGAGTGGCAGCAGCATAACAAACAATTGAAAATGAGAAAAATTTTACTGCAATCGAAGAGGGTCAACGGCGTGGAGAATTTGTGTGAATGTTGCAGAAGACACAATCACGTACTCTGAAATAAAAAAAATGGCTAACAAACACATCGGTACAGATCAGAGTCAACGAAAATCCCTCTGATTTGATCGCTAAGCAAAGATCAGGGAGCGGAGAACAAGCCGAACAAGTTGGGGTGACATTAATCACAGTCAATTTGTTGTCAACAAAAGCCCAACTGGCAGCTGAGCGCTAAAGTATCTCTCTTTTTTGCGTCCCCTCTCAATCCAAAAGACATCTCCTATGCTTGCTGTTTCCTTACTATTTTTCAGTGATCGTTTAACGATTCGATTGGACATCTCTACCGCTCACTTTTCCCTTTCTTTCTCACTCACTTCCTCTTCAAGGACGGCGTCATCATCATCATCATCGGGTACCGTTGTTAGCGCCCGCGGTCGCTGGTCGTCTGGCCATCGGTCGATCAATAGTGAGCCAAGTGTCATAAAGCCGCGATCTCTGCGCCACAGACAACAGCAACAGCATCAAAAGCTAAATTGTCTGCTGTTTGCAACTTTTCAGCAAAGGACCATTTGACGTTTTTCGTTTGTGCAATGCCACCAATGAGCGCTCAAATTTAAATTATTCGAGAATGAAGAGAGAAAATGAGAACGAAAGTGAGGGAGGGAGAGATAGAAAGGAATGTCATTTATTAATGTCATTCGGATGAAGAACCGAGGCACACTGACAACGAGAATAGATCATATATTTGTGCATGTCCGTGCATTGCAATTTCGTTGCACATTGTATTTACTATTGACTGATTTTTTAAATAAATAATATAGTCATAGCATTTGTTAAACAAAAACTGCGATTTTGGTTTTCATCTATCATTTTTTATTCAATCCAAGCTTGTGTATACAGAATTTTTCTGATGTTTCAAAATTCATTATTGTTTATCTGCAAAACAATAAAAGTCTTTTGCACTCTTTTCATTGTTTTCTATAAACTAACAAATCGATTAAAGCAATAACGCTGAACACTTGGTAAAAACAGTTGCTAAGTTTAAACAAAAATCAGTCGATGATAAAAGTGTAGCAAATAATGAAAAATTCATTCTCTTTAAAATTCAAATATTTTCAAACTAAGTTGAAACAACAAATTAACATTTTTTATTTAAAAAAATTTGTTTAAAAAATGAGTTATTTTCAAATTAATAATAATCAGTGTAATCCGTTCCATTAAATTTTTCTAACTTTGTTTTTTCCCTGACCTTCTTTTTCACGCCTAAAATAAGAAAGGGCTAACAAACAGGCTACACTTTAAAAAGTTATTCAAAAACACTACAAACTCTAACTGTGAAACAAAGTTGGAACTGCTTTGTTCATTCAAAGAAATTGAATGTGGTCTTTAGAGGACAAAGCACAATAAGAGAAAAAATAACAACAACAAAAAACAGTAAAACCCCCATGTTGGTAAAAAAGAAAACTTGAGACAGAGTCTAAGAAACCGTTTTTCGGTCCCGTCACCCGGCGCAAACAAAAGGATTCAATAGAACAGTGATAATGAAAAGAAAAAAAACGAAAGGGAGATGCTTCCAAGACAATAGAGCAAATTTAGAGTGCGAGAAAACGAGGACCACAAGAATTTGCTTCATTTTAAGTGTAGTTTTTTTACACAAAAACAGAAGCAACTATGCTGAAATAAGATTGCAAATCTAGCCTACGTTTAGCAAAATATTCTTGGGTAATATCGTTTGCTTTTTAGGCTTGAAATAAAGACACGAAACACATACACAAAAATTAATCAAGTTAAAAGTATTTTTTTGTTTTTGTTTTTTAAACTTTTTTATACATAGATAAAGTTTGTGCGTAAATAAAGAATATTTTGGTAAATTAAAAATAAAATTAAAAAAATCAAAATATTGTAGTTTTTTCTGCCGGTTGTTACAATCTCGTTAAGTAAGTTAAACAAATTTTTTACAACATAAAAAACGGTTTCAAACCCCAAAGAAAAACGAAAACATAATCTTGGTTTAAAATTATTTAAGTTTTATTTTTCCAAGCTGATGCTTCAAATTTTTGCTAGAATTTGTTAAATTTAAAAAAAATTTTTAAAACTGTATCTTAAACTGGAACCAAATTGAATCATTCAACACTTGGTGAATGAAAGACTGGCAAGGATTGTAGTAAAGCACAGATGGACAGTCGCTGCAGTTGGCAAAAAAACCGATTGCGGCCTCAGCAGTGAACGAAACAATCGATAAAAATCGATAAGAAAATGCGAATTTGCTAGAAACGTCAAAATTAAAATTATTTTTTTAAGTTAAGCAAATACAAATGAGCTGACTGAAAAAATCAAAATATACTTTCATAAATTTTAACTTTAAAAATAGAGTTTATCATAATCTCATTTAAGATGTTTTGTAGCCTTTTGAATAAATTTTTTTATTTTTATATAATAAAAGTGATAAGTTTGACTACTCTTTTTACTTAAATTTCAATTACTAAATTAAAATTGTGTTTTTGTTAAAAATACACATACAAAACTTGAATTTGAAAAATTAGAAGTAATACCATTGATTTTTATTTAAAATTTTATGAATGAAATTGAAAAACATTATACAAATGAAAGTTTATTTGTGTCAACATTTGAACAAAAGTTTTTGACTAATTTTTTATGTTTAATTTTTTAACTTATTTTTAAAAAATAATAAAACTGTTTACTCTAAAATGAACATGTTTGAAAAACCTCAAAAATTAAACATATTTTAAAAGTAAATACCAAATTTTGAATATTTTTAGTACGATCTTTTCTCTGTTGACTGCTGCTGAAATTTGAGATGATGGTTTTTATTTTGTGCGTTTGCTAACTGTCGATTTTAGTAAAAAGGAATGACGACAAAATTTGACATTCAATTTTATTTTATTTTATTTTTTATTTTAACAATAAAACAGTTTTTGAGTGTCAAATTTTTATTTTTACTAGCTAGCTATTAAACAATCAATAAAGAAATTGCTGCAAATTTAGCAAAAAAAGTGTAAAACACTTGCATAATTTTTAATTTTGTAACGGTAATTTTTGCTTTTAGAATTATGTTTTTTTATTTGCATTAATTAAAATAAAAATTTTTAAACTATTTTATAAATTTTTTCTAAACAAAATGGCAAATCAACACTAAGTTAATGATGATATTAATAGATCAGCGGTATATAATTTAACTTTTAAAAAAACACAAAAGATTTTCAAAACATTGCGTTTAAAAAAATTGTTGCAAATTTGATTAACAAATAGAAAAAGATGATGATATTGAAAATTTGTAAAAACATTGATTGTAAAAGTTTAAACCTAAAATGATAATCTTTATGTAAAAAAATATGTTTTACAACAATTGTTAAGGGGGGACAGCGCGCACATAGCAACTTTTTTTAAAGGAGGACCGGTAAAACAACTTAAAAATTCAACCAAAAATTGAATACATTTTTGAAATCCTCTCGTCAAACCATTTCCGACAATACCCCACATGCAATATCAATTCCGTGCGCGAAAACCTTAAAAATGGCGTAGAAGTTGTGCCTTTGACTGTACAATTATTTTTTTCTGTAAAGTTTCTCCCACTTTCTGAAAATTTTTTTTGTACAGTCAAAGGTACAACTTTGACGCCATTTTTGAGGTTTTTGCGCACAGAATTGATATTACATGTAGGGTATTGTCGGAAATAGTTTAACAAGAGGAATTCAAAAATGTATTCAATTCTGGGTTGAATTTTTAAACCGTTTTACCGGTCCTCCTTTCGGTTTTCTTTTCAAGTCAACAACTTTTTTCAGCAAGATCTTGAATCACGCAGGTTCCATTATCTTCAAAACGAGTAATACCACAAAAATGATCAAGGTGTCAAATGAAAGATGGAAAAATTATCTAGATTTTGTTTGGCTCGGATTTTTAAATTTCAATTTTGTTGTATACTTAAAAAATATTTGAAATTTGAGTTAAGCCAGTTTTCGTCTTTCACCATTTTTCAAAAATCATTCTCTGAGACGTCAAACTACTTAAAAATATTTTGAGTCAGGCAAAATTTAGATAATTTAATCACCTTTCATTTGACACATTGATCAATTTTGTAGTATTACTTGTTTTGAAGATAATGGAACCTAAATGGTCAGAACAATGGTGTCGTTACCGACAGCGACCCATTCATCGGAAGACCATAGTATCAACACAAAACTGTGCTACATGAAATTCTTAACAATTCTCATTAAGTACATCTTTTATGAACATCATAGCCACCCCAAAATCAAAATTAAAAAAAGCAATAAAAAAGTGCGCGGTGTCCCCCTTTAAAACAGACTGATAAAAATGAATAAAGGAAAGTAAAGTAAAAAAAGTTTTATTTGATTAAATTAGATCTGACAGCATGGGTTTAGCTATTATTTTATTGTTTTAAATAATAATCATTAGATTATGCTAGGCAAAATACAGCAGGGGATTTTAATAATTAAAATGGAGATACCAAAAATGTTTAGATTTAAATATAAAAAATACTAGGAACTGTTCCATGTTAGATTTTGTTTGTTTCAAAATAAAAAAATGTTTAGTTTTTATTCTAATAAAATGCAAAAGGGTGCAAAACAGTGTCCATCCATCCTGAACATCTCATGCACTTGAATTTTTCTCATTTTTCATCTTACTATTGCTTGATATGCGTCTCAACTCAAGCACATCCGCATCCGTTTTTGGGGTTTTTCCCTCTTTTTAGCAGTGATCAATAATATTCGACTTCTCTGGACGATGGGGAGGGTGTCACCCTTTTCAACCCCTGTCAAACATCAATATTGTCTTTGTCATCAGTCTCAGTCTTTAAGACATGAAATTCATTTCTATCGACTGTACAGCAGTTTTCAATATCTTCTATCAATCTAAAAAGATGGATGATTTATTACCATTATTAATTATTCGAAAACTAGAAATTTTTTTTAGATTTTTTATAAGTTAAAACACTGGATAAATTGCTAATACGACTAACGACTTTTGATTTTTGTTAAAAAGTTGATAGAATTTTGTTAGAAAAAAAAAATTAAACTTTGTATTTTCATAATCGTTAGTGTTTTTAATCAAGCTACAATCCTGCTAAAAAAATAAAATACTTGGGTATTTTTGCATAATTTAAATAAGTTTGGTTATAAAAAATCAGCAGCAAAAGTTGACTTTGATGCGCCAAATTATCATTGCTGGTGAATATTTCCGAACCCAAGCATTTTAGTAAAACAACTCAACTAGCTTTTTTAAAATTTTTATTGAACAAATACAATTTTTTTATTCAGGCAATCGTATAATGCTAAAATATGTATAATAAAAATATGCGTGTGTGAAAGTGCTTTTTAGAAGCATTTTTCAAGCTCAGTCATTTTCGGCTGTTGCTGGAAACTGGGTAAGTAAATTTAATATGCTCAGGGCAGACAGACAAATGTAATGTTGTTGTCGATGATGTTGCTAGTTTGTGTAAGTATGTGTGTATATGTGTATGAGTGTGTGGCCGAGGCAATTGGATTCACTAAAAGAGCAAGAAAAACATTGAGTTGAACAACAAAATTAGAGACACTTCGAAAAATGCTGTCTTTTTTTCCTTCTTTCAATGTTGAATGTAGAAGTGAGCAGATTGTTTGTTATTCTCGCATATAAGTAAAGTAATAAGCATATCGTTAACCTCGGAGAAAAAAAGCTGTTTGTGAAAGCAAAAAATAAGAAGATAGAGAAAAACTGACTGAATGGGAAAGCAAAATACAGAACATTGACAAAGTTAATATATTCACAGAGTTCTTGCAAGCGAATTTGATTTACCGGTCACTTGGGACTTCTCTTTTTTGTTTTGTTTTTCTTTCTTTCTTCTCAATTTTCCTTAGTACGCTCCACCACTGTAAATCAAGCAGCCATTATTTATCAAAGATCAATGAAGTCTAGAGAAGGAGCCTAATTGAGTTAGCATCTCCTTTAAAAGGGTTAACTAGGCGGTGAACTCACTGTCTAAGAAGGCTACTGCTTTTTTATTCTGGTTAAAAAACTGTTTTAGTGGGTAACACTTGCAAAAAGATGGAGTCAAAACAGGAAGATCTTAACGGAAACCGCAGTCATGACTGGTGTAAGTGCCAGTGACTCTTTCAGTGCTCTTGCTTTTTGCTTGCGGCTGGACAGTGGCCGAGATTGGCCAGTTTTGCCGCGTCATCCATCATCGTCAGCTTGCCTCGTTGCACAGTTGGTGCCCACTTGTCGAACAGTTCTACTACTGCCTGCTTAAATCTACCACACTTGAAAATTAGGCTGTCCAAAATAAAAAGGGAAGAGCATTGGGAAGAAATTTTCTGTTTATGAGAACAACCGTTTTGGGCTACTAACGAGAAGAAATTAGAGTACCAAAGCTAAAGAGATCTGCCAGAGATGAAAAAGGGCAAAAATTCCAACAAAAAAATAAAAAAGAGCAAGTTGAGGCTAAAATTTGATAGAACAAAAACATAAAAAGCATGAGTGAATATTTTTTTGAGGGTTTAGTGGTAAAAACAAGCTGGAATTTTGCTGGTCTTTATGAGGTGTTATTTTGATTATGTTTTTCACAAAATACTTTTTCTGTAGGTATTTTTTAAATTTTCACGTTATCTACAATGTATTAAATAAAATATGCTTTTGCTGATACTTACTTGTTATGATTAAAGGCTTTAGTTGTTGTCGATTAAAAACAAAAATTAACAATTTTGAGTTGATAAATATTAGGCTTTTTTGTTAAGTATAAAAAATCTTTTTACCCTTATTTTTTGCTAATCAATAAAATATTTTATGGTTTAAATTGTTGCAGTGAAATTTTTAGAAAAGGATATAATCAGCCCCTTGCTTTTTGCAAAATTTTGATTTTTCATTGTTCGCATCTGGCCTAATTTAATATCTAAACTATGGCCATTTATCAGTTTTTTGTGGCTCTATTGACATACAAATTACATATCAGCGCACTTAATATAGCGTTCCATGTTCAACACTTCATAATTTGCTGTTGATTTTTCTTGTTTTTACTAACTATCATTTTTGGTAGTTTGTCGTATCAAAAAGAGAAAAATGACAAAATATTTAATCAAAAGTATTACTAAAATTTTGGCAATAGTATCGATCTACTAGATAATATATTATTTGATGTTGAAATCGACCCGATTGGAGTTGGGGGAGGGGAAATTTTGCAACAACTTGTCGAAAACAACTACACTGAAGAGGAGATTTTACGAGGAAAAAATTGAACTAAAATGTTCGACTTGTTTCAAAAAATTTAATACAACTGTCAAAATTGAGTGATTGAGATTATGTCTCCTTGAGTTTTTCTAGTAGCTTATTTGGTCACAAAAACTGAAATCATACTTTTTTCTGATATAACAACAAAAACTTTAAATTTTAGAAAAATGTTGATTGCACTTTTGTTGCTCTAAAATTTTAAAACGTTTTTTATGTGTTTAAAATTACGACCACTTTTTAAATATTGTAGCAAAATAAGGTTTTAACTTTGTACATAAATGGAACCAACAAGTCTCTGTTTCTAAATTTTTTATATAATCTTTTCTTTCCAATTATTCTTATCTTTAATATATGTTTTGCATTATTAATATCAAACTATTTTAGCATTACCTCAAAAGATCTTGCGCGTAAAAAGCCAATTCTTCTCGATTTTTAAAATTCCACTGAGAATTTGTTAGTTGTTTTGAAAATTGCTTTTATGATTTATTCTTTTTTTAAAATTTCAACAAAATAAAAATGAAAAACTGAAAATCTTTTTCATCGAAACATTTTATTTTTATTTTTATTACCATTGAAATAATTTTTTTTAAATTTTGATAATATGAGAAAATATTTCAAAATATAATTGCAAGATAGTTTTGATTTTTTGATAGGTTAACAGAAGAAAGTTATTGCAGAGTTTCGAAACTGTGACCAGATGTTTCTCTAGAGACTAGTTTTTAAAAACCAGGTCTCCTTTCATTATCTTACCGGTTGCAAGTTTAAAAATTAGAGTTTTTTATTTTTATTTATTTATTAAATTTTTACAGACAAAAAGAACCCGTTTTATGACCTTTGAACAATAGCTCATTTTCAAATTATTTTTTTTGTTACAAGAAAATGTGCAGATATGTCGCCGACTAAATGCCTACAAAGGTCAATCGTCGGGTACTTGACCAGAAGATTGAGTCGGTTTTTAGTCTAACTTGGAGCATTGTTCTCTCTCTCTTACTTTCACTCCCACACAGTTTTCAATTGAGAGCAGCACGCTGTAGGACACACTTGGGAAAAGGTGTTTTGGGGATAGGAAATTGCAGAGACCAAAGTTGAGGGGAGAACGCAAAAGAAGAAACAAATAAAAGAGAGAACTGACCGTCTTGGACAAGGCATTTGGCTTCATCTTCACTTTGTTCGCCTTTTCATTCCAGCAAATTGCCTATTTCATTTCCTTTATCCATTCTGCAATGTGTCGGACCGAATGCAGAATTAAAGTCGCTTTCTCCCTTTCCTTTTTCCTTCTCATTGGTGAGACATATCTTTGCCCAAGATCAACTGAAAAAGGAGGCCAAGACAATAAACGATGAGGCAAAGAGGGATAAGAGGAAGTAGGAGAAAAAATCATCCAGTCCAATCATCGCCGGCTTAAATGGCCTGAAATTGAGGAAACAATGAGATGTTTTCGTCTGCTTAAGTTAAAGACGACTTCTTAGCTTCTGAACAGCCATGTTTGGGTAGACATCGCATCCTTGCATTTCTATTTTCAGCAAGTTTTGCTGTTGTTTTGGACAACACCAGTTTCTTGCTTGGTGTTTTTTGTTATGAAAAACAGCACATTTTACTCGCTGCTTTTTCAAGTTGTTCATGTGTCTTTTTCACTTTCTTTTTTATCAATTCAATTCGCTTTTTGCTTGGCAATTTTTCCTTTTATGAAAAGCAATTCTGCTAAATTCCATATTTGAATTCCAAATGTAGTTCAAAAATCATACTAACAAATTAGCACTAGAAAGTGGCAAGTGTATATGAAATAGAACTCAATTTAAAATAGAGCAATGCTACACTTGAACAAAAGCTTTTTCAACTTTAAAAAAGAATATTTTGTATTTTTGGTTTTCAAATTAACCAAAAAGTTTACAAATTGCAACTTACAACTTTAATGTTTTAAGATATCCTCCTATCCCTAAAAAAATGATTTTTCTCTATTTCTCCCTCTGCACTGACTCTTTTAGCTCTACAAATTACACCGTTAAAGATATTGATATGCGGTTTTTACCAGTATAACGAGATAAATGGCATCTTCCTAATGATACTAAATTCGAGTAGATCAGATAACCGGGAGTATTTAAAATGGCGGA
>JAALOO010001215.1_pt2 | contig 10081 bp, 7 predicted proteins | sample 7257641 | NCBI WGS metagenome assembly JAALOO01 (sample SAMN14085613, study PRJNA598686) | mite metagenome | biome: ENVO:01001000; feature: ENVO:01001002; material: ENVO:01001226; isolation source: single female mite from University of Michigan culture on fish food culture... ... | reverse complement strand
TAATGACTGAGCTCACTGCTGACTCTTTAGCGATGAGCTGATTTGCCTTCTTCTTCAGCAAGTGTAACAAACACTGCTGCTTTTCAGTGGTTTTGCCAGCTAGCCACCAACAGACAACAATCTTCTTTTTCTCCATTGTTTGACCGCCATCATCAGTGCAATAACTCACCTTTCTCCCTCTCTCTCACCTCTTTTCACTGCTGTACTATCACTAGTGGCACAGCACGCACAGCATCACGTGCACTTCAGATCACTCTCACTTTGGGCTAATTACTCTGTGCACTACATAACTTGGAAGTAATGAGGGAGAAGGAGAAGGAGAAGAGCACACTGGCACTTGCATACTTTCATATGAGACAAATCAATCTAAAACTGAGCAGCCATTCATAACTTGTTCTTGTGGCTGTCAGGCAGTTTAGAGTCAAAAGGGAACAGATTGAGGCAGCAGCTCTGCAGTTTTCCTTGCTGCAATACCAATACGTCAAGTGTCACCGTCGGTGTTGCCGTGTGACAGTCGCCGTTTTTGGCTAAAAATCCGTTGCTAAGAATATCAGCTAAAATGGCTGCTCAATTTGACTACCAAATACAGGTGACACTTTATGGTGCGGCGCACACAGATGTCTGTGGACTCTAATCTTGAAATCATCATCCCGGGACTGTCATTGCTGATGTAAATGATGTGCACACACCGGCGGACATGCGGACGGCAATTGTTGCAGCATTTACATTGCTAATGAGTGATGAGAATAGACACAAAGTGCACAGACAGTGACAGTGAAAAGCGGTTGTATGCTTCTTGACACTTGACACTTTTGCGTCTGGCCAAATTGGCTTGTTGTTGCAGCACTTTTATTAATTCAGCAGTGAACAACGTTCACTCTGAGCATCAACATTGCACACAGCATCTTCTGTTCCTTCCTAAACAGGCAGCAATTATCAAATCGTACACTGTGTGTGCCATTTGCAAATGATGATGAGAAGATCGTTTACAAGCTGTGGTTGCTTGTTTGTTTGTTAAACTACATGTCTGAGCATAGGACAACAACACAGCTACTGGCACAAACAGTTAGGGCTAATTGAAGGTCACCGCTGACCTCACACTGATCACCCGCTGATCGATTGGACAGTGTTCTTGTTGTTTTGCGGTGAAAAACGAGAACAGAGGAGTTTTAAACTAAACGAGTAAGATTTAGTGTGCCTGGAAGTCTCAATGATGTAAAAGAGACGCATCTCATCTCATCTCATCTCATCTTCAGCATCAGTTTGCCCTGCAGCATCAACCTCACACAAATCGGTGATGTCAATTGATCGAAAACGGCTGAGTTTTTTGTGCTCGTCGATTGACTTTTGCCTCTAGTTGAGATCGAAATCATTTTAAATGACTGTGCTATCAGTGGCAATGGCTGCTGATTGGTAGCGAGCAAGCAACAAGTGTCGGCAGATTTTCAGTGAGAGAAACCTCGTAAAACCGTATGCTTTTTCTTTCTCTCTCTCGCTTCAGCTCATCCCATGCAAATGGGCATGTTTTTACCGTTAATCGCCGCTGATATTGAGTGTGTGTTTGTGATGTAACTGAACATTTCCCTACAACAAGTAGCGCTACTGCACTGCTTCCAAATGCACTGGCCAATGCTGATCACTTTTGCCGTGATCACTAAATTGAAAGTCTCATCTCCGCTTTCTTTTCTCTCACTTTTTTTTCGTTTCTTTCATTTCTATTTGCCATTAATTAGCCCCTTAATTGCGCTATTTAGATGTGAATGAGTGCGTAAGTGTCTCTGCAGTTCCCAACGTGTTTTGGAACACAGTGTTGCCAGTGCAGTCCAATGTCTATTGCCTGTCGTCCGCCTTGCTTTAACTAAAACTCCCGTTCACTTTCTTTCATTTTCTTTTTTTTCAATTTGATAGCAATACTTGATCAGCCGTCGTCTTCTTTGGCTGTTCCTACAATTAGCCGCTTCACTGACGAAATGACGACCATTTTCTCAATCTCATTTAATTGAGAAAACAAAAAGCAGAGTGAATCGCAGAATTGTCCTGTTATTAGTAAAAGTAATGAAAGTGTGTGTGTAGTAGTGACTAAGTGAACCAAGGACAAAACAGGATGAAAGAACATTGTGGACAATGAGACGAGGATGGCACAGACAACACAGTGGTTTGTCGCAATCCTCTCAGCAAATCAATTTCCAGTTTTGCTTCTTCACACATTACTTTGCCTACCCGGATCACACACACACAGAGAGACAGATTACTTGTAAATGTTCTCATGAAAGTGCCTCTAAAAGACTGCTGCCCAGTAGCCGTAGTCATTCACCGTTCACTATTTCCAGCTGACTTTCTATTCACTTTGAAGAGTGCTCTTACTAATGATCACACTTCCGCGACCGGTGAGGCTTCTGCTGCAGCAACTTTGCCACCGATGAGCAGTCTCAGTCTGTGTCAGTGAATGAGCCGCTGATGATCGTCGTCCGTAGCAGGAGAAGACTGCAGCAACTTTGCAGCAAAAAAGTCACTGCTTTTTGTCTAAATTTAACTTTGAAGTGAGAGTGAAATACGGGCAGAAGATTTGTGGTGGTTGCAGTGGTTGCCGGAGCTGTCTAATTGAAAACTGCCAGTGATTCAGCACTAATGAGTGCCTGCGAATGGGCATTTCATTTCATTTCATTTCATTTGCCTACCTGATGACTACTGCTCGCTTACACTGATTTGTGTGATAAGCAGACTGTGAACAAAAAGAGAGAAAGAAAAAAGGCTCGACCACCAGTGCGGGTAAAGTTCGGTGACCATCATCATCATCATCATCATCAGTAACGGCCAGTTGCTGACCGACAGTAGCAGAGTTGCTGCAATGCAATAGCACCATCTTTTCACTTTACTTTCCTCCTCAATCGGCTTTGATTTATTTGCTTTATATTTACCATTACCACCGTCTTATCAGTTTTGCGATGATCTTTCTGAGGACGATGTTTTTCTTTTCTGCGGTGTTCTACTCGCCTGTCACTACACAGGCTTATTTCCATTCGGGCACCATGATGATTGGAGTTAATCTGCCGATCGCATCAGCTGCTGCTGCCACCGTTGCCGCCGCCAACTTCCTTTTTTCGCTAATTCAATAAGTCTCCGATATATTTCATATTGTTTGAATCAGCAGCATCTCAGCATTTTACTGATTATTTCCCCCTTTCAGTCAATTAGCACGCTAATTAAGCATTGGCGCCACCTCACTTGAGCTTTCTTTTCCTCCTTTTGAAAGTTGGCTCCAAGAAAGAGGGCGGTAACCACCACACACTGAGAGAAGATGAACTCTTTTTGCTCTTCAATTTCATCAGTCTCGTCATCACCGTACTAATTGCCCCGCCACTAGCCCGGCACAATGGATCACGAATTAGGCTAAAATCATGACTCTTCTCACTGTCTCCTCTGTTTCTGTCTGTCTGCGCCTGCCGGCACATGTCTGTCTGTTTGTGCATTTATGTGGTTTGAAGCAGTCTGCTGATTTTTTGTTTTTGGACAGAAGTTACTTCTTTTTTTCTTCAATTTAATGTTGTTTACTGCTACTCAATATGTGTCATTAACAACTTGTTAATTGACGGGACGATTATGCTAATTCAAAAAATGATTTTGTAATCTTCAACCAACCAACTAACCGCTCTTTTTCCGACACTTAGGGTCGATTTCCTCCGACTTTTCCCCCGCCCCTCCAAAACAGCAGCAGCAGCACCAGACCAGCCTGGCCACCACCACCTCCACCTCCTCCAACGCCTGCCCCCATCTGCACGGCTACTACGCCGACCGGGATGACTGTCGGAAGTTCTACGCCTGCGACGACGGTCGCGCCTTTGCGATGAGCTGTCCGCTGGGCCTGGCCTACGACGAACTGACCGGCACCTGCAACTGGCCGGACATGGTGGAGGGCTGTCGGAGCGAGGAGATGCTCCGCTTCACCTGTCCCGACCCCTACGAGAATGACATCCTCGACTACGGCGACCCCCGCTACCCCACCAGCGACTGTCGCAAGTTCGTCGTCTGCGTCCTCACCGACCTCTACGGCAGTCGCACGCCCCGGCTGCTCGGCTGCGAGGAGGGGCTGGTCTTCAACCCGATCACCAAGGCCTGCGACTACCCGGAGAATGTGCCCTCTTGGTAAAACGAAAAAAATATTTTTCAAATTAGAAATTTTAATTAATTACTAAACTCACCAATTTTAGTGCCAACTACTACGACTCCAATCCGGCGGCCTTGGCCTCCAACCGCTACCGACGAGCGCAGGTGTCACTGCCGAAGAAGCGACGAAGTCGACACTGAGCGACCAACAACAAAAATTTGTAACAATTTTGGACAAAGTTTCAATTCAAAGTATTTTTGAAAATCAGTCAGCAAGTTTCACTTTAAATGACCTTCCTTGGCTTGACTATTCATTTTACCATTTTTTTTGTTTTTACGCAGACCTCGTCACCCCACTTTGACGTTTCCCACTCCTCCTCGAATTCTTCCTTCACCCAGTGATTCTCCTTTTCTGCAACACAGAAGAGCTTGTCTTGCTTGTTTGCCCTTTTCGTTTGCCACTACTATGCAACTGTTTTTTTCATCGAGTGGCCACCAATGTTGACCAGAGTTGATTTGCGTATCATTGGTAGGTTTTACTGCGTTCTATAGTCATCGGCTTTCTTCACCACAACCACCACCACCACAACCTCGCGTCACCATTCCAATGTCGCCTTGCTCATCTCATTTCACCCCTTCATTATCATCATCACCATCTCCCTCATTCTCATTACTATTTCACCCCCTCATCATCACCCCTTCATCCTCTCTTTCAATTCACCTTCTCTATTTCCTTGCCCTTCTCTTTTATCTCTTTCTTTCACTCTTTTATGCTCCACCTAGCGCACATTTTTTTACTTACTTTTTTTTGTAAAAGTCAACCGTAATAAAGAAAATGTACAAATCAATATCACTGCTCGTTTGTGTGCTGCTTTCGCTCATTTGGTTTTCAGGGTTCAATCAGATGAAAATGGTGCTGCTGCCTAGTAAAAGTGGTGACTGCTAAAAACTGATTCAGTACAAAACCAGCCTCAGCAGCTTTTCCTTTTGTTGTTGCTTCTGTCACCAGCTAGTTTTCTTCAGTTTTCTTTGTTTTTGAGGCACATTCTTCAAAGTCCGCTTCTTCAAATGCTGTCCATCACGATGCTGTCCACTGCAGTTGTTCTTAACTTGATGTTTTTGGTGAACAATGTCGATTGGAAATTGAACTGTGTGCAATTTTGCGGCAAACTGGTGGCGTAGAATTCTAAAAAAGTTGAACAATGCTGTTTTCACTGAACTTCAACAGGCCATTACAACACTTGGCTATTCATCATTTCCATTTAGCGCAACTGTACAGCTGATTTGAGCACGATACGTTTTGAAACGCATTTTCCCTTTGTCTCTCTTTTTCTTGAAACACACCTAAAGTACCAGGAGTCATGGCGTACTTTGCACCTTTCATCATTCTTTTTGCCTTCGCCGTTCACTTGTGCCTCGTTGTTGGCCAGAGTGAGCTTCCTCCCAAGACCGAAGAGCTACCGGTAACTGTGACGTCATTCAAATCAGACATTTTTTTCATTTTTTTCTTCCGCTTTCCACTCTACAGAGCATCGACAGTCTCTACCAGAACTGGACCAAAAACACCTCTGCTTCCTGGATCACCGGCATGGGCATCATCAAGAGCCACATCTACCTTGCAGACAGCAATTTTAATCTCGTTCGAGCACCTGCCAGCCAGTTTGCCGTTATAGGAGAGGGAAAAAGCACCAAAGCCTGGCTGGGACTGAAGGGCGCCGAGGTGTTCTCCTTCAAACAGCACGCCCCCCTTCATGAAGGAGGTCATTCAGTGGCCCTGGAGACGCTGAATAAACTGAGCGTCGGCTTTGTGGAAGGCGACAGTAGTGGTGACGATTCCGCCATCAAGAAGGATTCGCTGGTCTTCTTTGTGGGCAGAGAAAGCAACGCCGATGAGCTGCCGGTTAATGTCCACGTGGTCTCCCTGGATGACTTCAACCAGAGCGTCTACAAAGGCGTGGAGGCGATCATCGACAGACGCCACAATTTCAATGATATTGGAACGCACTCCCGCAAGATTCTTCTTCTGTCTGGGGGCACCGATGCGGCCCTCTTCATTCAGGGAGATCGAATTGATAATATTGCCTTCAAGAACGCCAAAGGTCCAAAAAGCAAAATGAAGTAAGTAGAATGGTTTGCTCATAAATCGGTGCGCATTATTTATCAACGTCCATTTTCCTCCGCTGAGTAGTATCACCCAAAGTTTGCTCGCCCAAATGGTGGACCTCGACCAGTGGCCAGACGCCCAGTTTAAAGGCGGTCTCTACTTGAGAGAGCCGAGGAAGGTCGTCCTGCACACTGACAAGCACACTGTGGTCGTCTTCAAGGCCGACGGCCAGGACGGCATCGTCACCGTGAACAGCAAGGAGGACGTCATCATACCGTACAAGGACTTCTTCAGCGGTCCACCGCCGGAGATCCTCAACGGAGCTCGCATCCTCACCATCCTCTACCTGGTGGGCGTCGTGGTCGCTTTCCTCCTTCTCTTCTCACTGCTCTGCTACTGCGTCTGCTGCAGTGGTGGTGGTAAACGAGGGAAGAAAGCGATGGCAAGTGACAGTGCTCAGTCGAGGACGCCGAAAACCGGCAGGAATGCCGCCAGCCTCGCCTCCAGCACCAAAGGGGGCGGTGGCAGCAGCTCTTCGGGCGCCACCACTTCGGACAACTCCACCGCCTCGAAGGCTTTCTCAGGTCCTGGAGCTAAATCAGGTGTTGCCGGTAAACAGCTTTCATTGAAGCAGAAGCAGGCCTCCTTGGCCTCGGCCTCGGCCTCAGGCACTGCCAAGTAGAGGCCACCACCACCACCAAGCACCGGCAGTGAATCAGCATTTATTGGTAATTTTTACTATTACTATTTGCTATATAAAAAGTTGACAAGTTTGGCAGTGAATACCGTTCTAAATGTTTGCGTGTACTAAGACTACTTAAAAAGCGTTGTCAGCAGTTGTTTACCTTGATTGATCTTTCGGTTTTCATCGTTGTACAGTTTTCATTTTTATTTTTGCCCAATATACGTTGACAAAGTACGACCGAGTCATGAAGTACCACCTTCCACCTATTATTTTTCTTTTTGTTGTCGTTACCGGTCACCTGTTCCTTTTTGCCCACCTGAGTGATGCTGCATCTCAGGTAACTTAAAAGAACTCATCATTTAAATCATATTTTCCTTTTACCTCTCTGTTTCCTTCTTCTTTAGAGCATCAACGATCTCTACGAGAAATGGACTTCCGACTACATGATGGTTTGGATAAATGGGATGGGGATCGTGAAAAACTACATCTACATTTCAGACAACGATTTCAATCTAGTTCGAGTAGCGGTAAATAAGTTTTCTCTCACTGGAAAGGGAAGAGAGGTAAAGGCGTCGCTGGACCTGAGCGGCTCCGAAGTGTTCTCTTTTAAAAGGCAGGCTTTAGACTATAAGTCGGCGGACCTACTAGAGCCACCGGAGCGGAATCCGCTGACTGTCTTTTTTGTGCCAGGCTACCAGGGTGATTCCTTCTTCAAGAAGGACTCCCTCTGCTTTGCTTTGATCAGAAAAGAAGTCCCCAGTCCGTATGGCGCCTATATACCGGTGAAGCTGACAGTGCTCTCACTTGATGAGCACTTCAGCAAGAGGGTCTACTCTTCACGAATTACCTCACTCAGCAACAGTCCAGATCAACTTCGTCTTCTCTCTGCGGGCAAGTCCCCTGTCGTCTGGTACGATTCTCTGGGAATGATACTGCACACTACCTCCTTCAAAGCCGGTTCCGGTGAAGGCGACATGAAGTAAGTGGAACATCAAAATTGTTTTCATTTTTGCTCATTTCTTCAATCCTTTTCTCCTTCCCTCTACACAAAAGCATTGAACCGTTTCTAGAGAACGGCTTTCACGATTTGGCCTACGGTTCTGCTAAGATCACCAAAGGCTTCAATTTACGTCCATCGGGAAAGTTTGAATGGAAGTCATACTCAATGACGGGCGGTCTTTACCTGGCCGACTCGAAGAAGATGCTTCTGCACACTAAAAACCACACCGTCAACGTGCTGGATGTGGACGGCAATAACATCCCCATACCGTACTCGCAGTTCTTCATCGTTCCGCCGCCCCTGCCGCCGTCTTTGGACTCGACCACTACCCCAGCCGCCGCCGAACGGGACACCACTTTGCTCATCATCTCAGTGGGCGTCGGCCTGGCTGCCCTTTTTATTTTCTCACTCCTCTTCTGCTGCGTCTGTTGTAGATGCAGCAAAGGCAAGGTCAGGGCAAGTGAGCAAAGTAGGCAGTGGAGTACGCTCAAATTTGGTCGCAGGAATGTCTTCAAAAAAGGAGGTAGAGGAGGTGGTGGTCGCAGCAGCAGCAGCAGCAACAGCAGCAACGCAGTTGAGGACGACTTCGTCTCGAGCTTCATGGCGGACAGCAGCAGCAGATCCGCCGCCGTCGCCGCCTCCAAAACTCAGGTGGGCCCAGGCTCTCGCAATCACGCCGGCAAGAGAAACCAGAAGCCCTGGAGCAGGTAGAAGAGACTACCACTGGCGACCAAGTAATTTCAGTTGAATAGACACAGATTTTTTTGTCACTTCATTCACCAAATGAAAGACTTGCTTTTAATTCAAATTGTGTGCCTTTTTTCGGCAAAGTAAGTTGGCGTAGAATTCTAAACTTTGCAGCGTTTACTATTACTCAAAAAGCGTTGTCAACAGTTGTTTACCTCGATTCATCATTTTGCTTTCAGCGTAACGCAACGCTGCACAGTTGACATTTTCACTTTTGCCTAATATGACAAAAAGCGACCGAGTCATGAAGTACCTTCCATCTATCATTCTTCTTTTTGCCGTCGTTATCGTTCACCTGTTCCTCTTTGCCCACCTGAGTGATGCTGCGTCTCAGGTAACTGAACTGAACTGTCACCATTTGATCATATCTGTTTCTAATTTCTGTTTTCTTCTCTAGAGCATTGAGCAACTTTACGAGAGGTGGACTACCCAGTACAGACCTTGGATCAATGGGATGGGCTTCGTGAAGGACTACATCTACATTTCAGACAGCGAATTCAATTTAGTTCGAGTGGCTGCAGGGGAGTTTTCTTTCTCTGGGGAGGGTCAGAACGTAAAGGCATCTCTGAACTTGAAGGGCGCAGAAGTGTTCTCCTTTAAATACGACCTTTTTTACCGTGATGGGCTAGAAAAGCACACCGAGAGGAATCCGCTGACTGTCTTCTTTGTTGAGGGCGACAGTGAGTCTTTCATCAAGAAAGACTCCTTTTGCTTTACCTTCACCCATAAGGGAAACTACAGGGACGGCATAACAGTGGAAGTCATCGCCGTGGCACTTGATGACTTACGGCAGAAGGTCTACGTCTCAGAAATTGAATCCTACAGCAAAGAGGCCGATCAGTTTCGTCTGCTGTCTGCAAGGAAGGTCGCTGCCCTCTGGTACGATTGGGAAGGAATTTTGAAGATTGTTTCGTTAAAACAAGGCGCCGGCAGTAAGGACAACTTGACGTAAGTGGAATTGTAGGAATGTTAATAATTTTTTTAGTCCAAGCACATCCAAAATTTTTTTGCATAAATCTCACCACGGCCGGAGCAGCTTTGTTAACACCAAACCAATGGAGCACTGGAACTACCGTCGCCCACACCCTGCTAACGAGTGGAAGTTTGTCTCCTTTACGGGCGGCCTCTACCTCCACAAGTGGAAGAAGATGATTCTGTTCACTAAAAACCACAGCGTCAGTGTACTGGATGACAGCACACGACTGAAGGACATCACCGCAATACCGTACTCCGCCTTCTTCACCTTCAACGACCCAAAGAGCTTTACCGCCGCCCCCGCCGACGAAATACGACTCAATTCGCTGATGATCCCACTCGGCGTCGGCGTCCTCTCTCTGCTTGCACTCTTCTTCTACTGCGCCTGCTGTGGCAAGGCAAAGAAGAAGGTGAAAGTTGGGCGACAGAATGACATAATCATCAACAGGGTGAACAGAGGCAGAGG
>JAALOO010002477.1_pt1 | contig 10086 bp, 9 predicted proteins | sample 7257641 | NCBI WGS metagenome assembly JAALOO01 (sample SAMN14085613, study PRJNA598686) | mite metagenome | biome: ENVO:01001000; feature: ENVO:01001002; material: ENVO:01001226; isolation source: single female mite from University of Michigan culture on fish food culture... ... | reverse complement strand
TAGGTTAGGGTTATTGTTGGGGTGTTCCCATTGGCTCGGCCGCCTTCGGCGGCCTTGCTGTTATATTAGGTTAGATTATGTTATTAACAAAAATCCGCTAGATGGCAGCGTCACTAAAGTTTTTGTTTTTCCCAGTTCTCCACATCGGCGGTACGGCTGTTGTTGTTGTTCATCTCGGCTCGTCTGCTGCTGCTGCTGCTGCTGCCGTCGTTGCTATGCTAATTTTGCGCCCCAAAAGCATTGTAAATGTGTGTGTGTGTGTTCACTTGGCGACAGATGATGATAAACTCACAGGAGAAAAGGAAAAAGAGAGGCTTGAGCCAGTCAGTGCGTAGTGAATGAATGAATGAATGGGGAACAGGCTTAAGCTTACGAGGAGGAGGGTGATGATGGTCCCACTGACTTTGCACCACCACCACCACCACCACCAATAGATGATGAAGTTGGACAAGTCCAACTAATTTTGAATGAAGTAGGTGAGATCGAAACGAGCGCGTAGGGAAAGTAGATTTGGATGCTGGTGACAGAAGCAGCCAGACTGGCAGTTGATACAGGTTGAAGATTGAGGAACTTTTTTTTGCAGAAGCCTGGCACACTTTAACTTTGAATTTACATGTGACAATTTGCTCACTGGCTTCGAAAATGATATTTACTTTAGCAATTACCTTCCATCAAAGTAAGTGAATGAATGGGAGAGAGAGAGAGAGAGAGAGAGAGAGAGAGAGAGAGAGAGAGAGAGAGAGAGAGCTTCTCGTCCGTTTTCTAAAGCCAATTACTCTTGCAAAGCTTCATTCACTCTCGCTTTCTCTTCGGGAAGCAATCAACTTTTAGTGAATTTTTAAAAAAAACTGCGACACAGAACACCAAGTGCCTGTAGGGCAAAAGAAGGGAAGCGTAGAAGTTGAAACAATGATGAAAAAAATTTCAAAGTTGGATACTTTCATTTGGTTTGGTAACACAGAAAAAAACTCTTTTTGTAAAATTAAATGTAAACAGGACCAAAAAGTTAAATTAGATCTCTCATAAATTTTTTAGCGTTCCAGTTGAAGTTTTTTTTCACTTTCAATTTGGTTAATTGCCTGTTTACCTTTTTCTGCTTTTTTTACCTGAGCACTTTTCTTTTTTTCATCTCTGTTTATCTGGTTTCTTCCACTGGGTGAATTTGTTGATTGAATTTAAATTTTAAAACTTCAGGCTACTGCGCTGAACACATTTGTTTTAAATTGTCAGCATCACGTACTATACTGATGGCGCCTATCCAGTTTTGCTCGGTCCGATATTTTTCTCCGCGACTTTTTTAATCTTTGAGTTCTTTTCCCAACTTTACAAAAGATCCTGGTACTCTTCTCTTTTTCCAATCATTAAATTACCCTTCAACTTTTCTTTCATAAATACTAATCCACTCTTTTCTCTTTTTTTTTCTACTCAAAACAGTCTGGCACCACGATGAGATCCAGTCGCTGCCTGAAGCCGACTCCGACATTGAGGAGGCCGACCCGACGGGCGAGGACGAGGAGACCTTTGAGCCGGAGGATCCCGAGTACCCTGAGTCTTCAGGGACGCCCAACAATGGCGGTGATGGTCACCAGCAGCAGCAGCAGAACGTCGACGAAACAGCAGCGGATCATTTGCTCCTTTCAACTCCATCCTCTTCTTCCTCCTCTCTCAACGAAACTGGCTCAACAAATGCCACCACTTCCAACGATAACAGCCACAACAATCACCACTACTACCTGACAATGCTAAAGAACTTCAAGAACGTCAGCCGCGAGACGGGCGACAACGTTCGGCTGAAGTGCGACTTCAGCGGCAACCCACTGCCAAGGGTGAACTGGTTCAAGAACGAGGCGCCCATTGAGGCGGAGAAGGGCAAGGTTCTGATCAAGTGGAGCCGGGTGAGGGAACATGCGGACCGAGTTCGCGCCCGCCTGATCATCAACAAGCTGGACACCCACGACACGGGCTACTACAAGTGCCAGGCGGTGAACGGCGTCAGTCCGCCGCTGGAGCACCTCAGCACGCTGGTGGTCAGAGCAGGTAAGCAACAGCGACAGCAATGGAATAATAGCCTTTTTATGCCTCTTTTTGTTAGCCCAAAGTGTGTGTTGTACACCCAGGCAATTAGCGGGTATGATTTACGGCCACCAAATAGGCAGGCAAAAAAACAGGACACGCTGTACATTCAATTACACACACACACATCGACGGGGACCGATTAGAGGAGCGCGCGCGATCCTGGAGAGAGAGGGAGAGAGTAATTGTAGCGAAAGGGCCGCCTGCCCATTAGCCGCTCGAATATTGCTGTTTTGTTCCCTTTTTTCCAGCTCTTTTTATTTCCTTTGCCAACACCGCCGATCACTGTTATGAGCCAATTGGGAGCAGCAGCAGCAGCAGCAACATTGGCCATTATGATTATTGATGAATTGAACCCCAACGCTCACTTGGCCTGCTCTCTCTCCATCCTATTTATTTATTTCTGCTGTACGGCTTTCCCAAACACTGTACAGTGGAAAAACACACAAACGGCTTGCTCTATTTTTGTTATTGTTGATGGTGGTGGTTATTAATTGGCTCCAGCACTGCTGCTGTTCTTCTGACCAATATAAGTCATGTGTGTTTTGTGTGTCGGCGTTTTGCTCACTAATTTCTTCTTTTTTCCCTCTACAGACAATGTTCACCAGGCGAGCACGTCCTTTCCCTCGGTGGACTACCTCGATCCGGCCTTCAACTTTCCCAAGCCCAATGTCGGCGGCGGCGGTGGCGGAATGGGAGTTCTCGGACCGGGGGGCGTCGCAAACAGCGTCTTTGGCGGCAACATGCTCAATGGGTAAGTAGACCTTTTTCTCCCTCTTTTTCTTTGTTTTTAGCTAGTGTTTTTATTTACTACAGTTAGCTTTGAGCAGACTAAAGACTGTAAATTAATTTTGTTTTCACAAAGCACCGGGCGCTGAACTGTGTATAGCGCTTCCGTCGCCGTGCTGTCTTTTTTTATTTCATTTCATCTTTTCAACTGCAGAACTTTTTTTGCTGTTGCCTTCTAATGAAATGTTCAATTAGCCAGGCCGATTATCATGCCACCAGATAGAGGGAAAAACAGTCTGGCAGACAGCTGTCTGCTGCTGCTTTGCAAATGTCGTAATTACACTTTATAGAATAGCCCAGAAACACAAGTGCAGAACCACACACAACAGGCCAACAGACCAACAGACAGACAGACACTGATGTAATTAAATTTTAATGGCCAACTTTGCATACGGCAACTTTTTTGCGCCAGTGGACTCTTTCTCTCTGGTGGTCACTTTGAGCAACAGTGACACAGCAGACATATTCAACTGCTTCAACCACTTCTGCTTCTGCTGACAATAATAAAGATATATGCTCCAGTGCCATTGCTGCAACCGAAACTTTTTTGTATGCTAATTGGGCCTGTTAGCTTGCTGTGTAGTTGTTGTAGTTGTAGTACTACTGCCTATCTTTTCCATTGTGTTGAAATGAAGAATTACCTGGCGGTGGAGATAGAGGTAGAATAGGCAGGTAGTGAAGTAGAATAGGGATAGGACGATAGAGATATCATTGAGATAGATGAGATTGAGTTGTTGGTGTGTGTGTGTGTGTGTGTGTGTGTTTGGAATGAATGAGTGAGTGAGCGAGTGAAGGTGTGCGGGTAAAAGTGCGCCGTGTGGACATCTCAATTAGAACTCATATTCAGCATATATTCACAAATAGCACACACACGCCTTTCCTGTCTAGGCTAGGCTTGGCTTAGCTTTTTTCAGTGACACTCCAACAAACAGCCTTTTCTTTCACTCTACTCTTTTTTGCTAGCCAACATTTTTTGTTTTGAGTCTGGTAGCCTACTTTTTTTTCTTTTCCGAGCTAAGCATATGTGTCAACTGATGACGCCCTGCTGCTGCTGCTGCTGATGGCGCCCTGTGGAGAAAGGGAAGAAGAGAAGGGAAAGGGGAGCGAGATGATTGATTGGACAGGACACTTTCTGCTTCGGCTGTTTAGCTGGTGTAAAAAGTCGGTCCACGGCTGTGTGAGCTTTCTCCTTTTTTCCTTCTTTTGGCAGAATACACAGAAGCAGCAGCAGCGGCAGCACTTAATTAGATGAGCAACTTTCGTTTTCGGTGTTGTTGTTGTAGACTGTAAATCTTATCTTCCCCGTCTTACATTTTTTCCCGCTCTCTCTCTCTCTCTCTCATCATTCTTGGCTCAGTGACTTATTATACCCGGGTTCTTTGTGTTGTTTGACAAATTTATTACAGCAGCTCAGGGTATATTCAATTTGCTATCAGCTTATGGTATTTTGGTGGTGGTGGTGGTGAGGAGAAGGAAACAAATCCCTCTCTTTTACAGAAAGCTCTTCTGTACAACTCCCTCACACAAAGCAAACAATCTTTTTCTTGGCAGTTTTTCCCCTTCCCCTTCTTGACAAACATACCGTCGCAGAAATGACATTCTTTTTACACAATTTTTTTCCTTATTTTCTGCCGACATACTTTGCTTTTCAGACTTTGTGTTGTGTTGTTGTTGTTGTTTGCTTTTCTTCCTTGGAAACAACAACAGCGAAAAAAAGACTAACACAGTTGAGGAGAGCATAAGTTGGCACTTTGGTGAAATTGCACAGCAGACAATGTCGATTTTTCGGTTGATTCTTTTGCTTCTTTTAACTGAGTATAAGAGATTACCAAACAAAAAGCACTGTGATTCAAGAGGGTTTTCGGGTAATTTTCCCCGGATATAATAAATAGCCAGGCGGCACAGAAAATTCCAGTCAGTGGACATTGGAATTGCAGGCGAACACTTTGGCAATCTAATCAGCTTCTGTTGCTGTTTGCCTTGCACAATTACCCGGTTATGAGTGGCAAGTAGAGTAGTGTAGAAATTCTCTTTGATTCCCCCATTGATTGTCCTAATTGCCACTGCTGCTGCTGCTGGCCAGTCAGATTGGCTGGGCAATCAAGTGAACAACAACTTTGTTTCATTGGAGCTGGGCCCAGTCAGTGCAATTGGCGCCTTTCCTCTTTCCTTTTCTCCTTCTCCCTTCCTTCCTTTCCTCTCTGCACCGTCACCTAATGATTCAGGACCGAGGAGCTGGCTGCTGCTCGATAATTATAATTGCCAGGGCTGAATTCTGACTGCTTAATAGTTTCTTTCCGCCTTTGCTCTTAGATACCCAAAGAAGGGGAATCTTCTTCTTCCTCTGCTTTTCACGCTATCTGGTCGACGCCTGTCAATTTTTCTTTATTCTTCCCTGCAAGACATTGATCTTGAAGTGTGTGATATCGGTATCATTTTCCGCCACTCTGCTACTACTGCTAACTTTTGGCGTGGCAATCAAAAGTTAATAAGTGTGTGTGTGTTGTAAGTTGTAAGTTGGGGAGGTGATAGGGAGCAGCCTAAAGACTAGGCACTTAACACTTCTGCATCGATTAGCTTTGTGAGTAGTGAACAGTCCACTACGGTACTGTTCTGCTTACTAGCAGGCCAATTGTCACTGCTTGAGAGGAAAACTTCCCTATTCTCTTTCCTCCCATTCCTTCCCTTCCCTCTTTCCTTCTAATCGATGGCACCGGCTATCGAGAGAGCACCCCAAGTCGCTTTGTCTGGTAGTAATAATAGCCGAAGAAGAAGTGGTAGTTGTACAAACCAGCCCAGCAAACTGCATTCTGGCCAACTGGGCAATTACCATAATTAATAGCAGGAGGAGAAGGACATAGGCAGAGAGAACAGGCATATACTGTGGAACACACACACACACACACACACACACTGGTGGCGAATTAAGTTGATTGCTCTCTTTCATTTCGGTACCAGCAGCAGCAGCAGTTCTCTCTTTCTCTTTGGCTCAATTTAATTAGAGCAGTCCAAAGCTGTCCAGCGCCGGTGCCCTTCTTCTCTACCCGTTTTCATTTGCAGCAGCAGCAGCACCAGCCGATCAGTATCACTAATTTGCGCCATTAATTGTGCCAGCATCACTTTCGAGAGAAAAGGCAATGGCGAATAAATTAAAATCCTTCTCTTTGCATTCCTTTTGGGACAAATGAGGAGGAGGAGGAGGTGGTGGTGGATGCATTCTTTCAGCAGCAGGATTTTGTTTTCTGAATTCTGAATCTAGCTGTATCCAGGTTCTCAATTACAGTTGCTATTTTTCTATTTTTCTAGGTTTGTTGTTGGGGTTACAACAGGAGACCTTTCTGAGCGCAATCGACTGGAATTTAGGCACTGCAACTTTGTAATAAAGCTGCCGCCGCTGCTGCTGCTCTTTATTTGAGTGGGTGTGTTGCCAGGCAATTGCCTGGCTAGCCCCTTCTTCTGTTCAAACAACACAGTGCTCATATTGACGAGAATGAGGGTGATTTGCCTCTTTCCCTCACTTTTCCCTCTTCTTCATCTCATTTGTCTCTTTGGCCCTCTCTCTTTTATCCTGAAATTCTCGGTAACAACAATTCTCTTTCGCTAGCCCCTTTTTCTCCTTTATGACAACTTGGCTGCCAGACACTCGCTCGGCTGCTGCTGCTGATGTGCACTGCACTGCACTGCAGCCCAACTGCACACATTGTTTTCTTCCCAGCTTTTTCCTTCTGTTTTGTTCAGTATTTTTTAGCGCTTATTTGCTCAGCGAAAAAGGCAAATGTTCATTAGTGAGCCACCACCTCTTCTTCCTACTCCTCATTTTCCTCTATTTTCACCATTGCCAGATTTTTTCTTGCCATTTCCCTTCCCTTCTTTTTTCTGATAATTTAAATAAATGTGTGCTGCAGCAGCGGCGGCGGTGGTGGTGGTGGCTGAAATCACGACTGATGCAGTCTGGATCATTTGCCTAGATCTCTCTCTCTCTCTCTTTCTTTCCCGTTTTTTCCTGGTAAAAAGCGGGAGAGAGTATCGCTTAAGGTCAATTTGTCCAATTGCTGCAGTTGCTGCTGCTGCTGCTGCTGCTGCATTACTCTGGTGTGCACTTTGGCCTAGCTCACCGAGCTACGTTGCAAATCTATTGCTTGTAACAAATTGGCAAACTCTCTGCTTTAGTCTCTCTTTCTCTAGTCTGGAGCAGTCTAGTGAGCCTTGCTTACCGACCCGCCAAACTCCTAATGCGATTGTCAACTTTTGATTGTTGTTCTCGATTACCACTGCTGCTGCTGCTGCTGCCTGGATGCTACTTTTGTTTGCAGTGAGGTGGAAGTTAAAAAATAGGAAAGGCAAATCTTATCGGACACTGATCACAGACTAACTTGGTAGACAAAAGTTTTGAAGAAGAGTCAGTCCCAACAACCAACCAACCAAAGGCATTTATCGATTCAATTGTGCGGAAAAAGAAGAGAGGACATGTCGTTTTCTGTCTAACTTCTGTTTGTCGAGCAATAGCTGTGCTATTCAAGCTTCTACTGCTTTGTCCGAACTGCTTTTGGACTTTTCCGAAATTTGCAGAACTGACTGTGTCACTTTTGCTCCCCCCCCCCTCTTTAACACAAAGCTTTTGGTCATCTTTTTCTTTCCCCTCGTTTTTTTCTACCCGAGGACACAGCTCTGAAACTATCTGTTCAGTGAAAATGATATCACTTTTTTCACTGTAAATTCTGTCCTTCTTTTTAATTTTCCAAATGCACTGCCGAGCTGTTTGGTGGGGTAGAGGGCACAAAAATGGCAGTTCAAAAAGGGGCACCTAAAAACTTTATTTTTTTTCAATGGTTGTCCTAAACGGCACTGCTGACCGCCACTGGAAATGGCAAAGTTTCATCCCTTCTTTCCTCTTCTCCTTCTGCCTAATTGCCCTAATTCGTATAATTGTTACTCTGTGTGTAACATTTACTTACTTACTTTTCTTTTGCTCATTCTAAAATGTTGTTGTCTTTTTTGCTGCTAACAGACGTCTAATTGAATTACACTACAAATATTGCGCGGAGAAGAGGAGTACTTTTAGGAGCAGCAGCAGCAGCAGCAGCAAGTGAACTGCTTGTCTGCATTTTGTCTCTCTTTAATAATTAACCAGAAAGTGCAAACATTTTGAGACCGAAAGAGAGTGCTTCTCGATAAATCAAATAGAGAGGCACTGTAGTGTTCAGTGCACTGTGCACTCGTCAATAATGCACACAAACTACCCAGGCAGAGGCACAGAAGATCTTCTTGTGCCATCGTTTTCTCTCAATTGCCCAGCAAATTGAGTGTGTGTTTTTGGTCTTGCTTTCTTTCATATCTCCTCCCCAGTCCTCTTTTGTCCCATCATCTCTCCCTCTCCTTCTTCTTCGGTGTTTGTTATTATTAGCAGCTACCAGCAGAAAAGAAGAAGAAGAAGAATTGAGCTCGTCATCGAGAGCTAACAACAGCAGCAGCAGCAGCAGCAGCAGCAGCAGTCATCGTCAATGATTTATTGCAATATTTACCCGTCAGTTTTGGTAGTGGTGGTGGTTTTTGGTGGTGCCTGTCAATTTTTGGTCCCTTCCCGTGAGCGGTGGGTCCACGTCCAGTTGCAGTGGCAATTGAGATGTAACCGGATACTGCACACTTTTTTGTTCCTTTCTGGTGTCCCTTTTCTGGTTACGTTGTTTCTTTCCTTTGCAGGGAAAGACCGAGATGATGATGGCGATCAGCCGAGAAAGAGATGGTCAGAAGACCAGAACTTCTCATCAATATTGCATTGACATTGCTGCTTCTGCTACTTTTCTTTCTGTCTGCTGTGCAAGAGTTCGGCGCCCGTGACAGTGGCAATCACTTTTGGCTTAATTATTGAAAATTAGCAGCAACAGCGGCAGCAGCGGCATCAACATTTGCACGCTGTTCCAGAGCCCACCAGAGCTGACTGACACTGACTGATGGTGGTCAGCTCTCTTTCCTCTTGTTCTCTTTCTCTTCAGAGCTAGAAGCGCTTCCGTTGCCTGGTGTACACTATCGCCGATCGATTGCTTCGATTTTCGTCCCTCCTGCTAATGGGACGTCAGCGTCAGTGTCTAGCTGTGCCCAGCTCTAATGGAAATGGCAATGCTGGTGACCAGCAGAAGCAGCAGCAGCAGCAGATTGTTTTGACTTGTCATGGCTCATTACACTTCCGTATCCGTTTCTTCTCTGTTGTCTCCTTCCCTTTTTCCTTTTCTCTCTCTCTCTCCCTCGATTGCTGCTCGCTTCAGTGGCTTTCATTTTTGTTTGCCTTTTGCCTGTTTTTTTCTCAAATGCTGCTAAAGCTGGCAGACATTAGAAAAGACACACTGAGAAATGATCGAGATCGTCTTCACTAGCACTTTCTCTCTCTGCCACACTTTTCATTTTGTCTAATTTAATTTAGTGTATAGTACTGCTGCTGCTGCTGCCATTTTAAAAGCTCACAGACTCGCTCCATTTGGTTCTCTCTCTCTCTCTTTCTCTCTCTCTCTTTGATTTTATTACTACTTCCAAAACACCAATCTATCGTTGAGTAAAAGGGTTTTTTTCAATTTAGGATTTTGTTTCAAAAAATGTAGGGCAATGTTTAGGTATTTTTCTTTCTGAAGAGCAAAAGCAAGGGCGGCATGCCCTTTTTCTATTAACAATTACGCACTCACATACACTTGATGACAGTGTAATTAACAATTGAATTTGCTGATGAACTCCTCTTCCTCCTCCACCTAATATTAATAATATTCTCTCAACGAATATTCTTCATCACCATCGTTTTTGTTTCAGGAGAAGACGGAAATTGAATTGTCACCACTTTGCAGCAAAAGATGTGTGTGTGCTCAGCTGGCACGAGCTAATTTGCATATTAATTGGAGTGCACATAGGCACGCATCCTTGAACTGTCACCTTTTCTCTTTTTCCTGTCAATTGATTACCGATTGACGACACATAGTAATAATAGTAATAATAATGAAGAGCTAATTTGCCACTTTTGGAGAGGAAAGGGGCAAACACACATGCATTGTAATTAGCCGATGTTTCTGTGGTTTGTCGACAAAGACTAATGCTGTGAAGTGGCACTTGAGCGATTGAACAGGCTGAATATTGGCAAATATTGGCGCCAGCTTTTGCCCTTTAGATTAGAGTGCTTTGCTGCAAATGCAAACACACACACACACACACACACACACACACACACACACACACACACACACA
>JAALOO010002476.1_pt1 | contig 10091 bp, 6 predicted proteins | sample 7257641 | NCBI WGS metagenome assembly JAALOO01 (sample SAMN14085613, study PRJNA598686) | mite metagenome | biome: ENVO:01001000; feature: ENVO:01001002; material: ENVO:01001226; isolation source: single female mite from University of Michigan culture on fish food culture... ... | reverse complement strand
CGTCGAGGACTGCTACCGCTTCTACCAGGCCCACCTGGCCAGCGTCCTCACCAGCAACCTGGTGGCAGGGGCGGGCAGTCCGGTGAATGAGCGCCGCCTCGCCACCTGGCACACCGTCTTCTCGGACAAGGCCAACGCCCTGCTCGCCCACCTCCTCCACGGCCTGCCCACCTCACTTCAGTCGAGTCGGCCCGAGCTGGCCGACCACCTCGCCCGCTACTACGCCTCCGTCTCCGAGCTCAATCGCCAGCGCCTGCACCTGCGCCTGCACGCCCTTCAGAAGGAGGGCGAGATGAAGGTGGTGGACGCATTTCTCGCCACACCTCTGCCCCTTCTCCAGCGACAGCTCCAGGCACAGGCCGACGTCCTCCTCGCTCAGGTCAGCGCCCAGTTTGTCGCAGACGTCGGTGATCTGGTGGACCGGGAAGAGGAGGTGGATGAGAAGGGGAAGAAGAACAAGAAGGCCGAGGTGGACGACCCCCTACGGCCCTACCTCTCCTCGCTGGAGAAGGCAGTCCGCCTGAACCTCGACTCGACGCTGCTGCGCAACAGCCTCCAGCTGGAGGCGCTCTTTGAGAACGCCACCGCCGCCCTCCTCCAGACGGCCTTCGCCGAGGTCTCCATCGACCTGGTCCGCCCACCGAAACGGGAGGCTTTTGAGGCGCTCCTCCGCCGCTCGGCGGAGCTCACCACCGCCGCCTACGGCCGCCAGATGGCCGCCTACGCCGAGGAACGCCCCCTCTACGCGTCGAAGGAGGCCAAGTTGAAGCTGAGCCTGCTGGAGCGGGCGCAGGCGCTCCGAGAGGACAACGAGGCGGCCGTCTCCGCCCACCTCAAGTCAGAGGCCGGCAAGCTGGTGCACGAGTTTGAGCGGCTGACGGCCGCCACCCGACGGCACTTTCCCATGGACGCGGACGAGCTGGCGGCGGTGCTCCAGGCGGAGACGGACAAGTTCAGGCGCCTCTTCACCGACGACCTCCGCCCGCGCTACGGCAGCTACGGGGCGCTCTTTGAGGAGGTGGAGGCCCTCCTGGACGAAGACCTGCAGACGCTGTCCGGCAAGCGGGCGGAGGAGAACATTGCCGTCTACAAGGAGGAGGTGGAGCTGCCGCTGGCGCTGGCCAAGCTCAGTGTTCTCCTCAGCAGCAGTCGCTACAGGACGCTCTTCAGCTGGCGCCGTTTCGCCATCAGCAGCGCCCTGCTGCAGCTGGAGCAGGGTCGCGCCCGCGGCTGGTCGCCCTCACTGAAGGCGACCATCATCAATTCGTGGTTGCGCGAAGACGAGGAGCTGGCCCGGGAGGCGGCCAAACGATGGAACGCCCTCTCGCTACTGCTCGGCTTCTTCCAGTGGCTCTTCTCGCTGCTCTTTGGATAGGAAGAGGAAGAACTTCCTGAGGTAGATGTACCCTTTTTCTGTTTCTTACTCTTTTTTATTGTGATGACCTATTTAGGTGGGTCTTAGTTTACACGCTAGTTTAGCCTTCTCATTTTTTCTCCTTCTTTTCCTTTCTTTTTTTCCTTTCGTTAGTTTGTTGATTATCTCTTTTTTCTTTCTTTCACTACAGTTTTATATTACTGCCACTTCTGCCTACTTTTACTATTACTACTTTTACAATGTCCTTTTTCCTATAGCTAATGCTCAATGATAATATTAGAAGATTAAAAAGGGGGTATAGCCCCAGTTAGTCTCTGAGTAAATAATTTCAATTTCTAGATTTGTTGGCAGTAAAAGGTCGAAGGTGTATTGATTGGATTAGCAGTGCGGAAATTATTTCAGATTATTTCAAATTATCTCAGAGAATTAAACAAGTGAAAGTAACAAAATAGATTTTCTTTAGATTCCTCTCAAATATTCGTGTTGACCACTGTTTTGTTCACTGTACGGCGGCAGCAGCAGCAGCAGCGGCAGGTTTCTTTGCCTAAAGAGGAGATCCAATTTTCCGTTAGGTGGCTTTTTAGCTTTGAGTAGCTGGAAAAAGACTTGCCGCATCGGTGGCAGATGTTGACCGCTTTTTCCATTGAAGCAAGGCTTTGATGTCGCTCTTCAACAGTTTCAGCCATTTTTACCACTTCTTCCTCTTCTTCTTTTTCCTCTTTTTCTTCTTTATCCTTTACCACCTCCTCATCACCCTCCTCGCTGATGTCCATATCCAGCACTCGTGTGTCAGAGTCAAAAACGGTAGTGGCTAGATCTTCCTCTTCCTCAGTTTCAGTGGTAGTAGAGTCCTGGTACTGGTACTGGTCAACCGTCGGATCTTCTACAACTACTACCATAAATTAGCATTTTTGCTTGTGCATGGAAACAACTCCAAAGTGCAAATGTAAAATTTAATTTTTAAAATTTAAATTGTTAAAACTGTAAAAACACCTTATCAAAATAACTACTCAATGGGCGCCAGAACATTCGCCCTATAAGCGCCGCCAAAGTTGCCCGGCGGTTCATAGTTGCAGACGAGCACTTTTTGGTACTGACCGGTTTGATAATCGGCACAACCACAACCCACCCCGGTCGTCCCTTTCCAAACCAGCTGCGAGTAGTGGCCCCAGGCGCCAAAGTTGGCCATGCTCGGCTCTGACCCATACGGGCCCGGGTACTGGCTCTTCTCGTCGTAAAAGAAGTCAATCCCAGCGACCAGGTCTCCGCCGCCGGCGTACAGGTTCTCGCCGTACTTGTGATTGCCCGAGTGCTCAAACGCGCCCGAGGCGGCCAGCTTATCAGCGTACGCCTGAGCCACTGAAACAATTGAAGAAGAGGTGGAAAGGGGCGGGGAGCCGTGGCCACCCCGGTGGAAGTTGTGCCGATCCAGGATCGCTTGCTGCTGTTCCGAGGTGCAGGCTGCTTGGACTGATGGAGATGAGAATGGAAAGAGAATCACTGAAAAGGAGATGCTAAAGAGGAGAAAAATGACAGGTAACATAAGCTTTTTAAATTTGAAATGATGACGTTGCTTTTCAGAACTAAAAAACTTAGACTAAAAATGTTTGTTTTGATTTCATCAAAAAAATTTTAAAAAATTCTTTTATTTTAAATTCGATTATGCAAACAAATTCTAGCTACAAATTTTAATTTGTTCTCATTTAGGCGGAAAGACGTTCTCCTTAAAGTGGCCGCGCACATTGCCCGGCGGCTCGTAGTTGCAGAAGATGATCTTGTCCATGTCTGCCGCCCCCTTTTTGTAGTCGGCACAGCCGCAGCCAAACTTGGCCGTGCCCTTCCAGACGAGCGCCGTAAAGTGGCCCCACTCGCCAATCTGGCTCATGTCCGGTTCCGCCCCGTAGCTGTGGTACTTGGCCACCTCGGCGTACCAGCTGTCCACGGCGGGGTCTAGGGTGCCGCCCTTCTCAGCATACAAATTCTCGCCGTATTTGGGGTTATTCGAGTGGTTGTGACTCCCATTCGCTGCCTGCTTCTCTGCCCAGGCCTGCGCCACCGCGGAGATGGTCGCGTCGAGGGCGGGGAAGGGCGGGGCGCCGTGCTTGGCGCGGTGGGCGTTGTGCTGCGACAGAAGGTTAGCTGGGCAGCCGCTGCCGCCGCCTTTACTAGCAGATAAAGTGGAGTTTGAAACAAAAGAAGAAGAAGAAGGTACAGTGGTAGTGTCAGAAGTAGGAATAGTGGTGGTGGTGGTGGCTATAACCAGCGAAAGTGTAGAAAGGAGAAAGATGAATTGCATTTTGGAAAAAGAAAGGACTTTTTTGGAAATATTTTGATGATTGATAATGTGTACAACTTTTTTATTTTTGCTTTTATAATTAAGCCTCTCTTTATTTGTTGGTTCTAGGCATTATTTTTATTTTTAGCTAGCCCTCCAAGTTCAGGGTTGCTAAAAAAATGTTTTTTTTGTTTGAATTTTATTTATTTTAGGTATTTTTTGTTGTAATTTAATTGTAATTTTTAGTGCTGGTAGTTACTGGTGAAATGACATCTGTTCAATGTCATCTGGTGCTGTTGTTAATTTTTTCAAGCTTTTTTTTAAAAAACAAAAACTGGGAAGTCAAACTCGGTAATTTGCAAAAAACTCGGTAAATAGTGGGCAATCATTGAGGATAAGTGATCTTGTTGCGCCGGTGCACTTGAACTCATTTCGGCCTGCGGGTTAAACAAAATCGGTAAGCACACTTTCGCCCACGCTTAATTGATGCAAATTTTTTTTGTTAACACTCAAACAATGAGCCACAAAATGAGCCTACTTTTGCTGTTGTACCAGTCACTGTAAAAAAAATACAAAATGCAAACTAAACACTGGTTTAGTGAAGTGTTACTATCTGGGAAAATGATCTGTCAACTCCTGTTCTCTTTTTCCGTTTTGTCAGGGGATAATCTCCCCACTTATTAACGTTGCGGTGTATAAAAAGGTGTGCAAAAGCGGGATTGCTTTTTTCAGACTGAAAAACGATGAAAAATGCGTCATTTTCCGCTGTTGTTTCTTTCGGTCAACTTTTTACTTTTAAGTTTTGTGTTACTTTTTGTTGAAGAAGTTTCAGCAGCTCCTGCTGTTGTTGGTGATAGCAGGAGAAAAACAGGTAAGTTTCTTTCAGCTAAAAATAAAAAATTTTAAAGCTAACAACAAAGTGTTTTTGCAGATTACCTACTCAACAAAGACAATGACACCAACAAACTTCTGGAAAACAAAACTAAAAACACTGCTGAGACCACAAATCAACCAAGGGAAAACTTGAGTGGAAGTGAAAGTGCTGCTGCGGCTTCATCGGCGCCCTCAATTGACATTTCTGTCATCGGCGGTGGTGGCTATGATGATTCTGGAGTCGATGATGATGATGATGATGGTAAAGATGATGATAACGTTGAGGAAACTTTTGTCACCGGCGATGATACTGGACAGTTCACCTCTTCTTCAATTGGAAACGACTATTCAAACTCCCTAACTTCAACTAATTATCACAACAATTACCACAATGAACCGGTAAACATTGATCACCTTTTGTATCCGGTGCAAACGCTTTATAGCGGCGGTTTTGGAGGTGGTGGTGGTGAATTCGGTGGTGATGCTCACTATTATCACTACGAAAAAGGTGGTGGTGACCACTATGGTGACCACAGTTATGATCACCACCACCACAGCAAACAACCTGACTACAAATCTGGTCACCCTTATCATCACCACCAAAATCCTCAAAAGTACCACGATAAAAAATCCAAGGAAGATCATCATGATAAATACAAAGGCAGTGGTGGTGGTGATCACCACAAAAAGGATTATCACAAAAAAGACGACAAAAACGATGATGATCAGCTGGCCAACGCCACCAGGACCGTTTTTCGGCAGCGAACGCGAAGCCTTGACGGCAGCGTTCGCTGTCGAGTCTTCGGCCGTCTTCGGGAACGCCCCTCTTCACTGTTCTACAATCGACTGACGGGTCGCATTAGAAATCGATGCCGACTGAGGGGCGTTCACGTGAGGAACAACTTTGGCCGGAAGAGGAGGAGAAAAGGGTATCACCACCATCATCACCATCATTACGATGATGATCACCACGACGACGACCACTACGACCACGATGATGATAATTACTACCGACGATAATCTTTTTTTGGTGCAAGCTAATTTGTTTTTTTGTAATTTATGTATCTTTCTTTTTCTTTTTTTCAACCCGACTTTTACTTCCTCTTCAAGTCGGCATTTTTAAACACTGCCATTTTTTACTTATCTTTTGTGTCCTATCTGTTTTTTTTGTTTTTGTTTGCAACATAATTGCGGCATTTTTAAACTAGCGGTTGAGTTTTGCCTTTTTTTAACGCAAGTTAAAGTTTGTTTTTGCTTATTTGCTTGTTTGCTTTAAAAGGTTTTGTTCTAAAAAGTTGAAGCTTTTTCAATTTTATTTTTCAACTGTTTTCAACAAAATACCAAAAAAGTGGTAAACAAGATCTACCCTTTTACTTTTTATCACTTTTCCTTTCCCTCTCGTTACATCATGGTACGACGATGCTGACTGATGTTTTGATAAGCTATTGTATAATAAGTTTGTACCGGCTGGCTCAGATCTGTAATTCGGCTATGATTTTTGCTTGAATTAAGCAAAGAAACATTATTCTAAACCAAAATACAGGGTCAAACAAAAATTTGAATAACATTATGAGGATAAAGATGATGTTGGACATTAAAATCAATTAAAAATTATTTCCATTTACTTCACTACTGATCTGTCCTATTCTGGCTTGTATCTTTATTTAATTGTGCTTGAGATAAGCAAAGAAACAATATTTTGAAATTAAATAAAGATTTAAGCAATAATTTAAAAATAATAAATGAGGTAGAAGATGATGTTGTACACTGAAATCAATTAAAAATTATTTTCGTTTACTTCACCACTGATCTGTCCCATTCTGGCTCAGATTATTATTTAATCTCTGTTTTGTGCTTAAAATGAGCAAAGAAACATTATTTTGAGATAAAATAAAAAGCCAAACAATAATTTAAAAATTATAAATAAAATAAAAGTCATTTTTGACTTGATTTTAAGTAAAAACTCAATAAAACGGAGTGCACCGTAAAAAGCACAAAAAAATTATTTGCACAGCACCTCACTGAGCACCCCTCTAAGCACACACACACTCACTTACATAGCAAAACAGGTTTGCAGGCCCTTAAAACTTTTTTTATTTTGTTGTTGGCCCCCAATTTCTAGCCTTATCCGACACACGATTTCGGAGCGATTTTCCAACCGAGCCGAGTCTTTCCCTCCCTTCGCCAGTTGACCATTTTTCCTATCCTTGCGCCGATTCTTATTCATTTTTTTCACAAAAGTATGATCTGTCGACCATTCAGCAGGCACTGAAACCACTGAAGCTTTACCCACGGGGTGCTCTTTAGCACATTTCCATCAACTGCTGTCAGGGCAAACGGCTAGTGCTGACAGTTGAGGATTTGTAGAGGAATTGTTTGGCCTAAATCATTACATTGTTCCCTAATATGACTGCTAAACTGTTACTAAAACCTAAACTGTGTAAAACGTTTTCTGAAGTGCTTTATGGTGTGTTTTTTCTCTCTTTTTTTACTTCAATGCAAAAAAAACCACTTTTACTTCTTAATGCACTTCCAGTGTTCAACCTTGCTGGGCGTCATGCGGGGAGAAACAGAAACCAACAAAACCGAAGCTTGCCGAAATGAGCACCACCACAAAAAACAATGAGAACAGCTTACTAGTGTGGGGGTTCAGGAGTTGGCCTGATCAACTCAAAAAAAATTGAATTGTTCAGGCGAAGTTCAGAGCAGTCATTTGCCGCAGAGATTTGGTCGTGAACGGTAGCAACCGCAGCAGCAGCAGCAACAGCAGCAAAACATCAAGCTTTTCTTTCAATAAAAAACCTTGAACTCTGTACTTGAGAGAAACAAAACAATGCTGCTACTGAACATTCTCCCGTTTTTCACTCTTCTAGCTCTTCTGAGCAATCCTCTGCTAAAAAACACCGCCCAAGCTCAGCAAGGCTCCGCCTCACCTCAGCAAGACCAACTTCAACTTCAGTCGCTGGAGATCAGTGGAATACTCACCGACGAAGTAAACCTCGGTCCAGGAACAGCTTCAAACACTCAACTTCCATCACCCTCACATTCACCTTCAACACCTTCTTGGAAAACCGCCGAATGTCACCGTCGACCGGTGGTCCACGTCCTCGAGCATTCCGGGTGCATTCCAATGCCCGTTCCCTCGGCGGCCTGCGTCGGCACCTGCAACTCCTACGTTCAGGTGTCGAGCAGCAAGTTTTGGCAGGTGGAGCGAAGCTGTAGCTGCTGTGCTGAGCTGGGTCAGCTGGAAGCTACCTTCTACCTGCGATGTCCACGGCTGGTGCCGCAGTTTAAAAAGGTAAAAAGAAAAGCAGTTTTTAAATTGTGTTTTTGACATTAGGAAAATGAAAGACTGAATGCCTATTTTTAGATGTGTGGTTAGAACTAGGGAAAAAAGTGTGAATTTTAAATTCTTTTTTCCCCATTTTCGCCTGGTGTTACAGCAAGACTTTTTCGTTTGCATTTTTTGCAACCATTTAAAACGTAGTGAAAACAACTTACATTTGTAGAGCTTAAGCTCTAACTCAACTTTACAGCTGCTTTCTTTCTTCCTTTCTTTTCCCTTCCACCTAAACCTTGGCACTACTTTAGGTGAAATGATGAAATGATGAAAAGAGGAAGCAGTTTACAAAAAAGAAAGAAGAAGAATAATGTAATGTAACAGGAGCTCACATGCTGAGCTAGCTTCACTATCAGACTGAGCAAAAAAATGTGACAGCAGCTTTTAGCAGAAAAAAGTACCCGTTTTGTAATACTGGAAAAACGACAAATTATTGTCATCCTGTCTGGCTCCCCTTCTCTCTATTCACTTTCAATTTCAAGTCTGAACACACACACACAATTGACACAATTTCAAATTTAAACTCACTCTTCTTCTTTTTCCCCCCGTTCAAATCTGAGGAAACATAGCTTCTGCTGCTGAGCAAACAAAATTGCTCGATTTTTTTTGTTATTAATTTTTTTGTCCACTTTTTCCACCTTAAAAATTGCTGCTGTTATTTGATATTTTTGTTTCTTTCTTTTCTCCTCTTCCTCTTTTCCCTCCATTTTATTTTATTTTATTTGCCCATGATGATGATGATGATAAAGGTCACCGCCCGCAGCCCGAAAGACTGCGCCTGTCGTCCGTGTACGGCGGTAGATGCAGCTGCCGTACAGCCGCAGGACATGCTCGATTTGGCGAGAAATTGAACAGAAATGACTGACTGAACTGATTGAAAGATCGAGGTAACAATCAAATAAAATAAAAATCATTGAGTTTAGAATCAACTTGATACAAATTCTAACTGATTTTTTTTCACCGCTTCTTTTTAGGTTACCATAGAGTACTTTGATTGAAATGTCAAGTGTGAAATTCCAAAATAAAGTGCTGAAATCAAACGTTCCCACAAAATGAAGATTGATTTAAATCAGATGTTTTTTGAAGAAAAAGTTTTTTATTGTAAAGGAAATGAAAAGGCCAAATGAGTAGTTGCGCTTTTCATTTTTTGTCCGGTGCTTTTGTTGTTTGTTGAAAAACCCTCTTTTATATGCTGTAATCTCTTTTTCCTGAGAAAAAGGGAATTTTTTTAGAATGCTCTTGTTTTGTTTTGTCTTGCTTTGATGTGATCACCAAACCAAACCACTGTTTTTTTCAATTTCATTACTTTCACCCTATCCCTTTTACTTTTACTAGAGCGTGAAGTAGTTTATTATTATTACTACCACTGATGTTGTACAATGACAGACTAAACTGTTTAAATTGTACGAAAACTGTACGACTGTATAGAAGCGAGATGAAAACCTTGTTTTAACTTTTGGGTGGCTTTTGAGTCCATTTTAATTAAAAAACTGCTGCAGATCGTAGCTGTCACTCTTTTTCTTTAAATTGAGTTCCTGCGTTTAACACTTTTTGCATTTCCATTTCTATTTGCTCCAAAAGAGAAGAGTAGAAGACGAACGAGATTTTTCTGCTGTGTAAAGTGGAAAAAGCAAAAAAACGAAGCAGAAAGCTGTCTTCTGTTTAATTTTCCTCTTAGCAATTGAAAATAGAAAAAAAGAGAGAAATTGAAAAAAGGGGGATAACAAACTGAAAGAGAGAGAGAGAGAGAGATAACAAAGTGCAAAAAGAGAGAGATAACAAACTGAAACAAAACTAGAGAATAAAACTAGAGAATCACAGGGAAGAATTAAATTGAGCATCACTGGAAAAAAATAGTCTTCCTCCTCCTCACTCGGTAAACTCCAGGCCAAAGCCGATGCTCGCCCTTCTTCTCCAGACATCGACCATGCCGGACAGGGAGACGATGGTCGTCGGAGCAAAGGCAGAGGTCAGATCGGTTCGGTAGTGGACAATGGCCGCCGCCAGCTCGCCTCGACTGTTGACCTTCACCTTCAGCTGCCCTCCCAAGCCTCGCTCTTTAATGAGGAGGGAAGCCCCACAAGAGACGATTGGCCAGCCACCCTTGCCAAACTTCACCTCCCATCCGCTTGAGAAGAACTCCTTGTACTCCTTCTCTAAAGAGGTCCATTTCGTCACCCCATCGGACCAGGGCCACTTTCTGCTGACGGAAAGGCGGTACTTGAAAG
>JAALOO010002475.1_pt1 | contig 10092 bp, 11 predicted proteins | sample 7257641 | NCBI WGS metagenome assembly JAALOO01 (sample SAMN14085613, study PRJNA598686) | mite metagenome | biome: ENVO:01001000; feature: ENVO:01001002; material: ENVO:01001226; isolation source: single female mite from University of Michigan culture on fish food culture... ... | reverse complement strand
GGCAATTACGGCTCTGCTAATTGGCGATCACAACAGAGAGAGAGAGAGAGAGAGATTGCGTTGAATGGCCACCTTCGAGCGCCCTCACCAAAAGGAAAAGAGAGAGCCGTTATGGTGGTGGTGGTGGTGGTGGTCATCACCAGCATCAGCAATGCAGTGAATCATCATCAAACAGGCAGCCTTTCGTCACCCTGTGTGTTTGCCGCCTAATCGACCAACTAGAAGAGCAGCAGCAGCAGCACTACTAACCTAACTTTGCCTCGTGCTCTCCCTCTTCCTCAGCAGTCGATTACCCCGTTATAACGGGCAAACTGTTTGGCAGAGAGGACTGAATAAAAGAGTAATCGTCGGAAGGGAGAAGAAGAAAGAGGAGGAAAGTCCACACAAGTGCTGCTGCACAAGACTGCACTCTGAACTTAATAATAGACGTAATTTAAATCAGATTAAGACAACTGCAAAAGAGTGCGACGACTGCTACGACGTAGCTGTTGTTGCTGCTGCAGTTCAACGGACGACCGAGTGTGTGCAAGCACACAAAAAAAGTTTGTCGCCGTGCACTGACCATCTCTTTGAGGAAGATGTCAGGAGGAGATGTGCGCGCTCACTGAAAGAGTTGTCTACTGTGTCTGTACTGTGTTTTGACCCCGTCTAAGCTAAGTTGGCTGTCAAAAACTGCCAACAACAAACAAACAAACGAGTGAAGGAAAGTGCTCGTTTTCACGGGTCAAAAGTCGCCTACCAAACAGACAGACAGACACAAGCTCAGTGACACCTGATCATTACCGTTGGCAACTTTAATTTTGCAGGCGAAAACTAACTGACAAGCTAACTAACTGAGCTTTTTATCTTTTGCATACTTTTTCAGTACTCTGTAAAATAGACACACTGAGTAGAGACAAGTTTTGAGAAATGCGAGCAACAAGACGAGAGACTCGCTTTAAACTTTTGACTCAAAAAAAGAAGGTCAAACAAAGTGTGTGTGTGACTTACTCAAAGCTGTCTTCATGGCGAATTAGATGAGACCTGCGAAGGAGCTTAATTGGCTCCCAGCCTCGACCTTCTGTCTTGATCCAAACCTAAAGGTGAAGAAATAAAAACGATAAATAGTGCCAAGCTCACTTTTACTTCAAACTTTAAACCTACTTCACCAGGGCTTCGCCAGTCCTTGCCGATAAAAGGCATCTTTTTAGAGTTGTTGTGAAGAATGTTTTGAAGGAAAAATTGTCGATGAAGAAGAAGATGATGGTGGTAGTTGATCACAGTGGAAACAAAAAAATCAGGCAGTGCCCAAAACACTGACAGCTGCTACGACGTGGATGCTGCGTTTTGCTTGGTTGGTTGGCGCTGTTGTTACAAAGCTGTTGTCAGCTTTGGCTGGCAGAAAGAAAGGCAGAAAGAAAGAAGTCTGTCGACGACGAAGAAGAAGTAAGTAAGTGATGATGCAAGTGCTTCAAGACACTGAAGTAATCCGACTTGACTTTATATATAGTCGGTTTTGAAGAAGCTGCTGCTGCTGCTTCTGCTTGATGATGATGACATGTGAAACAACAGCGTAATAAAGAAGACACTGAACAACACACTGGCTGCCTGGTGAATGCACCGAAGAATAAGAGTGGAAGCAAGTGATTGGGATGAGATCACGAGTTTCTGTCTGGGTGGTGTACTTCTTTCTTTCGGAGAAGAAGAAGATGCAAACACAGTAGAAGCATGCAGTTCTGTTGCTGCTGCTGATGCTAGTGAGAACGATTCTGGTGACGAGAGTTCTGGTGGTGGTGGTGGTGATGAAGATGGTAAAGGTACTGCTCTGCAAAGACGGTCGACGAACGAACGATGTTTCGAAACACAGACACAACGCACTGAAGCACTAATCACGCAAAGCTGCAGACACAGACACCACAGACACCATGTGATTTCGCCGTGGCTGCTGCTGCTGGAGAATCGACACTTCTTGGTGCTGTGGAGATTCCGTGGAGCCTTGGCGTCCAAGTGTGGCCTCCAACTCAAACTGTCTGGTGATGAAGATGAAGATGAAGACGGTGATGCTCAAGGCGAGAGAGCTAGCGAGCAGATGCTGCAATGGTCAGAGCAGTAAATAGCGGATCTTCAGAGCACCAGCGTGTCCACACACATCCACGCACACATATGGCCCTGTCCTCAAGGGCTCTCTGCTCTGCTTTGATCTTGCTCTTCGCTTCAACTTCAGTATCTCTATCTCTTTTGGTTGCGTCGTGGTCTTGTGTGTGTCTGTCGTCTGACGCAGCGTCGTCGTCGTCGTTTGTTGTTAAACAGAAGAGCTTTTGCTGCTGCTGCAAAGTGGAGCCTGCCTGACTGGAAAAGATAGTGCAGCTACGCCGTCGCCAGACTGCCCGGCTAGCGGCACAGCGGAACACTGGTACTGTGGTAGTGGTGGAAGTGTGGTGCCCGCTGCGAAGGCTGCCATTGGTGGTGGGAAAAGAAGAGAAAAGATGAAAGAAAAGGAAACAGAAGAAAGAGACATGGCCAAACTGGCCAGCATATAGCAATCTTTGAAGAAAGAGAGAAGAGAGCTCGGGTAGTCGCCGAAGTAGTGGCTCCATCGACGGACAAAGAACGATGAAGAACGAGATTCTAAGAAAATGGAGGAGGAGGACGGGTTAGAGATAGATCAACAACAATCGAACGCATTCACCGAGAATGAGTCAGCGCCAAAGAAGGGAAGGGAAAGATGCAATGCAAATTAAGGGGTCAATCTTTTTTCCATCTGTTGGCTGAAAGGAAGACGGCCAATTTTTATCGGCACAAGATTTTCCAAATCTTAAAGCCTGTCACGTGTTCCCCCCGCATTCATTCATTCTCACTTTTTCTCGTCGGTACCAAAAACAGAATAGGCACATGGACGACAACAACACTGCTTCTTCTTCTTCTTCTTCTTCTTCTTCTTCTTCTTCTTCTTCTTCTTCTTCTTCTCCGTCTTCTTCTTGGACACTGTGGCGGGCAATTATCACAAAGTGCTTTTGCTTGAAAAGGCAGATCTGCTATGGGTGCACCGCCGTGCTGTTTGTGTGACTGCCAGCCAGCCAACCAATCTCTTTCTGACTGTTTTGACTGTCTGACTGAAACTCCGAGCTGATGACAGCGGAAGTGTGCGTGCTTGTGTTCCCTTCACCACTCTCCAGGCGAAACCATTAGCCCGATGAACGGGTCGTGATAGCATTTACTGATTCAAAGGAGAGAAAAACAGGGGACACCTGCAAACCTGTGCGAGACACACACACAGAGTGTAAGCACCGCAGAGGTAATTACAGGTAAGGCGACAACGGTAACTGCTCTCTTTCACTCGGTAGTGCAATTAGAGCACAGGACACACAGTAGCAAGACACAGTGACAGTGTCAGACTGACTGTCTGTCTGTTTGACTGATGACCGGAGATGACTCCAAACTCCGAGTTTTTTCCTTCTCACTTGAGCAGTATTTTGTACCGGAGTAATGCCCACCTTTCTGTGTCATGACGGGAGCAGACTGATCCAGGCTGATCATTTGCAGCCTGCTAAATCGATCACTTAGTCAGCGGCAATTTCAACTCCTGAAAGTGATTGAGGGAAGGGCACTGGTGACTCTATGAGGTGGTAAACTCCATCAGCTGCTTTCATCATCCAAGGGCAGCAGCAGCAGCAAAACGCCCAAAACAAACTTGTGCACTAGTAGTAGTAGTAGCCGCATCTTTCATCATCATTTTTCAGATTAGTTGTACAAAATGACTGAACTGAACGTGTCACTTATTCAAATGAGCTTTGCCTAAGAAGTGATCGCTGTGGTCAAATGAGCAGCTTGAACAATACTCTTAAGCTAAAGGAGTTCAGCTCTTTGTAAAAACAACAAAATGAAACGAGTTATCAAGGCAGCGAAGGTGTTATTAAGTACTACTACTAGTACTTCACATTCCCATCTCTCAATATGATATTAGGAGAAAGAGAAAAAACAAATGACCTTTTCTTTTCCTTCTCCCAAAAAGAGAAACCTTGACAAACCTTCTCAGCGTCAAATTATACAAAAAGTGTTTGCACAAATTGCGGGAAACAAACCTGACTGAAGCTGATAAAAGAAATTTCTGATGGCCATTTTTCTCACTTTCACATTCATCCGGTGGTGATAAACTTTTTCGGTGGTCAGCGCTGATAAGATAGTGCCGAGAAAAAAGTGGTTTTTGACTGCCGTGTCCCTGACAATGGACAAGTGGCGGTGGCGGTGGTGACTTGCATTCACACAATTTCAACAATTTCAATGTGGGTCAAAGCACACGCTGCGGTGGTGGCTTGCAAAGCCATTTCATACACGATTTATGATTTATTGTTGTGAAGGAAAAAGAGAGAGAAAGAGAGAAACAGTGCACTTCACAATTGATACTGATTTGCAATTGCTGCATAATTGATAACCTTTTCACAGCAGTAATATCGCTTTGGAGTTTGTAGAGTAAAGTGGAAAGAGAAGGAAAAGGGGAGGGGCTGGCAATGGTAAGACGGTAATCCTCTGCTGAGGTTGAGATTAACAAGAAAAACTGTTTAGCTTTGCCGCGTCGTTGAAGGTAAAAAGCACACAAACGTTTACCTGTCTGCCATTAATTGCCGACTAATTGAAATGCATAATTAGCCTGTGTGCACTAAACACACGCTGGCTCACTGATGTAATCAAAAAGCGTGCTATGGTTTATCAATTAGAAACGGGCATTTTTAAAATTCAAAAATTAAAAACTGTTAAATGCTCACTTCTTTTATTGAAGTGCCATAACGTCATACTTGGTCACTAAATTAAATTCGAATTTTCAAACTCAAAAATGACCTTCGAGTCACACCAAAAGTACTTGCCCACATCATCATCAACTCTCATTCTCTGCAAGCGATCGTCAAAGCGTTGACAAAGTCTTAGTCACTTTCTCTCTTTCTCTTTCCAACTTTTTCCTGGTTTAGTTCTTGTCCGATATAAAGCTTTCACTACCAGCAGCAACATTCAACAGTATGCGTCTCCCAACTTGGGCCACTCTGGTGCTACTTCTGGTGGCCACTGGTTGTGTCGTGGAAGTGGTAGTGGTGGGCGGTAACTCTACCACTACCACCAAAAAACCGACCACTACCCCGGCGGTGACGACCACTTCCTCTAACGTGTCCGAGAGCACTACGAAGAGCTCAAACAGTACCACTACCCCGAAGAGCAACAGCAGCAGCACCTGCTGCGAGAAGATTGTCGTGAAGAACTACTACGTGGAGAAGGAGCCCCTCACCGAGTACTGGGCCTCCACCACCAACTACATCCTCGCCCTGCTGGTGATGATCGTCGCCTCCACCGGCCTGGGCATGTTCTACTTCATGTGCCCGGAGAACTGGAGCATCTACTCCATTCTGGACACAGACGCCTTCGACGACTTTGAGAAGAAGTACGAGTGCTACTGCAGCCGCCAGGTCCTCGAGGAGAAGTACTACAAGGCGGAGGAGGAGGGTGGTGGTGGTGGTGGTGGTGGTGGTCATGGCCATGGTCATGATCACGATCATGGTGGAGGCCACCACAAGGACCACAAGGACCACAAGGACAGCAAGGACAAGAAGAAGGAGGAGGAGAAGAAGCCTCCTCCCAAGGTCCAAAAAGCTCCAGCTGCTGCTGCTGCTCCAGCTGTTGTGGTCAAAGCCAAAGAGGAGCCCAAAACAAAGCAGGTGGCTGGTCCTGGTGGCAAGGCCCAGTCAAAGATGGCGGCCAAGTCCTCGGTGGGTGGGAGCAGCAGCAGCATTCTCGCTCCCTCGCCTCGCTCCTCGCTGGGCGGCGCCAAGAACGCCAAGTCGGCGATGGCCGCTAAGCAGGCGGCGCCTGCTGGTGGCGCCAAGAGCAAGCTGGTGGCTCCTAAGGGCAGTAAAGTCTAGCAGGGATAAGTGGGCGTGTCCCCAGCATTGGGCCCAACACACTCTGTTCATCCCCAAGCAGGAGATGCTGCCACTTTCATGCCTCTTTCATCGCTAGCAAGCCCACATCCATTTAGGCGCCCATCTCCTCTCTTTTTGCATTATAATCTCTTTCTTTTTTCCAATTTTTAATCTTTGCATGGTTTATGAATTATTAAAATGTTTAAACTTTTGGGGTCTCTTGGAACTTCCGAATCGGAAGTGCACTACCTCTTCCTCGACCTTGGAAGGTAGCTTTGGAAATGGCAACAAATTGCCACGTCGTAATTAGCGACTGATTATAAACAATGAATTTTATATATCGTGTTGTGTCAATAAATATACATAATCATTCATGAAGAGGAGAGACAAAAACAAACAGGTGATAATCAATATCTCAATATCAACATCAATAACGGTTAAAATATGCGGAAAATAAAGCCAGTTTGTAAGTGTTTTGTGACAATGAGAGATAGAGTGTGTTAGTAAAATATAGAAAATCGAATCGTTGTAAATGTATATGTGTTTGACTGGTTAGTGGTGGCTCACTTTTGGTTGTTCAGCAAGTGCAGGTGCAGGTGTATAATAATGACCTTTCAGTTTGGTGGAAAAGAAAAGCAGAAGGAGATGATGATGATGATGTGTTGGTGGTGATGAAGGTGGTGATGAGGGGACGAAACTGTACAGGAGGAGGAGGAGATGATAACGTCGAAGATGGTAAAGTGGAGTGAAAGGAAGTGCTTGAGCAGCTAAGTAAAGCTAACTTTTTCAGTAGTTGTAGTAGTAAAGCTAATCAAAACACTAAAGGCAAAACAACTCAAGAGTATATCATTTTCTAAAACACTCCCAAACTATGGCTAGTAGACGAGTATTGCGAGAATGGCAAAGACAAAGGCGTTCTGCCAGAAGAGGTGGAAGCTTTCCAGGAAGCTGAAGGTGACCAGGCTCTCCACGAGGCGGTTGATGGAGGGAGGGCTGCTGCCGAAAAGCATCGAGGAGGGACTTCCGGCGGCGCCGCTGGCGTAGTATCCGGCGGGCGGGCCGCGGTAGTACTGCGGTGGCTGTCGGTCAAAGTAGGAGCACCGCTTGTCGTAGTCCTCCTCCAGGGGAATGTACGTCACATTCGTCTCCGGGTCGACCTTGATGTTCTTCGGTGGGTCGCAGCTGCACGAAAATAAATCAAAGAAAGAAAGTTAGTCATTTGAAGATGAGTTGTGCAATTTTAAAGTTACGTACCGTATGTACCGGCCCTGGTCGCTGTAGTATCTGAGAAAAAACAAAAAGGTAAACAAAAGGTAAACACGGAAAGAGTTAGCTGCTAAGCTAGGTCGTCATGACAACCTAAAAACCTCAAAACACTTACCCGTAGTGGCCACTCCTGCCCAGCGAGCCGACCATCTTGCCCATCTTGTAGCCGCCGTAGGCGCCCAGCGCCGTGCCGGCCACCGCGCCAAAACCGGCAGCGCCCAGCGTCGAGCCTAGGCCGCCGCCTCTGCTCTTGCCACCGAATCCGCCCATGCCGCCGCCCATGTTACCGTAGCTGTTACCGTAGCTACCGCCGCCAAAGCCGCCGGCGTTACCGTCTACACAAAATAGAAAGAAAAGGAGTTGGTAAAGAGTTCTAAAATGAGAGATTCCAAAGGATCACACTTACATCCCGGGTATCCTCCGGCACTGCCGTAGGCCGGCGGTTGACCGTAGTGGCCGCCGCCGGGGTAGGCGGGCGGGGCGCCATGCGCCGGGTAGGAGGGATGGCTGCCCGGAGGGCTGTACGGCGGCGGCGGTCCGGCCGGGTATCCCGGACGACTATTGGTGCCCGGGTAGGCAGGCGGAGCTCCCGGCGCTGATGCTCCTCCACTCGGGTACGCGGGATTGTGTGCCGGCTGTCGAGGATAACCGGCGGGAGGTGGCTGCTTCGGGTACGGGTCACGGCTAGGCTTCGAAGGCTTCGGCTTGGAGCTCTTCCGCCCGAAACCAAAGCCCCTGCCGCCGCCCTTCGATTTGCGCTTCACGATGCGGTGCGAGTGTTGCTCCGGGTAGTTCTGGAAGTTCGTCTGCTGTTGTTGTTCTTTGGTGCTTTGGTCGGCAGTTTCGAGCTGTGTAAGGCCGCCATCTTGAAGAGCCTCGACGAGGTCGTGAATTAGAAGTTGGCTGGCGACCAGAAGTAGAAAGAGGAGCTGGTATTTGGAACGTTTGCTATTGGCCATCTTGCTTGCTTGCTGGCCGAGTTTTTCTTTGGCTAAAAAAGTGCGCAGCACTTTTAGCAGAGGATTTGGAGGATTGAGGAAGGAAACTTCTCAGTTGGATGTCAGTAGTAGGAGTAGTAGTGGCAGATAACTTGTGAATCTCAATGAGGACAACTCAATTTATAAGAGTGGCGACAGAGAGTGAACGAGCAAGTCTGTCTGTGTGTTTGCTGGCGATTTCACGCTTCTGCTGAATGGGAGAAGATATGACACGACAAGTAGAAAGTAGAAGTGGATACAAAGTAAAAAGAAGTAAAAAGAAAATGAAGCGGTAATGGAGGGAGGAAGGAGAAGAAGGTGATGGCAATGAAGTGCTACCACTGCTGCTGCTTCAACCGTATGATCAGTGTACTGGTGGCGGCTTTCAACGACGCCGACAAAAAGTGGTGATGGTAGTGGTAGCGATGAATAGTCGATGAAATGCGAAACACTAGTGGTGGTATATAGTGAATGGGCTGCCTTAATAATTAATCACTTGGTATCGCTCTCTCTCTTTCCGTTGTGCAATTAGTATGCCAAACTGTCAAAGACATAAATTGCGATTGTTTGGTGAGTTGTGGTGGGTTCCCCGTTTGTTCTGGGACGATGTTAGGATGTGATGAGTGCGACCAGCCTTGATGAGGTGCTCTTCAATCTACACATCAACCGTTGAGGCGCACTGTATTAGAGTTGAAGAGAGGAAAAGTGCACAGGCCACTTATCATCATAGCCGTACAGAGCAGGTTCCAGAAATACTGCAGAAGTACTGTGTGGCACAGCTGCCGAAAAGACAAACACGTACAAAGAGTGGAACAGAGAGTGGCGAGAGAAAGCAGTTTGTTGTGTTGAGGACAGGCAAGGCAAGTGGAAAAGTGGCAAGGCAAGTAGGACATCGACAGTCAGGCAAGTTTTCTTCGAGTCGAGCGCTGTGTTAACTCTGCTCATGCTCCTCACTTCAACGGCCACTCAGTCAGAGTACTCAGTCAGAGTACTCTGACGTCACGGGAAGGCGACTTTGGAACAGATCTGTGGTAGTCTTGCTTGGCGCCAAGCAATGTGTGTGTGTGCATCCGATGATGCAATATATGGTAAGTGAAGAGGGGGAGGAGGAGGTACACTGTAAAATGATCGAGTGCCAATTAGTGCTTAATGATGATGATATTGAGCTGAGTTTACAACTAACAGAGAGTAACACAACACAAACAAACAAACAATTTAAAGCTGGTGCATCTGGTTGCTCGAAAAAGAACGGGTTTTGTTTATGTTTCAGATTGTTTACACCTTTTTTTCACCGCTTTTTTCTGCAGCTGACTGGGGCGAATGTGGGAAAGATGATGCACCTTTTGGTGGCAGCGATGTCAGCAAGAAGTGAGTTTTCTCATTTGGATTGCAAATTAGAAGGCGTCATTGTGAATAAATCGATTGGCGATGCAATTCTCCGCGAATGAACTCCTCCTAATTAATGACTGAGCCCCAGTTTCGGCAATAGTCTCATATAATGGTAACTTATGGCTACTACCGACAGCAAGCTGTGCAAACTAATATGAACTAGGACGATCCAAGCAAGACTGTTCCACCACTAAGGAAACCTCTGTACTGATTCCCGATCCAACTTTGTGCCTCTGTGCAAACAATGGCGACGACGTACCAGTACCACCAGTGAATCAATAAGTTGCAGCACACAGCACTTGCCTGGCACAGACAGTCTCTGCTGCTGAAACAAATAATGGCTGCCAGAATGAGCTCTCTATCTCTCTTCTTTCTAATGTTCGAACACCAGTTCAATAGCCGATATTTCCGATATCATTAACTGAAACTGCTGTTCCAAGGCAACCAAACAAATAGCAGCAGCAGTTCGGCTTCAATCGATGTCAAAGCCTAACGGAGAGCTTGCACAGATTGCCTCCCATCATTGGCTGGAGCGAACGTCACTGCCACGCGCGAAGCGCGTGGCAGTGTTAGTG
>JAALOO010000978.1_pt3 | contig 10092 bp, 8 predicted proteins | sample 7257641 | NCBI WGS metagenome assembly JAALOO01 (sample SAMN14085613, study PRJNA598686) | mite metagenome | biome: ENVO:01001000; feature: ENVO:01001002; material: ENVO:01001226; isolation source: single female mite from University of Michigan culture on fish food culture... ... | reverse complement strand
TCTCTCTCTCTCTCTCTCTCTCTCTCTCTCTCTCTCTCTGTGTGTATTCAGTGCTGCAAACACGAACTGTAAACAGAACGCAGACAGCGGCAGTCAGTGTCAGTTGTGTAGTTGGCTGATTTCTCGACTGAAGCTTCCCAGTGAGATCTATCTCTGTACTCTTAGAAGAAGAAGAAGAAGACTGCAGCAGCTCAATATCAATGAAATGCCTCGCTAATCGGTGAACACTAGACACTGACGGTGCACTGACACAGGCTGCACTGATATTGAGATTAATGGTGAGCTGGAAAGATTGAACGACGGCCAGAGTGAAACTTACATGGAATATTAAGAGGCACCAAAGCGATGAGCACCACCACAAACAGGCCGTACTCCATCTGGAAGATGCGCGCGTTCACAGTGGTCGGCTGGCGAATCTCTTCTTCAGCATCCTGATCGCAATTAGTTCCTGCAGAGGAGAGAAAAAACAGACAATTGCAAGACGTGAGTCGGCAAACAGGCGAAAGGGGGGAGGTGACTGAAAGAGGGGGTGATCAAGAGTGACTGGACGCGCTAATGGGAAGTGAAGAAGCAGAGCTGGCCAGAGCCAAACTGTGATGAGGAGGATGGGAAACACTTACGATTGTCAGCCGATGAGGAGAAGAGGCGCGACAGCTTGGCGGAGTCTTGGGCGCCGTCCCACGCGGCCTCTGCCTCTGTCGCTTGCCGCCGGCACAGGCAGGGATTGCTTTTACATAACTCGCTCGTCCGCGTACAGTTCTTGCCGTCTTCACTTTCCAGATATCCGCTGGGACACCTAAGTGAAAGTCAAATATGACACAATTACCACCGTGTGAGAGTGAGAGAGGGAGCGTGTGTAAGTGTGAAGGTGCCTTTGTGGGTTAAAGCCGCAGACAATAGAGGCAAAAAGGCAAAGAGAAAGAGAGAGAGAGAGCACACTCCAGTGCAAGTGGCATTAAAATTTCATCATCCCCCAGTGAAGAAAGAGGTAGAGCGCATCGTTTTGTGGCTAAATAAATTAAAACTGGTCATTTTAAAGTCCAACTCCCTCAAGACGCGACTTCCTAGATAGAAGTAATAACTTTTTGGTGTCGCAACATAAATAATTGATTCACAGTAGCTGGCGAAAAATGCATCAGCAGCAGAAGCCGCAAAAGCATCGACTCAACACTCGGAGCTTTGAATGCTGATGTTCAATTTAATTATGGCACTAGCTAGCTGGTGTTAATATCGCTCAGAATTAGCGGGATGAGGATGTGTGTGTGTGTGTATTCAACTTCGCACATACACAGCTGACATCAGCTGAAAAAGGAAAAGCTGACTCGCTTTGTGATAAATGATGAGAGAAAGGAAGGAAGGCAGGAAAGCAAATTAGAAGTGGATACGAACCTGCAAGCCGCCAGCAACCATTCGTCGACGCAAATTCTCGGCTTGGCGCAGTGAACATTAGAGCAAGGGGTGCTCAGCGGCTGACAGCCCAGGCGAACATTCTGCCAAGCGGTGATTGAAATACGAATGGGAGCTGCAGCACTAGCCGAGTCCTCCTCGGTCCATGGTCCTCCATCGGCACCTCCGTTGTCCCTCGTTGCGGCTGGTGCAAGTGATGCCGACTGCTGCCATCGGGGCCCTTCAGTGGCCCTCTCCACCACCGATTCACTAGTGCTCATCGTCGTCGTTGTCGCTGCCGTCTTGCTGGCCGAATTCGAACTGGTCCGTAGAAGATCGCTCAGGGAGATGTGCACATCATTTATTTTCAAGTCGTTGAGGCAGCCTGCTCAAATGAGTCAGAAAGAGAAAGAAGAAAGAAGAAAGAGAGTGTATAAGATGAGTTAATTTGAATATTGCCAAGAGTTGAGGGAGCGAAAATCGATTGTCGCCATGTTGCCAAGTTTTTTCTCCATCTGGCCTGATGCTGCCAAAAGTTTGAGCAGTACAGGCAAGCACTAAGGCACCTAATTGACGACAAATGTCGTTGTTGAGCTTGTATTTCCTGCTAAATGTGGCCATTCTGTGTTTATAGAGAAAAGCCAAGTTTTCGTCCAGTTTGAGAATTGCCTTCTTCAAGACGTTGAGGAGAAGTTGTTGTAGACGAGAAGTGGGTAAGTCAATGTCAGCTCATAACATCCTCTATTTGCTCTGAAATGGCACTTGGGGCACCAAGCTCAACTGGCAGACTCTTGGGCTGAGTGAGAAAGGGAGTGAGAGAGGGAGAGCAAGTGCTGCACTGCCATCATTCAGCTAAGTGGCCGCGCTCTTGCCGAGTTGATGGCGCCAACTAATTTGGAAGGCAAACAGGCAGACAAGTGAGCAAGAGTGGCTGAGTGAGAGCCAAGGAGAAAGAAAAAGAGATAGTGGCAAACCTATTTGTTGATTGTGTGCGGCAGGCAAATGAATTTTATTGCCGAAAGAGATAATTAAATTTTGCAAAATTTTTCTTAAGCTAACCATGTGGTCGCTGTTGAATAAAAAAGGGCGCCCATTATTTGTCCTATTCAACTTTGCCGCTCTCACTCTCCTCACTCACTTTTTCAATGCTGTGATCATTTAAATGAATTTAGACAGTCAAATAGAAATTAAAGTTACTAAAAACTGGTAGAAATATTATTAGAATAAATCTTAACTTGACACATCATTAAAATTCATCATTAAGTTAACTAAAGCCCCGAGAAGAAGAAAAAAGAAAAAGAGGGACTACTGGCGTCGTCTTCATCTTTGGACAGTAGTGGTAGTAGTGTTTTGTCGGCGCCATGAATGCGCGCCTCGTTTGCCAGTGTAGTTCTTCAGATGAGGCAAATTGCGTCAAACAAGGCGTCAGCAGAAGGCAACGCCAATGAATGGGCACGAATTAAGTAAATTTGCAATTATTACTGATGCACACCATTCACTGCAGACGAGGACGTGAGTCCCGTGGCAATGCGGCCCAAAAAAGAATGAAAAGTGTAACAATCTCACTAATAAAGACGTCACACAAACTATGGTTTTTCCTCTCCTTACCACTCTGATTTGCGAAGAAGCCCTGACGAAGGTTCCCACAAGGCTGGTGTCAGAAGCGGAATACATAAGTGGGACAATCATCAACTCGGACTCTGCTCAATTGTTGAACACTGAGAAACTGTGCCAGAAAAGAATACTGGTTCTCTCTTTCCGTAAGAAAAGCATTAATTGAACTTACCATCGGCAAAGTCGTTAGTGACGGTGGTGGTGCCAATAGCCAAGTAGTGCGGCGTTCCACCGAGCAGTATCTGGTGTTCGTCCAGTTCAAAGACCTGGTGGCGTGCATCTGCCGCCTCCGATCGATGATCGACAATGAGCCGCGTCGACTTGCCAATGCCGCCCTTGTCCAGCGTAAGGAAGGCCGACTCGCCGAAGCGGTAGGCCTCGACGCGGTGCCACTTGCCGTCATTCACCGCAAAGGAGGCAATGGAGAGCACCTTCTCCGACTTGCTGCGCACCGGGTTGAGCTTGAAGCGAAAGAGCAGCCGCGAGTCGCGAATCTCCACGACACAGTACGTTGCCAGACTGTTGCCCCGTCCCACCAGACGGACGATCTCCGCCTGGGACTGCCGCGTCCGGAACATGAAGGTGATCTGCGTGACGAAACCGGTGGAGAACTGCGCTCCTCGCTGCTGTGCCTCGGCTGTGTCTGCAATCAGTGAGTGGCTGCTCTGTTGGAAGCTGTTCCTCTGTCTGATCATCGACAGGTGAACAAAGCTTCGTGCCCCGAAGAGCACTGCCTCGGAGCGACGTCGGCAATCGGGGCCGTAGAAAGTGGGCAGGCAGACGCAGCCAACACGATTGTAATTGCCATCACAAGCGCCGTTGTGACACTTTTTCTTCTGAAAGGAACACAATGAATTGGCTGTAGAAGAAAAGGGATACAAAAGATGCATTAGTCTGACGAAAGGCACACATCAAAGTACGCTCTAGTTGAGGCTAGTTTGTAGCAACAATAGCAGCAGCATCAGCATCAAAACAAAGCTCAAAATCAGCTGACTGCGGCAGTTAGCCGTCTGTTCCTCTGATAGATTGCCGCCTTTTGATGGCTCCTTTCAATTAGTGTAGCAGAGTGAATGGCGCAAACACTCACAGTGCTCCAACCAGATCAAAGATGGCATAGAGTGAGGAGTAGTGCAATTTGGATAATTTAGAAACAACTTAAATTGTATTATGAATGATTTCACGCAAGATCTTTTATCTGCAGACAGCAGAGTAGGGAAAATGATTCGCTGCTGGAAAGTGCACTGAAATGTGCTCTCACAGACGTCAGTGGTGGTCGAGTCAAAGGCACTCAGATAAAAAGGTATTGGCCCATTTGAGGCAGACGATTCTAGCGATTCCAGCGTGCGGCGGTGCAATATTATCGCAGACGTGAGATAGGAAAAAGGAGAAAAGGCTGCCAAATGGAGATGACATGGCGTCCTAAGCGAAGCAGCTGGCTAGCCCAAAAATATGCTTTCCAAAGTGCGATTCTCTAGATAGGGTCTTTTGGATGCTTTCTTCATTGCTGCTGCTGCTGCTGGGGAAGTAAAGAGCTGATGCTACTTTGGGAGCTGTTCACTTCTATTCCCTGGCACCGTTTAGCCGCCGTCAAGAGCTCACTGGCGCAGTCGAATCAGACTGTGTGACACTGGCAGCGGCAAATGCAAGACACAGCAGTGTTACGTAATCGCATTAATTGCCTGATTATTACGGCATTTGCCGTGCTGAATTCCACTGCCTTAATTGCAGTATAAAACTAACACACGACACGTCTTGTAATCATATAAAAAGCATTATTATTAATTAGAGCACTTTAATGCATTGATAGTGCAAAATATGTAACTGTTAGTGTGAGAAAAGGCAGTGAAAAGCAAGAAAAGAACAGAAATCAGTTCGCACTTGGGCAAACCACCACTACCACCTCTGTTGTTACTGCAAAAGATGGCGACGACGACTACACCAACGACAAGGCAACTAATGCATTGAGCGCATTTGCCTGAAAAGTGGCATTTTACTGTGAAAGAGAAAAATGCACCCTTTTAAATCGCACAGAGCCCATCAGCAGCAACAACAGTAGTAGTAGTAGAAGACGGCTACTTTTTGCAGGGCTCCACTAAACGTGATTAAATGCATATAATATTATTATATAAATATATATTTAATTAAACTCAGTAATATGCACCATTTTGTCACTATGCCACAGTGGCCCACTCCACTCAAAGAGTTTTTCTCAAGCCTCGAGAGATACCAGTGAGCAAGAGCGAAGCGTCAGGCTAAAAAAGCAAATTAGAGCTACTCTTGCAGCCTTCATCCATTTGCCTAGAAAAGCTCAATAGAGACATCACCGGTCAATTGGAGAACGCAAGGCAAGCCAAACTGAGCCGAAAACGGCGCCAGCAAAGGCTCCAGCGGGAAGTGTCAACGTTGACACTTCTCTGGTTAAAGAGTGCAGTAAGCAGAGTGAGCAAAAACAGCGCCGATATTGAATATTCACTGTTGTTCTGGGAAGTCACTCTCTGCAGTTTGTAGTCAGTAGATGAGCGAACTTGTGTGCGTTAGTGTAAATAAAATAAAAATTATTAAAGCGTCTGACAATAACTTTGTACAAGCGGGTCGATAGTGAAAGTGGTGGAACAAGGAGGAGAGAAACTATAAGCAAATTAAATTTTAATTCAATCTGTGTAATGCATACTGCAAGCGTGTAATAGCGTTGTACAGCGAACTTATCTGTGTCAAAAGGGGAAATTAGTATAATTTTAAATTGAACAATTTATATGTGACATTGGGCCTACTGTACAATGAGTGCACCGTTATAAAGGAAAACTGAACTGCGGTGAACAGCGACTGAACGGCGCAAAAACAGCAAAAACCAGACAAATCTTTGAAAATGTGCACAGGGCACTGTGGACTGCGGCAGAGGTAAAAGTGGTGCTTTCTGCAAGGTACATGAGGATTCATTTTTGCAACGGGGATCTACACTGCACCGACAATGAAAATGCAAAAGAACCTAGAGTGCCCTTATTCTGCGTATCCGAGTCGTAATCATATTGCCATAATGGTTAGAGACAGAGACAGTGGTGAATGCAGCACTGCGCCCTCCTAATAAATAGAAGAGAGGTCTCCATTGAATTGCATTCTATTCAATCAGCTGCTCATTCACAAATGCGTGTTTGGTGCTGATTGAATTGAGGAATTTTCATATGACGACTGAGCTGAATGTGTGCAGTCCATATTGCCATTTTATAGCTCAAACTTATATCGCACTGGAATGTTTGTCTATGCAAAAGAAGAAGAAGAAAGGGAAGGGGAAAGGGTCTGGTAGATGACTGGCTTCCACTTCTTCTCTGGCTAAAGGGCAGATTAAAGAGGAGAGAACATGGAAAGTGCAGATAGCTAGAGACGGCGGCGGCTAGGTAGGCAGACTGGCTGCTGTCAAAACTTACTCGAATAGCAGCCCACGTGTGAGTTGTGCGAGTGGTGAACCTCGACGAGATCGTAGATATGCGAGTTGAAGATGATATTGCGAATGCAACCGCTGAAGCCGCCGAGCGGGGGTTGCTGCCCTGCTGTCTGCTGGTAGAACCGGTGAATGGCCGGGTTGAGCTTCTCCAGCGTGCTGCTGCCGCTGCTGCTGCCGCCCTCCGAGTAGAGGCCACCAACCTGCAGTGGGCCATTCACGTTGAGCAGCTCACTGAAGGGTGGAATGTCCGTCGAGTTGGAGCACTTCTCTAGCTCAATCTCCACACCGCTGAAGCGCTTCTGAGCCGACTGGACACAGGTATCGACCACTAGCTGAACGCGCCCGGTGTCAAAGTGAAGATCAATTTGGTGCCAGATGCCGTCATTCAGCGGACTACCGCTGTTCAGCGTCAGCTCGCCGATGCCTGAGCCAAAGTCGAACAGTAGTCGTACTTTGCCTAGTTGTTATGGAAGACAAAAGAAAGAAGGCAAAGCGGATACATTAGACATTGTGTAACTACTACTAGATGAATTTGCATAAAAATGTTTTTAAGAGCCGCATTACCGTTTAGAAGCTCGAGAAGAATAAAATCTTTTGAGTGCTGATTATGATTAAGTGGTCCAAAGTAGAAAATAATTCCATTCAATTCGGTGGTGATCACCTGAATACTGAGAAAGTTTTTTGTGCACAACGGAAGGGGATCCAGCCAAATCCAACCGTTGCCTTTAAATGTCCGACTGTTTGTGGTTAAATCTCGATTGGTAAGGCATTGAAAGTTTAAATTGGTAATACTGGTGCGGTAGTTGCGCGTAAAGGAGTTTAGCCGGTCCTGCAGGTGGCAACTATCAGTTTGGAGCTGAGAAGACGATGAACACAGCGTTTGGTCGATATCACAGAACTTGTGGTCGAAATGACTTAGCACGTTATCGTAGTAGCAAGAGCACTTGGCTTCAGTCAACAGTCGAACTCCGACGAAGGAGGTGAAGTTGGCGTGAACGAGGTGACTAGGACTTGTCCAGTCGATGACCACTTCAGTGAAGCAGCTTGAAGACTCACAAGGATGTCGCTCTTCAAACATGCACTCATTGACCCCCACTTGAGTGACGTTCAACTGAAGAGAGAAGCATTACAAATATTATTGCAAATGTCAGCACAAAGAGCACTTACCAGCAACTGCGAGATAAGGTCACTTTTGAGCTGCACAAGGCCATTCATGTAAACAGCAGAGAGAAAACGACCTCTTGACTTGGCAAAGTAGCGAACGTCGAGCACCTTGTGAAGGGGCTGAGGTCGCTCCATGATGGAGAAAATCTCCAGCACATCACAGTCGATGATCTGCTTCAGACGGCCCTCCAGCCGCTCCTTCAAACTGGCCACCTTTCGTCTGCTGCGACGATCCCAGGTGGAAATGAAGTGAAAGGCGTCTAGGCCCGATAGGCGCAGTGAGGCAGAGTTGATGACGGCAGCCAGTGGAATGTCCACCACAGTGACGCGCATCGTCGAGTGAGCCTGCTGGTGGTGATGAGCGTCAAAGACGCGAAACTTGAGCTCGTACTGGCCCACAGTGGGCCGTTTCAGTGAGACCATGCCGCTTTCGCTGTCAAGGTAGAAGTTGGAGTCAATCTCGTCGTCGCTCCAGTAGAACGTCTTATCGACCACGTCCCAGTCATCAGGATCTTCCACGTTCACTTGACCGATTTCAATTGGCTTGTGCAGACTGCAATGGCGAGCAGCATACGTTGTGTGGTAGCAGTAAACAAGAGAGCAAAACAAGTGTTATTTAGATTGTCAACAAGAGTGCCGCTGCGAATTCCTCCACTGAACTGCGCCCATTCAGCAGAGGCTGCTTAATGAATCATCACAAATCGATATCGAAAGGCGAGGAAAACTGCCTGCTTGCCTGACTGGCTGTCCTGCATGCAGCGCACTATTGTCGAATTAATCAGACACTGGTACACTTGAGAAATTCAATATGTACAATTATTTGGCCGATGAGTTGCGAAAGTGAGCGAAAGAATTACGAAAGAATGTCGCAGAAAAAAGAAGAGGAGGAAGTGCGAGAAAAAGGCGAGAAAGTACTGCAGTAAAAAGGAGTTGTACATGTAAGAAAAATAAAACACGAACTAAGAGGGAGAACATTGAGCCCTGCTGGACACGATCGAGACAGTGTAAGTTGGGGACAGACAGACACGAACATTTTTCCCATTGAGTGCATGGTGCTGAGAAGCTCGAGGCCGGAGGTGTACCTCGTTAGTGGCCCACTCAATTACTGTTTCGATCCAAAGAAATAGAGCAAAATTTAATTACCACCAAAAACGGTGCCAGCGATTAGGCGACATTTAAGCATGCCACTAACAATGAGAATCACATTGGGCAGAGAAGTGGAAAATTAAAGGCGAACAGGCCTTAGAGAATGAAAGAATGAAAGTGAAAGTGTCGCCCAGTGTGCGGCAAAGACGAAAAGGCTAAAAGAAAAGGCATATATACATTCTCATTAAACCTGACATGTGCCGCTGCGACACACGATTAATTGCCACATACGTCTGTAATGCGGTGCAATCTGATAATAAACACAATTACAGAGTAGCGATTTGGGAAGACAGCAGTTGGCCATTAATAAAGTGATCAATCTATCTAATTAGCTAATTATTTCATAAATTAAAAGTGCTCTTGTCGATAGAGAGAACAACAACAATAACAACATCGACAAGGACAATTGCCAGCTGGTAGCACAGTAGCACAGTCAAGTGATCGAGTGGTCACAGCCGACCGGCAGCAGTAATTACTGCCCTTGTTACTGTTGCCAGCTCCGAAAAGGCACTTCAGCTAAATTGTTTTAAATTTTGTGTTCTTTCAATTCTATTGAAGTACAATTAATGGCCAGAAATACTGTTTGGGGCCGACTAGAAAGTAATAAAAAATACATTTTTTACTGATGAATTTGTTCAGCAGTGTTCACTATTTTTGTGTTACTGTGGCCACTGAATTACACTAATGCAAAGGGGGTGGAGAAAGTCCACGCCGCCCCAGATTTAGTGCCCAAAGTGCATTAGCAGGGACCAAATTAGCAGATAAACAGTCTCTAATTGATCTTACCCTAAGATACATTTGAACAGCCAATTGGTTAGGCCAATGGTGCGGCACACGCAGTAGCATCTTTAGTGAAGTTAGGGCAAAAGAAGTTTCATTAATTTTGTAGCTGTAATCGAATTCAAGAGAACAGTCGCAACAGCAACAGCCTTGGCAGAATACTCGAAGCGACTCGTTGCTTTATTTTTGTCTGCGATGATGGCACTCTAAATGGATTTGTTTAATTACTTTAATCGTGTTTCAACTGTGTCAACACACGCACAATCCAGCCGCCACAGAGTGTATCCACCCAGTCGATGGTGGGCAAACACGCAGTGGAAATGAAGATGCGTTTGTGTGCTTTGCTGTGGCCTTGATTTGAGTTATTAACAAAATCTAGTAGAATGCGGCGCAATAAAAAGCGCCAATGAAACAAAATAGTGTCTTTTCTCAAATACAAATAAAAGGCAGACACAAACAGCAAAAAAAGAAAAAGGCAAAGCGCGTGTGTGTCTTTGCTTTTTTCTTTTTTTGCTCAGTCTGCGGCCAAAAACATGCAAATTGGAGCTTTGTGTGTGTGTGTG
>JAALOO010002473.1_pt1 | contig 10098 bp, 4 predicted proteins | sample 7257641 | NCBI WGS metagenome assembly JAALOO01 (sample SAMN14085613, study PRJNA598686) | mite metagenome | biome: ENVO:01001000; feature: ENVO:01001002; material: ENVO:01001226; isolation source: single female mite from University of Michigan culture on fish food culture... ... | reverse complement strand
TAGCGGCGACTGAATCGGTGTGTGTGCAAAGGAGAGGACACGAAGTGAAATGATTGATTGGCCACCGCAATCTCACTTCATAAATCACAAGTTTACTGCTCTCGTTTGCCAAACGGCTGAAAGCACTGCTCAAACATTTATAAGTAATGTTTTTATTAATTTTTCAAAGCAATAGTGTGATACAAATTCTGAGTATTTTTAAACGATAATGAGTAATATGTGAATGTGAGCTAGAAAAAGCGGAATAAGAAGAAGAAGGAAAAGTACAGTACAGAGTAATTGCCAAGTGAGTCAATAAATTAGTATGTGCTAAATAATTTAGGAAAAGGAGATAATGATGATCAGAGGTGATGAGGAGAAAATAAATAAGAGCAATTTGGTGTGTGGTCAAATCGAGTTGATCAGCTTCAGTATCGCTTTCGACCGACTACGGCCGATCTAAGCAGAGGCCTCCAGGGGCTGTTGTCGCCTGCGGAGAGGATCTGCGGTGAGCCACTGCTGCCACTGCTCACTGCTTTGGCTGTTCGAGTGATTACCGGACTACTGGTCGTCGTGGAGGGGGTGATGTACGTGGGTGATGGTATGTCAGTAGAGGTGCCGTTAGTAGCAGTTAATTGCACGCCTACCTCAGCACCCCCTTCGAGAAACTGCCTAATTTCCTGCTGTCTCTTTTCATGCTCTGCCAGCTGTTCGCTAACGTGTCTCGCCTTGATGGAGCGAGCCCCAGTGCTGCTGCTGCTGCTACTGGCAGTAAAGTTCAGCGGAATGGCACGAGCCGAGCTGTCTAGGTGCTCAGTGGAGAACCCTAGGCCACTATTGTCCTGAAAACTATTCAGCACTGTGCTCAAGGGTGAACTGGTGCTGGTGCTGGTAGTACTGGTTGTAGTGCTTGTGCTCTGGTAGGTGTCCTTGTCGCCGATGTAGTAATGGTAGTAAGGTGGCGGTGGTTGAGCTGACTGCTGCTGCTGCTGCTGCTGCTGTTGGCTACTTCTTGAGGAAGCATTCTCTGACGGTGATGAAGTAGAAGGGGTCTGTGTGTGCTCAGTAGTTTCCATTCGTCTTTGCAGCACTTGATAGGCGTTGTACAGTGTCGCCAGACTGGCCTCATGCTCATTCGGCACAATAATCTCCGCCCCATCTTCGTTTTTGGCTGCCGCACTGCTCATTGAGAGTGAGCTCAGTTTCACTGAGGGCAGTTTGTTGGCGATAGCCTTGCCAACTTTGCTCAGAACACTGCTCGCAGTGTCCACTAGATCCAGGCCATTTCCAGTGCTACTACCACCTGCAAGGTTACCTCGTTTGGTAATGTTCAGCGTTCGTCTGATGGTGGACACGGCTGGGGAAGAAGAAGATGAGGAAGAAGAAGAGACTGGACTGGGCGTCAGATCGGTGCCAATGCGGTAGCGCATTATGGGCGGTTGTGCAATGGTGGGAATGAGCGAGCTGGCTGCCATCGCCGCAAATGGATTCGCCATTGGCATCATCGGCGAGAAAGGCACTCTCACCGGGTACAGTGTACTGGCAGAGGGCATCATCGAGTAGGGGCTCATGGCAGTCGGGTAGCGGGCCGCCGCCATCATCATCGGCGAGGCAGTCGGATAGGCGGCATGACCGTACATGGCCGGTCGAGGCGCCTGGTGGTGGTGGTATCGAGGCGCCATAAAGTACGGGCTGTAGGGCATTGTCACTGGACGCATCTGTGTGGCCGCTCCAGTCAGCAGTGGGTTAGGTCTGAAGTAGGGAGAAGCCGCTCCCGGGTAGAGGGCGGTGCTGTAGCCAGGCCAAACTGGACGATTAAACGCCGCCTGGAAGTAGTTGGCATGCGGGGAGTGGTGGTGAGCGTGGTGATGGGCTCCTGCAGCACTGCCAAAGTAGTTGTCCGGAGAGAGAGAGGTCGGTGTTTGCGTTGAGGCGGCAGAGTTCAGCAAAGAGGGGTGTGGCTGGTGGTGATGGGCTGCACTCTGGTGGTGTTGAGCGTTGGCAAAGGCTGCGGCTGCTGCGGCGGCCATGGGAGCGTTGTTTGCAAATGGAACACCTCTCAGCCGAGTCATCGGTTTGATGTTGTTGCCAAAGAAAGTACTGTACCAGCTGTCACTGTCATCAAAATCGGCCGCCATTGGGGTTGGTCGACGGATGCCCGCCATGTAGGGCCGGAGGTTGGGCATTGATGCCTGAAAGGCATTTGGTGCAATCACTGGTCGGAAACCAGAGTGACCGGTGTTGAAAGGACGGAAGCGTTGTCCATTGTTGGGCACATTGGGGTTGTAGGCATTGTAGAGATCAGGTTCGACGCCAGAGTTCGACTCAGAGAACTCGTCAAATGATGAAGATCCGCTTGACCAGGGTCCACTGTTGCCGCCGCCATTGCCACTGCCTCCGCCATTTGATGGTCGTTCATTGAATCGATCACCAGAAGAGCTGCCATCGTTTCCACCATTATCCATATTGTTTCGACCACCATTCGACCCTCCCCCTCCATTGTCTGCCATCTTTGCGTCATCCTGCTCCGAAGAGCTGTTGCTCAACTCATCCTCATTGGAATCAAACTCAAAGTCCTTTGGCGGTTTCATGCGAACGCCAAACGTTGTCTGCGGAGCGGCAAAGAGATCAGAGTGTTGCGAATTTCCGCCTTCGTTTCCTCCTCCTCCTCCTCTTCCTCCACCTCCGTTCAGCGAAGATGGGCCGTAGTGGTGGTAAACAGTGGTCGAACCACTCAGAGCAATGTTAGCATTTGGCGGACTGGGCGCGAAGGGAGCCGCTCCGGTTCCATCGAGGGCGCTCAACTTTTGCGGGTAAAACTCGGACATTGAAGCGAGATAGTCGGCGCCCTTTTGAGCAGCTAGGGCTGCTGCAGCCGCCGCAACCTGACCACCACCGCCAACGTCCTGCGTACGCACGTACACTGGTTGCTGGTAAAAGGAGGGTGACGCTGGAGGAGCTGCCTGACTGCTACCGTAAGCCGCCGATGACCACGGATTGGCCACTGGAATGCCGGTTGCCACCTGACCACTGGGGGGGAAGTACCAGGCGCTGGGAGGAGAACTGGCTGAGGCGACCATCGAGGCGGTGGATGAGTTCACCAGCATCTTTCCATCACCTGACTGCTGCTGTTGTTGCTGATCAGAAACCAGTCCGAGCAGACGGGACGGTTTGATGTCATTAAAAAGTTTGAATTGTGAGAAGGACTTGAAAGCTCTGCTGGCTCGTTCGGCGCTGTTTGACACCAGTTCGCCGATTCGACGGCCCAGCCCTTGTTTGTTCACTCCTGTCATCTGTGTTGCCTTGTTATTTTGACTGCCCACTACGCCTACTGAGGAGTGCTTTCCACCCAATGCTGAACCGTTGCCTGCCTGGAGAAAAGCCGCCGTGTACTGTTCCAGTGCCGCCGGTGAAAGAGTGTAAGCGGCCGACGGATCTGAGGGATAGTACTGCTGCGCATTGAGGAAGTAGTTGTACAACGATGGATTGCTGTAAAAAGCTGACTCGGCAATGGCGGCCGCATTGCCGGCGTCCAGCAGGCCGGCGCTGTAGTTTTGCTGGCCATCAACTGAGGCGGCTGCTGCTGATGGAGGCGACTCAAAACTGGCCACCGACTGGGCACTGGCTGCCAGCAGGGAGCTGGCCAGCTGCTGCATCGCCGGCGACAGGTTAATCGTTTCCGGTTGGTTGTACAGCGATGCCACATCCTGCTGAGATCGTCTCACTGCAGATGCTAGTGACTCGGATTGCTGTTGCTGCTGTTGTTGATACTGCTGAAGGAAATTCACAATCGCCGGGCTACTGTAGCCACTGGAGCGACTTTGGTAGACCTTTGCTGCTTCGACGATATTTAATGGAAATGAGTAGTAGCTTCCAGGGTTCGATGAGGATGAAGAGGAGGGTGATGATGATGATGAAGATGAAGAAGAGTACAGTGAAGAAGTGGAAGGGGAGGATGATGAAGAGGCGAGCAGATTCGAGTGGTAATTGTTGTTGTTGCCATTGGCAGACACTGCTGTGGTCAGCAGTGTGGAGAGCAGCAGCCAAGAGAGGCGCTGACCCGTTTTGGTGGTGGTCATCTAGTGTAGATTGAAGAAATAGATAAAGTAAAGTTAATTCGAAAGAGTTAGTAGTGTCATCAATTTGGGAGAAAGAGGTAAGGAGGTGGTAAGAAGGTAAAGAAGTCGTCGACGCGGCTTGACCACTTTTTCATTTTTTATTGTACTTTTTTAGCGTTAATGATCAAGTGAGTGTGAAAGAGGAAAAAGAAGAAAATTGAAAAAGAGTGAAAGAAAGCAGAAGAGAAAGAGAGAATGTGCTTGTGCACTGGTGTATTGATTGTGCATTGTCATCGATACATTCTATTCTAGCGCCGGGCACTAATGATGCGTTCTATTGTGGGCAAGTGTTGCCGTTTTAGAGTGTTACCGTTGCTGCAACTGCAACTGCAATCAACAGACAACAACAACAACAGGCAAACACTCTGCGAACAGGCAGACAGAAGTCGTCAATTAATCAATCACGGCGCGATCTACTACTTTCAGCACCACCGTCGCTGCTACTATGTCACGGTCCATTTGGCAGTACTTGTTTAGCAGTGCTTCTCCTTAAAGTTTGACACTGCCACCAGTTGAATTGGTGTCATCGGAATCAGCTAGGTCAGTGTCAATGTCTGCCTGTGTGTTTGAGTGTGTGTGCACTCATATTCAAATGCCGCTTTATGCTGATGATGATGATGAAATGTGCCTGTGCACAGCATTTTAAAGGTAGGCTTTAGCTCACATAATGAACAGTGATCAGTGCTAATCTGCAAGTATTATCACCTCTAGTGGTGCTGTGCGCCGATATTCCTTTCTCGATTTGTCTATAATTAGAATCGCCGGTGCATCTTAATGAATTCATTAACAGGGTTACTTGGGGGCAAAGTGTTTGTCGTTGTGATGCCAGTGATCTTACCCCCTACCAACAATAACTGCTGATCGATGACTTACTGACTGACTACTTTTTGGCCAACCTGCAAAAGATGATCGATCGAGGTCAGGACGATTGGCGGGTTAGCAAAGGCACACAAAGCAAGTGTCGGAGACGGCAGAAACAAACAAGCGACAGCAAGTAAAGGGCAGTCAGCAGTGCGGTACATTCTCACTGGAGACAGTGAAGATGAAACAGAAAAAGGAAAAGAAGAAGCAGAAGAAGAAGACGGCGACAACTTTTTCGCATTTTCACTAGTCGGGTGATAATAATACTGCACACAATATTTTTTCTTTCTCGCGTCTCATTTTGCCCGTCTAATGAGAGCACACGAAGCACACAAACACACATACATACTGCACATTCAATTACCGAGTTTCAGAACTCAACTGCTCAGCAGCGACAGCGACTGTTCACTGAACTGCAAGTGTTAATTGCGCTCATTACTCGTGAGAGTTGTACTGACTGATGTTCCTTTTAGATGATCACTACACTCCGGTTGGGAAAACCAATGACGAAGTGAGTGTACACACACGCTGTTTCCCAAAAAGAACACTTTTCTAATCGCTCTCTTGTACATTCGCTGAAGCATATTCCCAGATATCTCAGGATATTTCGCTCTTGTGCTTTATCTTTTTTGAGTGAAGTAGGTAAGCCAAACTGGCAACGAAAAAGTAATGCACGGCCTCTGCAATAGCTCTAACAGACACCCAACGGTGACCCGATGGGTGCCGTTGTGCTCTGAAGATTCGGCCAAAAAAATAAATAGAATATGTTCGGACTAGTTGTGCAAATGCTAATGGAAGCAATTAAACAAACACTGACAACTCAAGAAAAATAGACAGAAGTAGAACAGCGCCGGTCACATGATGGTGACTGCTGGTCAGCAGAGATATGGTGACCAGACATGAGCAGCCATGCTTGCAGCTGGTCATTTTCTTGCTGATATCTTAAAGTCTGATGGTCAACTGTTCATCAAGTTCTTTCACTCATGGAGAACTATTGCACTCAGAAGAAGGGATATGGGAGAAAAGATGAGATAGCAATTGAAGCAACAATTTGCCAGTTAAGGTGCAGCAACAACAGCAACAACAACAACAGTTAATTGGCTCCGACATGGATGTGCAAGCGAGCAGGTAATCGGTGCCAGTGCAGCAATTCAAAAGCAATCTCTGATTGTGTGCTGATGTAAAATATTGTCGACAAATAACATTTGCATTCTTCTTTCCTTATTTTTTGCACTTGATCGAATTAAACTCCTTCTACTTTTAGTGTCCTTTCCCTCTTTTGCCTTTTAAATGTCAATTACCATCATAAAGAAGCACCGAAAAAGAGTTTACACAGAAATTGACCTTCTCCCCTATCTCTAGTAGTTTGTGTCGTTGTTGTTGTGCAGGGTGTTTGTGACTGTGTGTTTATTCAATCTTTTCCAATTAGCCGCGAAAAGCAGTGCCTGCTGAAGGTTAAGCTGCTTGGCGATTAGCAAGTGCTCCAGTGCAAATGTAAAGCAGTGCTCTTGGCAGTGATCTACTTGCATAGAAAAGTGGTCGACTAACAGTGTCTGCCTGGTGTCTGATGGCCACTAAACAAACACTAGGTGAGTGAGTGAGAAGGCTTCTTTTTCTTCACCGTCACCGGTGGCCATCAGCCTGTAGCGAATAGCGCTCCTCTTGCAGGTGATGGTGATGGCAGTGCTCCTGACGAGCTGAGAGAACTCTTGATGGCTTTCCTGGCACCACTCTTCACCTTTGACTCTCCCCACTCTTTCCCTGCAACACTCAAATGTGTGTGTGCTTTGTCTCAAGTAAATGTCTTGCTGCTGTTGCTGATGATCTAAGTGTCTCATTCTGCTTCTACCTGCTGCTTCTGTTTATCCTCAATCTTTCTCTCACTTCACTCACGGCAACGGTAGTATGTGTCAATGAGCAGAAGACACGCTTACCCAGCGAAGCATAAAACACGAGAGACCACGGCGACAGTTTCAGCTAGTGCTGCTGGTGATCGCCAATGTTCAGGGAAAAGCACAAAAACAGTCATTGGTCTCTTTCCCTCTCAACTACCGTCCTATCTGGTGGTATGAGAGTGTGTTTTGCAACAGCAAAAGAAAAGGACCAACAGTGCAACAAGTACCAGCAGAACCAGAAGCAGTAGTCGATCACATCACGACAATCTGATCGAATAAGCGGACCACTGCCTGGTCAACAAACTGAATTCGGCGGTGGCTGTCTCTGCCTTGGGTAAATTGGTGCCGTGCGTGACCATGCTTAAGATACTGTTGCCGGTACTGCTGGTGATTGTGATGGTGGTGGTTATGGTAGTCGGCAAGTGAGGGAAAGACAATCAAAGTGAAACACTGATTGAAGCAGAGCAGATGAATATGTACAGCTACATGTTTCTAAACGGAGCGGTTTCTGCCCTTTCTGCTACTGCTGCTGCTGGTCTCCTCAGACAACAAACTCTGTAAAGACAATCACAATTAGGTGATGGTCGAGTTATGAGTCAGTCTATGCCACTCTTTGTCTGTCTGACTGTCTGTCAGAAATGAAGGCTACCATTTGGCAGTGGCACTACTTCATTACTGCCTGTGACAGCACCACCCTACAAGAGCCACTACCTTTACTCGCCTCTACCACCGGTGCACTGACAAATGACAGTGACCGAGTGAGCAGAAACAACAGCCTAGAGCAGGAGCAGAAGGAACAGAAGTAAGAGGAGCATCTAATGAATCATTAGCATAATTAATGAGAGATCACACAATCGAATGCAATTAGTGCACTTTACTCTGTGCCAGTGCCCTTGCTTGAGCAACGAAGCAGAGACAAGCAGCGTCGTTGTTTTGCTCGTCGTTGTCGTTGTCTTCGTCGTTAGCAGAGATTCGGTCATTGCCGCCAGCTATAACTGTGACTACCAGAAGGATTGAAGACTAATAATTTCTCTCTCTCCCTAAAGAAAGCACCTCTAGTAGTAGTAGCTAACCTCCGGTTTTGGTTGACAATTAGTCCCGTTCGAGTTAGCTCGTAAGTTAGTTAGTTAGTTAGTGCAGCAGACGGTAATGGCTAACTGGCTGAAAGCCGCAAACTGACACACAAAGTAAAGAGGTAGAGGAAACAGGCGCCAGACGGTACAAACCACCAATTAACATGGGCATTAATGAAGAGGCTGACTGAAGTGGCAATTGTCATAGTCTTTAGTAGCACCGTTATGCACTATTCAATAGAGCACTTTTCAATCAGCAACAGTGTGCAAGAGCGGTCGTAACGGTGCACCTATTATTAAAAAGGCAACCTGTGCGCTGTGTGGCACTACTGTGCTCTATGCAGACACATCCACATTGACACTTTGCACTTTGTGCTGCTTAATTGCCACTTGACGTGGTGATGGTCATCAGCTTCAAGAAAAAAATGGTCATGCTGCTCTATTTATAAAATAAGGAAAAAGCTAAAAGTTATCGAAAGTCATCAATTTGAAGATGGAAAGAACAGAAGGACGGAAATAATGAGTAAAAGGTCTGCTTGCCCATTTACCGCTTGTCATTTACCTCTTAGTGGGCAGTGCTTTTTGCTCATGGGTCAATTCTGCAGAATAGACTGTCAGAATTGACCATGTCAAGACAGGGGCAGACCATTGAATAGCTGATGCTTGCAATGTGTGCAAATGTAGCTACGGCTGTTCAATATTCAGTGTGTGTGCATTTAAGTTTGTGGCCAGGAGCACACTAACAGCTCGATGCTCTCCAATCGATCATCATTACGATGGAAAAAGCAAAAAGAGGGAAAAAGAAAGAGCTGGGCATCGGAAAAAGAAGCGGAAAAACAACAGACAGACAACTTACCATTGACATGTAGGTTAGAAGTGGCTGCTATGCTGAAGGTTAAACAGTGCTGCAAATAGGCGAGCAAAAATGGAGGCACACTTCTTTTTTAAGGCTCGCTGTGGTCAGTTTGAAAACAGTGGTACACAGTCAGTACTACTACTCAGTGCCCGGTGGCACTGCCAAAGTTGCACACACCAAACAGCCAAAAAGTGTCACCAGAACAGAAGCAAAACAGACAGGCGGAAGATGTTAAATGTATGCAAATTCAATTTTTTTTAAAGTTTTTCTAACTTTAGTAAAGAAAACCAGCCGTAATGCAGCTGTTTGCAGTTGTCAACCGCTTACGACGGAGAACGTTCATGATGGTGCGCTGCTGGTGCAGTGGGAAAAGCTGTTTGTGTGGAGTGGGAAAATGTAGCAGAGCTGAAGTGCACAAACACACACAGCACAAAAACACACTGACTAATCGATTTGTGAACGCTTCTACCTCTTCTTTTTTATTTTTTTCTTTGTCGCCGACTGCTTTTGCTGCGACAGTTTTGGCAAGTTGACAAAGTTAAACTTGGAACTGAAAGTTGAGAGTGAGTTCAAGTTGAAGTTGAACAACTGGAGATGAGTGTTTTCAGTGATGTCGCCAATGTTGACCGGCAGCAGTGCTGGCGCTGGTTATTGGCCAGAGCAGTGAATGGAGTGACGAAGTGATCACCAAGAGTGGCCAACAGTGAATGAATCCTTGCTCATCACCAGCCTGTTGTCTACTGCTCCAGAGAGATCTGCCTTACATTTTGACCGTCTGAGGTGATCACTCCCACTTTTCTCTTTCTCTTCTCCCTTTCGCAGCAGTAGAACGGTAGCCAAAGGGAACAACAGGTTGAAAGAAAGAGCTTCGGTTGCTGTGAAGTGCCTTCCCGGGAGGCCGGTAATTTGTGCTGCAATGTGCGTGTCTGCCTGTGCGCTGATCGCATATCGCTGGAGGTGAGTGCGCGTCACTGGTGCACCAGCTACCGTTAGCTACCTGTGCCTGCACTAAAGACTAGGTCAGCACGGCGTCGCTGTTTCTGCTGCTTCCTACGGTGATTGCTGCTGCTGGAGTAGGCAAATCGACGTTCAGTGCTCTTCAGTTAATGTCAATCAGTCATCAGTGTGGCCAGTTTCTTCTTTTTTCGGCTGTCCTCTCAGGCAGTTGCTTGTTCAACACCGGCACTTTTGCAACTCCTTCTCAACTACTTTTTCTTTTAAACACTAAAGACTGAGTGTGTCCAACTGCGTGTGTTCAGCACTGGTGTACAGCAACAACAGCACATGCAGTGCTTAATTGACACACTCACAGAGAG
>JAALOO010002472.1_pt1 | contig 10101 bp, 4 predicted proteins | sample 7257641 | NCBI WGS metagenome assembly JAALOO01 (sample SAMN14085613, study PRJNA598686) | mite metagenome | biome: ENVO:01001000; feature: ENVO:01001002; material: ENVO:01001226; isolation source: single female mite from University of Michigan culture on fish food culture... ... | reverse complement strand
GCAAAAAAGTGCGTGCAGAGAGAGAAACATCATTTTTTTAGGGAAGTTAGATTTTTAAATACCATATATGTTTTCTGCTTTGTTGTAATAATAATACTCAAAAATTTAATAAATTGCAAAGTTTTTTTAAAATATTTTTTTATTTAAATTGTATCTCTAAAATTACAAAAGTATCAGGTAAACAAATGCGTGCTATTATCAGTCAGTAGTTGTGTCATTAAAATATATATTTTCATGCGTGTTTTGTTATTAGATCCAATTCAAAAAGACAACTATCGGTTTCTAACAGTAGTAGAAAGATCCGATTGGTAGAGTAGACAAACAATAAAATATGATGCAATTTAAAATGTGCAAAAAATTGCATTGCCAATTTGCAACGTGCCACTAGCAAGCAAATAGAAGATCAGTTTCTTGCACATTGTCAAAGTAAAAAGGAATAAAAATTTAAATGCATTAGTATTAATGGTTTAAATAGAAAACGATGAATCGAAGATTGCTAAAGCAGTAGTTGTGAAAAAAAGTATACCAATTTTATGTCAATGCAACGGTGTATTTTACTACAATAGAAAATTTTAAAATCGTTCATTGCTATTAAGCTATTAAATGGCAAATCATAGGAAAAAGTACACTAAATAATGGCACAATCAAATGATAGTGTTTTTCTTTGTTTAAATACATTTTTCTTTAATGACCTCATTGTTTTTGTAATTTTATAGTTTTAAAACAGATAATCATTTTATTTAATAAGAGTAAAACAAAAAGTATTACTATTTTTTAAACAAATTTTTTATGTTTAAAAAAATTAAAATGAAAAAGTAAACTACGATAGTTTTTAAAACAACAACTATCAAATTATAGTTTTAAAACTAAAAATTAAAACGGTAAAAAAGTTAGCAACAAGTACAAAACATATTTAAGTAGCAGTTTTAAAACTAAATCTAAACTAAAATTCAAAGTTAATAATGCTATTATAATGTTTTAAAACAATTTCGAATAACGTTTGGCAAAACAATTTTTGTCAATAAGCATTTTCGGAATCAGTTTATTAAGCCACACAAAAAAGATTAAACCAAGCAGTATTAGTAGAGCGGCTAGCTTAGCACTCTCCGACACTCGTAACAACATCTCCGAGAGTGTCGGAGAGTGCTAAGCTAGTCACACTACTATTACCCTATATAAAAATTTAAAATTGACATCAACAGCTAAGCAATTGGAATTAAAAATATAAAATATAAAAATTATTAGAGCAAAAAAATTTATTTATTGTAAAAACGTTCGGAAATTTTTAATATTTTTTTCCGTTTACCATTTAAAACAATTTTTAAAAACTTTTTTAAACAAAAAAGGCATCGTTTAAATAATTCACCAATGTGTTTTGTTATACGTTTGTTAAACGTTCAAGTTAAACCTAACTTTTAGTAAGCACTTATTGACAATTGACCTTTTCAATTTTCTTATTCACAGTTGTGCAATATCATATTCAATTACAGCATCCATATTGCAAGTGATAGCAGATGAATAATTAACGATGACACCAAAAGCAGATAAAAAGCAATAGAATTGAGAGCAATCAATGGCACCGCAATAGCAAATCGATGTGCTACTCGTTGATTGAAGTACAAATGCTTCCTCTTTTTGTGCAAGCGCTGCAAAGGTAGGTAGACTTTACTTTGAGGAGTACAAATCATTGACAAATAAAAAAACCAAGTAAAACCACACTAAAGATGACTAGGTTGGCAGTGAAGATGGCGGAAATGAACGGGAAAATAGCAATTGACGGATAAATGAATATTGTCGATTACAAAAAATAGATACTGAATTATTAATACTAATAGGTGGGCATTCACTAGCGGCCAGATCTAAAACTGCAACCTTTTAACGCATCAGTACTAAAAGTAATATGAAACCGATAGGAGAAAACGATGAAGGAGCGTTTTGCTAAATACCTGTACTTTTACTTAGGCTGTTAATTAAAGTACACCATATATAAAAAGTTGACATCGCGTAAAGTAGTAAAGCAAAAAAGGCTAAACGATAGATAAAGTTGAATTAGAACATCCGCTGGCAAACTGCTGCTGAAAGAGAAAAGCTGCCTGATTTTGATGACACTGACAAGGAAGTACTTTTAATTTGAAGCAGACCGAAACACACTTTTTACCGTGATAGATACTGCAGTGAACAGACTGTTGTGTGTGTGTGTGTGTGTTTTCCACTATTCATTCACTCATTGTCTTTTTTGCCCAGTCGGCGCCGTCGATTGTCTTGCTGTTAATAGAAAGTTAATGAAAATTTATGATCTAGCCAATGGTGGTCGGTGATGGCGGCAGAGCAAGAAGCTCGGTTACTAGTACTACTAGCTAGCTAGTACTTGCACAGTCTGCTGAGGCTTTACAGTGTACAGTGTCAGGCTGCAAACTCTTTTTCATCGACAGTTCATTTTTGCGGTGTTTTAGTCGTAGTTAAAAAGCCGTGCCATGCTCTGGTGGCGGCGTCGCAAGTCAAATCAATTTAACCCCTTCAATTAATCATTGCAGGCATCAGATGAGAAGCTGATCAGCGGCAGCGGCAGCGGCAGCGGCAGTGTTCTTTGCCATGCAATTGTCTGCAGAAGGTGTCATCAGACTAGGCAAGGGAACACTACACGGCCACTGGTGACATTCTCCGCTGCCTCCTTCTCTCTTCCTCTCATCTTTCACGTTCAACAGAAAACTGCAAAAAACATACACACACACTTCAAGAACACACTGAAAAAATGTTCACTTGTTTTGACCTGTCTGTTAGACACACTCACTCTCGAGCACACACATACACAAATTTCTCTAGAAGTCTATTGGTGATAATGAAGTGGATGAGTAGCGTAAGTGCCACTACAAAAGAATGTGCCACTTAAAACTGCTACCACTGGTGAAGCCAGCTGCGGTAGGCTCCAAAAGTGATGATTTCTGGCCGTTCGGTCTTCCACTGTGTTATCCTAAATGATTAGTGAACAGTGATCTAAATGACCGCAAAATAATCAAACCACAGTCAGCAAGAGCGCAAATACAAATACACTTGCAAACACAAATAGAGCTCATACACATTCCGATGTGCACATTTTTTGTGTGATGTTTGGCAATCCACGACAAACAGCAACACAGTATAATAAATGTTTGTTTTCTATAAGTTTCTATAAGTTTGGGCAATTCAATTTTAGTTAACTTTTAAAATCACAGGAATTGTATTAAATTTATTTATTAACAAAAACATTTTTTTAGAAAAAATAGTTTGACTGTTCTGTATTATTAAATCAAGCCTAAAAATTGTTTGTTTTATTAATACAAACGAAATTAGTTTTAAACATAAGTTTTAAAATACTAAAAAACTTTTATTTTTAACATTAAAAAAACCAAATAACAAAAATGTTTTAATCAATTTGGAAACATACAAAAAGTTGTAATTAAGAAGCAGCAAAATTTGTTTTTTTAAAAACGGTAAAATAGTTTTATGCTTCATTTAACGCCAAAGGGCTTTATGATTTTGTGATCAACATGATTTAATGTACGGCAGAGTAAACAGTTTTAGTTTGTTTGCTTGTGTGGCTATTGCTATCAAATCACAATTGGCTGATTGTTTGCAGTCTTTGATTGTGCCGTCTTTCACACTGGTCAGCGTCGATTCAATTAGTGTGTGAAAAGAGCATAAGCTGAAAACGACCACAAACCGTAATACAAATGCCAATTTAATGACAAACTACAACGAACAATTCTACAAAAAAACGAGTAAACGGCCATTGGTGGGAAACAACTTTGTTAACTTTGTTTTGTGCAAATTAATCAACGGAATTTCACAAACAAAGTTAAATCAAAAAGTTTTTTACAATTTTGTTGTGAAGCTAAAACACACTTTTAAAAATATTAAAATCAAGTTCAAATCAAAACTGTCAATTTATTTGTGACTATTTTGAAAACATGACCATGTTAAAAAAGTTAAAAAATAACAAGCAGATTTTTTCTGTTAGTGCATTTTTAAATTTACTTATACATTGTCAGTTTGCAAATTTGTTAAAAATTATACAAAAAACAATTGGAGTTTAATGAATAATTACTGTTGTTTTTAAACAAACAAATTTTAAAATTTTATTAGTGTTGTTCGAAACCTAAAAACAATTATTTTCTGAGTTTGACAAACTACTCACATACATTTTATAAAATGTAAAAATAAATGATTTAAAAAATTGCACTTTAATGCATTTTTGATTGCCAGCTAAATGTTCATGTCAAAATTACAAAGTGGACACAAAACTATCGTTGCGCAAAATTAAATTACTCATATTGTCACATTTTTCAGTAAGCTAAAAATTAAAAAAAAGATGAACAAGTTGATTAAAAGAAAAGTCAATTTACATAAAAATTTTTAAATTTTGTTTTTAAAATGTGTGAACAATTTAAATTTTCATACACTAAAAATTGCACCATCAAATTTCTAGCTCAAACACATGTGCACATATTAGTATAATAGTAATTACAATTATCTAAATTTGCTCAACTAAATACTGACTGTTTTTAAAAAATCAAATAATAATGTGCAACTCGATCCAGCTAATTGACAATACTCTTTTTGCTACTTATAAGGTAACTTGAACTAACAATTTTGTGTTTAGTCATTATAGTCAAAAATTGCAACTGCCAACTCACTACACAACACTCAATTTTAAGCTTTTTTATTACGACAAAAGCGTCAAGTTTTTAACAATCGGCAATGTTGTTGTAAAAGCAATTATCCTCTTTAAATGTTTGAGAAAAATGGGCGCCTCAAACGCTAACAGCAAATCACAAGTCCTTAATGGGAAGCAGGCTGCTCTGAAAAGTGCTGTTCATTTTTAGTGCAGCAATTTCAGCAGCAACAGCAGCAACAGCGGCAGCAGCAGCAAAGACCAAGTCGGCTGACCAATTAGCCAAATTTATATTATTGCCGCTTCCGCCGTTGCCGTTATTGCCGCCAAGCGACCACAGAAATGTGCTGTGCTTTGCAGGCGCCCTAATGGCGTCTTTCCAGCAATGGCAGTGGTGATCCACAAGTTTCGTAATGTCATTATTCATCATCGTCGCACTTGGCACTACTCAACACCGCTTGCAGTGCTGCTTTTGCTGCTGCTTCTTCTGCTGCCTCTTTTTCTTTCTTCCTCAATTGTACAGTGCAGCCGACTGTTTGTTGCAGAAAGTCTGTGCAGAAAGCACTGTGTGAGGGTGGGAAAGGGAAGGGGGAAAGGGTGGAAAGGGTGGAAAGAATGGAAAGGGTGGCAGAGATGGGAGATGGCTGCTGCTGTCTGCTGTGTGCTCACTTGGTCGCCCTTTGGCGCCATCGCTCACTGTCGCTTGGCAGTGCCGCTAATGAGCACTATTAATCTCTATTACGAGCACGTCCATCACTCGGCGTCGGCGGTGGCGGCATTCTTAATGGCAACAGCGTTATATTAATTATTAGCAGACACTTTACACAACACAAAAAACTCATCTTCTACATCTTAGCGCCAGCGCAAACACATTCATTGTGTAAGCAAGACATACGGAGGTTGTTAGCAGCGACAAAACAACAACAACAACCCGTTCTCCACTTGATTGACGCTCTTTATTTTTTTGCTTCTACAGTCCAACCATTACCTAGCTGTTGCAAAACATATGCTGATGGAAAGCAGCTTTCAGGACAAAACAACTGTAAATCTTTGTCTGTGCAAATTGACGTTCATGCTTAGCAAAGAAAAAGTTTGCATTAACTGGCCAAAAAAGTAAAATATATTATTTAAATTTTTTTGCAAACGCTGATCTTTGGTGAAATCGCTAACGATTCTGAAGCGTTTTGATTTAAAAAGATCTACCACAGCGCAAAACTGGCCAAAATTGGCATAATCCATTTAGAACACTGCTTAACAAGGAAACGGCGGTAGTGACGAGGAAGTAAGCCTGTGAGCACGCACTAGTTTATCAATTGAAGCAGACCAATTTGATGAGCAGCCATTTTCTTCATCTGCTTCTTCTTCTTCTTCAGCCTTGTCAGTAGTTATCCCAGGCAATGGTGTCCTCGGGCCTCTTGCGTCAGTCAGTCAGCAGCAATTTCTGCTACCTCCTCCACCAGTAGTAGTAGTAGTAGTAGTAGTAGTAGTACATACTGCCCAGTTTGGCCCATGCTGAAGCCAATAATCTTGCCTAAGCATTGCATCAAATCTAATAACACGCACCGTAAAATGAACATCAGTCTTCTTTTGCTGTTGCTGCTGCTGGTGCGGTGTGTCCGTGTCTGGCAGTCCGTTTTCGGCAACAGTCACCCCCACCAGAGTCGCCCATCATCATCATCATGCATCGCTCATCGCATCAGTATAAATCTATTTCTCACTGCTGTAGCCTTTTTGCGGTGGCGGCGGCATTGCATTGCATTTTTCTTCGCTGCACTGTGTAATGGCTGACATCAGCAGAAACCTCCGCAGCAGCGGCGGCGACTTCCCAGGCACAAAGCACACACACACTGGCACCAGGCATCACTAGACTAGGGCCCATTTGCCTGCCCGTCATTGGTGATAGGCAAAAAATGTAAGAATGTATATAAAGGGACTAATAAAATATTCAAATGCAGTACTAGTCACACAGTGGCGGATACCACCGCCACCACCACCACCGCAACTCAAGCGACTGCTCCATTACAGCAGTCAGCACACATCAACTACCTGACCCAGCAGTGGTGGTGGCCAATGCAAAGAAAAAAGCCGAATCGGCCCAATAAACAATAATATTGCCTCCCCACCTCCCCCTCACTGGCACGATCCTTCATAAACGCGTTAAAACGTCAGTTAGTAAACGACGACCACGGCGGTGAATACTATTCAGAGCATGCATATGCTGCTTCAACTGAAGAGAAAAAACAAAAAGCTCATTTTAAAAACGGCGGATTTTGTGTGTGTGTGTGTGTGTGTGTGTGTGTGAGTGTGTGTGTGGATAGACGTACTGGCAATTGAAATCCGCCTATCACCGGGCATCTGTTCAATTTTCAATGACGACGGCAATATTCAAAGCAAAATCGACAACTCAGTCGTAAAAAGCAATATTAACTGATCAAGCAGGCAGGATGAATGTGTGTTGCTGCAAATCACCGTTCACTGTTAAAGTTAGGGCATTCTTAAACCAAATTACTGAGCATAATCATAATATTTGGTAAAGATGCAACTTTTTGTAAACTCAGTTGTGGCGCCTACTTTAAAAACAAAATGTCTGCTATTTTACACTTTTCCATTAAACTTTAATTAAATAGCATTTAAAAATTGCTGTATATTGAACTCTATGATTATCAAAACATTTATTTGTGCAAAACGTGTGCAAAACATTTATTTAATAAAATCAGTTAGAAGTGTTTAATTAAATTAAATTTGAATAAATTAAAATTTTTATGTTTAAACAATTACAGTTTAGTTTATCAAAATGTCAAAGCATCTTACCACATCAATTTGAAATTGAATTATATTAACAAATAAAAAAAATTATAAATGTTATTGTGCTCGGTAAAAAATTGTCCTCAATTGCAATTATGGCAAAACACAACAAATTTTCATAACTTTTAATGATAAAAAAATTTAAAAACAAAAATGAAAAATGTTATATTTGTTTTTATAAAAAACACGATTGCTTATGGCCTAATAAATAACAAATTATCAAGAGGTTTAAGCTTTAATAAAACAAGCATTTAGAAAATTTTGCCGGTATTACTGGTTTACAATAGAATGAGATACAAAATAATGCTATTTAATGTTTAGTTTTTGTATATTCAACGAGTGAACTCATTTAGTAAATAAAAAACAATGGTGTACAAAATGGTCCATTAATCAAATTAGAACAAAAGTATCGAAATGTATAGATTGCAGATTAATTGACTGTGTAAACATTTTAGTCATAAAATTGCAGCACTACAAACAAACAATTTAACTGAAAAAAATTGAAAAGAGACAGTATAAAACCGTGTCAGAGTTAAAAAGTGGTGCAGTGAAAACACAACTAAATGTCTTCTTTTTTCCGTTGACATGGCTCAGCGAGCCGACAAATGAACCGATCAAAATTTGTCAGATTGCTTTCAATTTCACAGTAGTGGTGTGACTAATGATGCCAGCAACCTAACACACAAATACTTTTGTTTTTATTTTTCACATTTTTAAGCTATACACCAGTTGATACTGACACTATTTAATAGTGTTTAATAGACATTTCAATAAAGTTTAAATAAATTTCAATTGCAACAAATTTTTTTATTACTACAAATTTGTTTTTTTGTTTTTATAACACAAGTGAGTTTTATTTATTTAACATTATTAATGAATATTGTAATTGTTAAAAATAACAAAACAAACAAAATACTAACAATGAAAGAACATAAAAAGGGTATACTGATTATTGTTGTTGATAAAACTTAAATCAAAAACAAATTTTCACAAAAACAACAATGATAGAAAAGTTGCATAATAATTGTTTAGTGTTTTTGTAAACAAGTTTTAGCATTGTTGCATCACAAACAGGAACTCAACCCACATTCCTGCCAGCCCGGAAGCATAACGCTCAAACTGTTCTTTGTGTCAGTAAAAAACAAAAGCTTGCCAGGACTATCGGAAGCTTAAATATTAGTATTAAAACACGTTTTAGCTTTAAACGATGAACCAGTTGTAGTATACTAAAATTATTGATGATGATGCTGAAGTTATCAAAATGCAAAATAAATGTAGTTTATTTTGACGGTTTAACTTTGACCCCTTTTGTTTTGTTGTGTTTGTCGGCTAATTGAAATTAATCAACGTTTAACAAAGAAAATGACCATTGGATAACTGTGTGTCACAATGTCCGGTTTGACATGACAAAATGACAAACTACAAACTGATGTGTTGTTTGATATTGTTAAAAAATATTGTATTTTAAATGCGCTGCAAATGTTAACCTACAACTTGAGAGGTTTAGTTTGATTTTAAAAAAGTATTTTTTTGCATCACATACTTACATGTTTTTAATCAGTATAACCAAATTTTTTTAAGTAATACAAAAGTGAACTTTTTCCAATTTTTAAAAATAAATATTTGCATAAAAGTAGCAATTTTAAACATTTTTTTGTAATTTTTATGTTTTTTATTTAAAATTTTTATAAAAATAAAAAATTGTAAATTTTTTAACTTTAAAGAAATTAAATATCAATCATACAAAAAATTATGTAGTTATAAAAAAATTTAAAACTAAAAAATTTACTTTTAAAAACTAACACTGATTTTTTAAAATCAACGTTTTGTAGAATTTGCATTAAGCTCATCAATTTGCATACATTCACAAAATTTTTGAAATTTAGTGTCGCAGTAGCAGTAAGCATGTTAAATAAATAATAAATTTTACATCAATTGCATTGCATTACATTGATTTGCTATTTTTGATTTAAACAACGGTTTTTTGCTATTTACCGGCCACTTATTGGTCAATCAGACTTAGAGCAAATCGCATTATTAATGAAACGTAAAATATACAAAAGTTGCATTGTAGTCGCATCAGATTGTTTGTGCAAAGCACTGACCAGTAAAATCTTTTTACTGATTGACAATGAATTAATTATTAACGGGAAAACAATATTAAGTTTTTTTTACAAAAAACTTTGTCAAGTTGATGTGACGTCTGCTCTAATCAAAATAGTGTTTTTATTCCTAAAACCAATTAACATTTGTAAAATTGTTTTAAAGTCAAATCATTATACCTGATCAAATAAACGTAAAAGTTGTGTTTTATAATTTTATTAGTAACTTTTGTCAAACCAAACTTAACAAAACACAAAATTACAAAATCGAATGTTTAAAATTAACTATTAACTAAATATTTGACAAAATTTAAAGTTTTTTATATAAAATTATGACAAAAAATAATTTTATGTGTAGTTTTGTATAAACAACAAAACATATCAATTAAAAATATGTTTTTATTTTACGAATATGTCATTTTAACTTGCATAATATATTACAAAAAACTGTTATTTTTTACAATTTTCAATTTTTGCAGTTTTTACTGTATAGTAGCGGCCCATAGGCCGCTAGCGACGTGGCTTTGAGAGTTCGAAGTTACG
>JAALOO010002470.1_pt1 | contig 10109 bp, 8 predicted proteins | sample 7257641 | NCBI WGS metagenome assembly JAALOO01 (sample SAMN14085613, study PRJNA598686) | mite metagenome | biome: ENVO:01001000; feature: ENVO:01001002; material: ENVO:01001226; isolation source: single female mite from University of Michigan culture on fish food culture... ... | reverse complement strand
GAGAGAGAGAGAGAGAGAGAGAGAGAGAGAGTCGGTGCGCAAGACGGTGAACTGAACTGAATTGGTGAGCGCTGGTGTGCCACAATCGATCAATCAGCACAGCTTTGACGCAGATGAGAAGGAGAGAGTAAGTGAGAAAAGTGAAGTGAACACCGGCGGTGTCGTTGGCTGCTGCTGCTCCTGCTATTCTGGCCGGTAAAAGAGAAAGTAGTCGGGTCGATGAAGAAAGAGAAGACAAAATAGAGGAACGAGAAAACAACACCGGCAAAAACACTGAAAAGACAATGCCGTGTTGTGTGACAAGAAGAAGAAGCCAAACACTTGAATTGACTGACCGCGTCTGGTCAGCTTTCAGGTAGCAAGGCAAGTGGCAGCTCCAGTTGACGCCTAGCTCCTCCTGACTTCATGACAAAAAGAAGGAGGCGGAAGTAAAAAAGAAGAAGAAAAGGACGAGCTCAATCAAAATCAGGCAGGCGACAGAAGAAGAAGGTAAAGAAGAAGAATGTAGTGAACGTCGGAACCGCTAAAACCAAAGTGAATGACTGAAAGACTGAACTGAACTGGACTGCTGTTGACGCTGCTGTTGTCGTTGCAATCTCTCAAATCTCCGGAGATTTTTCCACTCTTGAGCGGCGCCGCGTACGCGTGTGCAATTAGACTAATTAACGGAAAGCGGAGGTAAAACGGCAGCGGCAGTCCTTTCAGTGTGTAGTCAGTGTGTGCGCAGGTTTGCCTAGAAATTCCTTCGCTCGGACAAACTGAAAGAAAGAGGGAGAAAGAGAGAGGCAGGTTGAAGCAGTGAGAACTGAGACTCGGATGACGGATTCTCTCAGTGAGCAAATAGAATTTCCGGGCCGAGCAGCACCAGCACCAAGAAGAAGACCACCTTGTTCTACTTTCTTGCACAAACACACTCAGCCGATGCTGTCCAGTTAGAGAAGAGAACTAGAGGGACACACACAGTTTCAGTTGACTGAAGGTTCTTCTTCTTGTTTTTGTCCACTGTAGTAGTGTTTGTCCAGTAGAAGTAGTTGAGTAGTATCACTAATTGATCATAGGCATTGGCGCGTCTCAATGCACCTCTATGCTCTCTTCCGCTTCCAGTGATGCTGCTGATGCTGTTTCTCCTGTTGCTGCTGTTGTCCGAATCACGTCTAATTCAATTACCATCTCCGGCGCGGCGTCAACGGCATCACACTGACTTTGGCTTCACCTCAGCTCTATCATCTTTGACTTGACCATGTTCATTATCGGCGTACTTATCAGCTGATGTTTCTGTTGCTGTTGTTTGTGCCTCTTCTTTTTTTGCGACAGCACTCTGCTCATCAGCCAGCACTCGACTGCGGATGCTCAGGTGTTGAAGAAGAAAGAAGAAGTAGAAAAATTCGTTTTGCATTGCGCCTTCTCAAGCTGCTGAAAACGCTTTTTCTGCTTGTTGTATCACTGCACTTTTGCTACACTTTATCGACCACTTTGTCGTCTACTGATTTTTCCTCTCCTTTTCGTCTTCTTCTTCTACTACTACTTTTACTCCTTTTGTCGGTGGTAGTAGTAGTGGCAGCAGCAGTACTGGTAGCTTTTTCAATTTAATTAAATCGCAAATCAAATATTTGCTCGTGCTTCGAAGCACTACTACCAGCAGCAGGAATAGGGGAGCACTGGAGCAGGCTTCACTGCACGGTGTTTTTCGGTCTTTCTTGTTCGGTTCTTTCTCCTGTCTTCTGTTTTCAGCTTTTTCTCCTTTCACAAATTGTGACTATTTTTGTCAGTCAACCAGTGTGACCGTATGCAGGGCACTAGGCGGTAAAAGTTGAGCACCGTAGCTGATCATCGAAGCGCAATCACAACTCTACTGCCACACTCTGATAGTTCGTCGTAATCACAATCAAACATTGACATTGACTTGCACTTTGACGTAATGCTACTGCTGAGGCGATGTCACCTGTAGTAAAAAAGAGAAAAAAATGGAAAAAAAGAAAACAATTAATTAGAGGAGGAAATTAAACATTAATTAATTAGATAATGGGAGTTTGTGTGTGCCAATCCGAAGGAAGGAAATCAGAAAGGGAATTGATTCTTTTGTCTAGGCAAAGTGTGCAAAAAAATCCAATTTACGATCAGCTACGATCGAGTGATTGGTAGCGACATGGTAGCACGGTAGCAAAAAGAAGAAAAAAGAAAAAGCAGTAGCAGTGGCAGCAGCAAAATTCAGGAACTTATCAATTACAATTAAAGACACAAAGTAATTTGCTCAAAACTAGTAATTGAAACAGCTCACAACGACTGTCGTGTGCCTGGTGTCTGGTGCCTGGTAATTTCCACTCAACTAATGACTGCTAAAATATGTGCTCTCCAATAGCAGTTTGACAATTGAACAGTTTTAGTAATTTGTGTTTTTTGTTAAATCAACTTGTTGTTGGCAGCAATTAAATAATCATTGCTATCACCATCATCATCATCAATAGCATAAAAATTTTGGTACTCCAGGTCAAACAAACGTTTTAAAATAAATGACACTAGCCACGTGACTCTACCAAGTGTCACCACTGGATCACAACAACTACTACTACTATTACTACTGTTTCCCGTTTACTATTGCTGCAGTTTTGAGCACTTTCCATCGATTATCAATTGACTGCAGACACACACACACTGTCAGTCCACTCACATGAACTGATCGTGTTTGAGTCTCTGCCGCTAGACCACTGTCCACTTGACATTCAAATTACATTCCATCGTCGTCATCATCAGCAGCATCATCTGTAGCAGAAAAAGTAGTGCACTCTACTTCAGCGCTATCGATTGATTGCTGGGCAGCTTTGCTCTAGCTTAGAAAAAATCTGCCTGACCAGTCACAGTGTGTCACAGTCACAGTGTGTGTGTTTTGTCTGTATATTTTGTCGCCCAAGTTCACACACTGCTGCTCAAATTGCTCCATTTTCATTTCCGGAAAAATTCCTCACTCCACCCTCACTCACTCACTTTCGTCGTCGACGACGACACTAAATAAATCTTCAGTGCTTCATGCTGTAAAAGAAAGATTCACTTTCTCCCTCATCATCTTCTCTGAATTGAATGCGAACAAGTGCTTCTCTGCTTTACTGCTGGCACTCCAACAACCACAACGATTTATGCTCTTTTTGCCAATTGAAATGCCATTCTCAAAGCAAGATTTTCAATGTGTTTCATTTGAGTCGACGCTCAATGTGTCAGTTTGTGAGACACTTAACTGCTGCTGATGATGGAAAAAAGTTATCTAGATAAGAAAACTAGCCTTTTTGAAACCTAAAACCGGCCAATAATAAAGAGATCGCTCACACAGTTTTGCACTGTACAGCAGCTCAGTTTTACAGTGCACCGCTTTAAGAAGGGACATTTGTCTATTTGAGTTGTCGTACATTGAGTGTACTACTACGACTGTGAAACCTAGTCCGCAAAACAGTCTGTTTTAACTGCTCTTTTTTAGGCCAAAGATAAAGAAGAAGGGGGCACTGCTGGTCACTGTCATGATCCTCTTTCCTTTCCTTCTCTTTCTAATTGCACTCCATAATGGCAATTTATTTGCTCGCTGGCTGCCGTCAGACTGCCAGATTGGACAGAACAAAAAAGAGCAGTAGCAAAAGCAGAAGTTTCAGAGGCCTCTTTCTTCCACTGACCACTTGCCGAGCAGAGGAAAAAAGCAACTTTAGCTTCGTCCCTTCTTCTTCAGCAACTTAACAAAACGAGTTGGCGTAAATTAATTTAAAAGTATTAAACAAGTATTAGTGCAGTTGTTAAAGAAAGAGAAAGAGAAAACGATGGAAAGGGAAAGCAACAGCAGCAGCAAAAGCAGTGGTCTCTCACTGAAACAATGGTGCCCGCAGTTCTTCGATTGAACATGCCGAGTCGATTGAAGGAAGAACAAAAGAAACGACCACCACCACCACACCAGCAACAGCAATAGCATCACCACTGCAGACAATTACCGAGAAAGGCGAACACAGGAAGAAAGAGGAAGAAAGGAAAGACAGCCAATTGAGCAGACACGGCGGCGGCGGCGGCTTGGTCAGTCAGAGTTCGAATTGGAGTTTTCTCCTGCTCCTGCAGCAGCAGCAGCAGCAATCGCATCTGGTCCCTCTTTTTGTTGTCTACAATTGGGCACAAAGTAGTAATAGTAGTGAAAAAAAGAAAAATAGGAATAGCAAGTGTGCAAAGCTTAACTGAAGTTCGGGAACTGTCCGGCTGGATTTACAGCTGCAACGACAGCATCAGCAGCAGCAGTGGGCACTTATTGAGTTCGATCACAATCGAAGGAGTACACTGATGCACAGGGCGATATTAAATTAAATTAACACAAAACGGAGAAGAGTAGTGGACCGAGTGTTGGTGGGGTGGGGAAGATGCTCCGGAAAAAAAGGAAAAGAAAAAAAGGAAAAGAAGAAGGAAAAAGGCGCTAAGCTTACCCACTACTACTACTCGCTGCTATTTCAAATCAAATAGAGTTCAGCTGTAACAAAAGAAGAAGAAGAAGCAAAAAACAGTAACAAAAAAGTAAAAATGAAGAAGAAGAAATGCTGCCTTAGTGTGGCAGTCGCAGTTACGCAACATTACGCAAATTGAGCCATTCGGTGATAATATAAACAAATTGAAAACGATTCCGCCGCCGAGTTTAAATTACCGACTAGTGACTGCCAGACAAACAGAAGAAAAGGAAGAAAAAAAAAGAAGACTAGAGTGAGACTATTTGACAGTGACACAGCAACAGCAGTCAGGCCACCGGGGTGAATGGTGCAGAACGACGGAAGTGGTGCACACCGGGAGCACCAGCCAATAAGAATTGAAAAAAACGCTGAAGAAAGTGAGTTTTTATAAAAAGTTTGGCAAACAAATGAAAGGAAAAATGATAGCCAATTTATGCGTTTTCAAACTACCTGTCAAGCAGACTGACTGACTGGCCAATGAAGTCTTTGTTTTCAGCCACCAAATCGATTTTCACACAAATTCTAATCACGTGATTTATTCCAGTTTGTTTTTGCTCGTCATTGTTTTAGCGTCAGTGCGTTTTAGACATTGTCTGAGAAAACTGAAGAAAACGGGAATTCTGTCCTGCTTTTGGCAAGGCTCTTTTTTGCCATGCTAAATGCTAATGCTAGCAGACATTTCCAATCCCAGACTCTGCTCAGATTTTGCTTGACTGCTAGAAACTACTTAACAAATTCAGCAAAAAAAACAAAAGAAAACAGGGGAAAGAGAGGAGAGGAGCTACCTCAGCAAACAGAGATAAAAACAAAGAGGAGAAAAAGGCAAAAAAGAAGAAGAAAAAAGAAGGGGACAACTCTTGTCGCAGAAGTCTTACACACTACAACTGAAAACGACACGAAATCGAATTCTTAAGAAAGAAGAAGAGGAGAAGAAAAGATGCTGCTAAATAAAACAAAACAAAGTAAAAAAGTGTGTGTGTGTGTGTGAAGAATGGACCAAGTTGGAAGGCAGGCAAGCAGGCAGCATGGTACGACACTATGGAATTCGGAAAACGTAGACAGAAAAAGTGCATCGCTAGACAGAAGCGATCCAGAAAGAAAGAGAAAGAACTAGAGAGCGTCAATGAGGACTGCTGCAGAAATGCTCAACCGTAGCAGCTCTAGCAAATTCCTATTGATTTATTATTATTAGACGGAGAGAATGGGAAAATGGGAAGAAGAACAAAAAAGACCACTGAGCTCTATTTCACTTTCTTTCCTTCCTTTTCTTCTTTTTTCTCTCTGTAATGGCCGCCTGGCACTGATTACAGACAGCACCCACACACGCACACCAAACACTGAAGAAGAAGAAGAAAACGAAGGAGGAAAGACAGCAAGTCTATTTATGTAAATAATACCAAAGCTGCCTAGTATTGGCAACAAAAACAGAAACAGCAGCAGCAGCAGTAAGCTGTGTGTACAAGTAGTTCACCAAAGTAAATTCTGGACAATAGAAAACAGAAAAAGGAAACAGTGGCTACCGGAACAGTCGCAGCAGCAGTAGCAGTACTAATGGAAAGGACATAGAGTACTGCTACAGAGGCTCGTCAGAGGCAAAGTTGGCTGGGGCGCAGGTGAAAGTGCAGTGAACAAAAGGAAAAAAATAGTTCAGTTCAGTACACAAGAATTAAGAATTCTCAGTGAAGGTGCTTTGGTGAAAATTGGCAGCCAGAAATGCCACTGAAACTGGCACAAAAAGCTGCTGCACCAAAGAAAAGTGCTAGTGCACTGCTGCATCTACATCTGCTGCATCTGCACACAAATGCCACTGTTCCACTGGCACAATAACAACAACAACAACAGCAATTCTGAAAGAGCAGCAACCAAAACTTTGGTCAATCCGCCGCGGAAAATATTTCCCCAACTAGTCGGATCGGCAAAAAAAGAGTAGGCCGAAAGAGTTATCCCATCTGCCTGGGTGACTTCTGTCAGGCTGCATCAACTTCAACAACTTGGTGGCCGCCATTTGTTGTCGGCTTGGCTGCTGCCACTCTTCAAGTTCTAATTCTAATTCTGATTTGGGCTGCTGCTGCTGTTGTTGTTGTTATTGTCGTCAACTAATAATTCAACTGTGGCATGTTTGGTGGTGGTGGTGGTCGATGGTCACCCGCTGGCGTCCAGCACTAATAATATTCGGTCAAGAAGGCAGCAGCAGCAGTGAACCCGTCTCGTGCTCAGTCTTTCCGCCAGGCCCTTTCCGCCCTCCAAATTTCACCCCCTCCAACCATTTCAGCCACTCAGCTTGGCCTGGCCTGGCCTGGCCTGGCAGCAGAGTGGCGATGGCCGGGCGCCGGCCAGAAGGAGCACTGGTGGTGGCGAGATGGGTGAGCATGTCGATGTCGATGTCGATGATGTCAGCCTCGATGATACACTCCACTGAGTTTTGAGGAAGGGAGGAAGGCTCGGCAGCAGCAGCACTCACTACTCACTCACACACACACACTCTACTGTACATCTCCTTCCCGTTCAGCAGCATTAGCTAGAGTTTTGCTGCTGTTTTTTCCTCCAAAAGAGGAAGAAAAAGAAGACAGCAGCCATTGATGGTGGCAGAGTACCAACAGAGAGAAAGAGACCACTGTAGAACACACTAAAAACGAGACTGCGATTTGCTGCTGCCTCTGCCACGACTAATACAACATTAACGAGTCAGTCGGAATATTCGCGGCAGACAAGAATTTGAAAGTTTCCATTTATTATGTGCCGAAGACGAAGTGGAAGGGAAAGAAAGAGAGGGGAGGGAAAGGGCAGATGGCTCTGCAGAAAGAGTCGGGAAAAGAAAAAGCCTAACGACATGGCAGGCAGGCAGACAGACAGGCAGACCAAAGAAAGAAAGGAAGAAGAAGAAAAAGTAGGAAGAAAAGTAAGAAGGGCACTCGTTCAAAAAGTAGCCAATCAAGCAGAAACAAAGTGAGGGACACCGCGAGAAAGACAAAAAGAACCAGCAGACAGACATAGACTAAAACCAAAACGGGAGAAAACAGACACAGACAGACAGAGAGGAAAGCAAATCGGCGGTGCACCAGAACTTGCCCACTACCAAAATTCGGTGGCAGATAAGAGAAGGGTAGCTAGAAGACAAGCAGGCAGGCAGAGTTTGGAGAAGAAGAAGAAGAAATAGTGAAACAGAAAAGTACCACATTTTGCACAATGTGTGCTGTACTACTATTTTACTTCCACTGGCAAATGCTGGAAAAAATCATTTCCGCCCGTTTCTGCCCAGAGAAAAAGAGTCACTCAAGAGATGGGAAATGTAAAAGATGGCAGGCTAAAAGTGCAGGGTCGCGCAGCTTTTGTCTGCAGCCGAGAAACAATTAAAGCAGATAATGATCACAGTGGCGATCGATGATGGCTGATGACAAAATTTAACTGCTTAGATTTGTTCCCCTCTTCTTTTCTATTTTTTTTGTTCGTGTATACAAGGAAAGCTATTTGCTGAACGACAAAGACGGTGATCGGTGAAGGATTCTGCTGTTGCTGCCGCAGCCGCCGCACGAATCATCATCGACTTTGTCAAAAAGAACACAAAATCGTAGAACAGAGAACATCACGAGGAAGAAGAAAAGGAGGGTGGAAAATGTGTGTATATGGAATGGAAAAGACAGGACACACTGCAAGACCAACTTTCCCAACTTTCCTGAGACCTCTAATCAATCAATCAATCAGTGGCACTGATTGTAGCCAAACAGTGTGCATGCACACACACACAGTGCATGCCCTCATCACAATCTTTGCACATTCATTCTCTGTCTGTTTGACTGCTCAGCAGAGACACAAAAGAGCCGGAGAGTTCTAGACGCTTTTATTTCCCTCGCTTTCTTTCAAGAATCGACTCGATGAGTCAATAGAGGGGAATTGAGTGCATGTGAATTGTGTGTGTGTGCTTAGAGGACCTCTCATTCAACTCATCGACAGTCAAATGGCCTTTATTGATGGAAAGGGAAAAAGGAAGAATAAGAATAAGAATGAGCAAAGGGGAGCAATGAAAAGAATAGGAAAGAATTAGAAGAACAGAAGAACACTTTTTTGGTTGATTCAGCTTTTGCACTGCTCAGTAAAAGGTTTGCCAAAAGCTAAAACTTTACTCCCATTTAGATTTAAAATTCCCCCATTCAAAGCCTTTTCAGCTGGGAAAGCTGTCACCAAGCAGTGGCCGCAAAAGTTGGCGGCGGCAATTGATGTCATCAATTAGCAGAAACTGTAGTAAACTGGTTCAGTAGTGGTAATGCTGGCTCCCGCTCCCCGGCACTGCTCGATCAGCAGTTCGCCTTTTTATTGAGTAGACACACTTTAAAATTTCCATAAATGCAAATGACGGCGTTCGGCAGACAGACTATAAGCGTTGCAGTGAAGTCGTAAAGAATCGAGGAAGAAGTGGTAGGAAAGAAGTGTGCCGTAGGCGGTAATGGGGCTTCATAGCTTTCCCAACTAATGTCTTCTGGTGCAACAGCAGCAGCATTTTCTTGAACAAACAGAATGGCCAGCAATATGTTCAAGTCGAAAGTTGAACAGTGGTCCTAATGTGCAGCAGCAGCACTCATTAGCGGGAAACTAGCCCTTGTCATCATCGTCTGAAGTTGCTGCTGTTGCTGTTGCTGCCGCCAAAACTGATGCCGTCATTTGCTCATTTCACATGGCTTAACACCGATGGAAGAGAATGAAAAGGAGCATCAGCAGAAGCAAAAGCAGCAGCAGAAGTAGTAGTCCTCAAAGTAAGGACCAGCGGCTTTTGGGTAGTGGGCTCAGTAGTGTGGACAGTGTAAGGGCACTCCAATTTGGCAGCAAACAGCAGCAGCAGCAGCCTTTCTTTTTCTCTTTTGGAATGTAACCGCGGAATTTGAGACTTTCAAGTGTGCGATCGAGCGCAGATTGTGTGCTGTGTGTGCCATGAGTGCTCAAGAACTCTTAGACAAATCGCATTTTTCCCCCTTGGCTCGATTTGAATGCCAATGGTCTCTGTGGTCGCCAAAGAGTGGTCAACGAGTGTCTGAGGCTGCTGCTGTTTGCTAGTTCGTGTGTGTGTGTGTTGTCCGATTCGATCACTTTCAACTTCACTAGCTGCGCTCATGCGAAAGAGTGAATGAGGCTAGAAACGATGAGAGGCGAGGGAAGGTGAAGAGAAACCTTCCTCCTTTATCAGCACAAACACTTTCAGGAAGAGAGAGGGAGAGAGCACCAAAAACTTGAAACAATTTGCCAAGCAGTGAGCGCAAAAACAAACAACACAGCCACCGCCACCGCCGCCGCCGCCGCAGTATCTGGTAAATTGAAACGGCCCAATTGATATTGATGAATGCTCAGCGGGTGAGCATTGCCAATTTTTCAAACACCGCACACACACAGAAAAAACTGACCGGTAGACAAGAAGGCACCGAAAGTATTCTGAAAAACAAATCAGCCTGTCCAATTTTGCTCTGCTCTTTTTTCACTGCTCACTGACCAGCAAACGAGACAGGTCCGAGATCAGCACTAGTACAGGCAACAATATTTTCCATCAGTTTTTTTTCAGCATCATTTTCCTGGTGCTGCCATCGATCTGATGCAGTTGGCCGAGAAAACCGAGAAAGAGAGAGAGAGAGAGAGAGAGAGAGAGAGAGAGAGAGAGAGAGAGAG
>JAALOO010002469.1_pt1 | contig 10112 bp, 5 predicted proteins | sample 7257641 | NCBI WGS metagenome assembly JAALOO01 (sample SAMN14085613, study PRJNA598686) | mite metagenome | biome: ENVO:01001000; feature: ENVO:01001002; material: ENVO:01001226; isolation source: single female mite from University of Michigan culture on fish food culture... ... | reverse complement strand
CATAAAATCGTGCACGTCGCTCGCCTGAAAAGCTTTAAGATCCTCTTGTAATCCTAAAATATTATGCCCTAGCCCTGATCCTTTAAATATCAAATCCTCATAGTCATCAATAATAGATTCCTCAGGACTATCTAAGTAGGATGCCATCTCGTCGGCAATCACACCCTTTTCCTTTTCCATCTCCTGTTCAGGAAAGGTCGAGTGAAAGATGATATCCTCAAATAAATCCACCGCGCGTGAGAGGTGTGGCTTTAATATCGAAGCGTGAATGCAAGTGTACTCTTTGGTCGTATAGGCATTCAAATCTCCCCCTACAGATTCCAAATAGTTAAGAATCTGCTGCATAGAGCGTCGCTCGGTTTGTTTAAAAAGAAGATGCTCAATGAAATGAGCAACGCCATATTTCCCCTCCTGTTCATCACGTGAACCTGCATTGACCACAAGGCACGTATGGGTAATTGGAGAGGATTGTCGGTGAAATACCGCGCGGATACCGTTATCCAAGCGAATAATTTCATATTCCATATATATCCAATCTCAAAATTAGCTTCTAAATATACCGCGAAGTCATTAAAATTAACAACCGGTAACTATCTGATACAAAACTTATATTCCAGAATTCCTACAGCAACACATCAGCGGAAAAATTCCAAAAATCAAAGTTAAGCAAATAAAAAGGAACAGCTGCAGTTCTCTTGGAGAACTACAGCTGTAAAACTATCAACTTTCAAACTATAACTATAAACTAAAACTGTGAAAGTGCTTTTTTGATATTACATGCGCGGTGGACGCATACCTCCTGGGAACCTGTTTTCGCTCGAAGGTGCTGCTCCAGAAAACTTCTGCAACTTAAACGTGAAAGTAAGCATGAAATAACGAGCAAGTCTATTGGACTGCGTATCGGTAATGTAATAGTCGGATACAGTACGCGAAATATTGGTCTGCTCATTAAGCAGGTCAAATCCTTGAAGACGTAGCGTACCCCGTTGGTCTTTTAAAAACCGCTGTTCGATATAGCTGTTAATAATAAATGGATTGGCATTCAAATTTCCGTAACCGCTATTGAAGGTCTTGGACACATCAACTCCAAAGATTGTCGTCGGAGTAAGATTTACCGAGGCGATAATATTAGGTGCCCATGACTGCACCGTACGGTCAGCATTCCCAGAGAATGTATTGCTGGTGTAATTATAGGAATAACGAACTCCCGGATTGATCTCTAAATTTTCCGACGGGTTATAACGGAACATTAGCCCCTGCATAAAGACCCAGTTGTTTGCAATATTCTTATCACCCGTTACCGCGTCTTTGTCGTTAGAGACATAAGAAAGATTCTTATTAAAGGTAACACCTCCCATAAAGTTTATGCTGTAGGTTTTATCTTTAATAGATTTACCATAGTGATAGAAACTGTTTACGCCATAAGTGTTCTCATCAGCATTCAAATACCTGATCTCCTGAAAGGAACCGACCGTAGGGTCCGCATACATTTTGTTGAACCCGACAATCTTATCAGAAGTTAAGTTTGCATTAACCATCGCAAAGAAAACATTTCCCTTCTGAAAATCTCCCGAGCGGTAACGAACACGTAAAGAATGCTCAAAGGCGGGATTCAGATCCGGGTTACCAATCGTCGTATTGGTCCGGTTGGTACTCACCTCGAAAGGTAAGATCTGCGTTACCGTTGGTTCGGTAGACTCTCCAGAGTAGTTGATGCTAATATTCTTTTGGCGTGAGAACTTATACTCAAAGCGTGCGATGGGCACAAAATTAAACGCCTTACGGTCAATAATAGCGGATTCAGAACTGCTAAATGCGTTTCCACTTAAAATAGAGGGTTGTACCGCTCCTCCGATCGCATAAGTTATCTTGTCGTTACTAAACCGGTAGCTGGCTCCGATACGATGCGTTGTAAAACTATAATCGTAGTTATAATCGTAATTAAGCAGCGGATCATCGATGATAGCTCCCTGGCGGTCAAACCCCTGCTGCTTATTTTCATTATCATAGTCGTTTGCATTCAAATCGTAAGTTAATTCCAAACGGCCAAACTCACTAAGGGGCTCCGTATAATTTACGCTCCCGCCAGCATTCCAGCTCTTATTATTTACTTGCTGCATAGTCAGCTCATAAATAGAGTCTAAAGAAGCATTCGGATCTGTTTGATCCGCTACAAGATTATCAAACGTCCGGTTAAACTCATTATCTGAGACCGCATTATCGTAGTTGAAATTGAAAAATATATTACGCCCGTTGTCACTAAGTTTTCTATTATACAGCCCGCTGATACTGTAGCGTGGCGCATACGTATCGGTATTTGTCAGCTGGTTCTGGATATTATTTACCGAACCATCAAATGCAATCGTTCTGTCCAGCGCTGTGACCCCAGTGGTGTTATCGAACCCGAATTGCGGCGTTAGCTTCAAATAATCCCTATCCGAGATATTCCACTCCAGGTTACCTTCAAAACGGTGGTTCGCCTGTATGGTATTGGCATCGGTCTGAGAGGTTTCGGTTTGCGATAAACCAAGGTTTTCCGTCATGGTACTCGAGAGCGTAGAATTATCATCTCGTCCGTAAGAGTAACTACCGTATACTTTGAGCTTATCGCTAAAGTCATGGCGAAAGTTAACGCCGATAGATCCCGTGTTGGTGAGTCCTTCGTCGCTACCAAACATACCACCGCCCCGACGGCCGCCGCCACCCTGGCGACGGCGAGAACCGCCACCCATCGCGCTGAAATCAAATAACCGCGCATTCATATTATTCATATTACCCAGCACCGATATTTGCGACTTATCGGTCATACCCATCCACATACCGGTCAATTGGTAACGATCTTCGGTACCATAACCTGCGCGCAGGGTGGTCATATACCCTTTGTTATATTTAGGATCGATCTGTATGTTTAAAACCTTTTCCGAGTCGCCAGTTTTGTTTCCTGTCACATTCGCCATATCGCCATAATCATCGACAACCTGAATCTTATCAATGATATTCGCCGGAAGATTTTGAGTTGCCGTCTTCACGTCTCCCCCAAAAAAATCTTTCCCATTTATTCGTACCCGCGTTACAGACTCGCCCTGGGCGGTTACATTTCCATCTTTGTCCACCTCCACACCTTGAAGCTTTTTCAGTGCATCCTCAGCAACAGCACCTTCTCTTAATTTCAAATTTTTAGCTGAATATTCAACCGTATCACCCTTAACCTGCACGGTAACTACGCCATTAACCACAACCTCCTCCAGCATATTCTCGATACCTTTCAACTCAAATGATGGGATGACCATCCTTTGTTGCCCTTGTTTGAATGTAAAGGTTTGCTCAAATGGCTCAAAACCCAGGCTGCTGACCTTTACGGTAAAGGTGTCTGCTTTTACGCCAGAAAAGGTAAAGATACCGGCCTGCGACGCGCTAGTTCCTAGCGAATCTTGATCACTGGTAAGCGAAACAGAAGCTCCAGCGATCACCCTAGACTCCGTGTCACGCAACATTCCCTGTACCGATTTGCCGGATTGTGCCATAGCGCTCATACTAACCCACAACAATGCAGCGCTATACATCCATGTAAAAATATTTTTCATCTCTATTTCTCTCTTGCTATTTGTACTTTTATAATTCTACGCTCAACAGAACCTTATTTACAGGTTCATCTTTAGATTTTTTTCCTCTAGATTTTCTTATTGGCGCCGTAGTTTTTCGCCGATTGCCAGCACTTCTTCGTGCCAAAAGCGCCGAACGATCCGCATGGATTTCTAATTTCATGTTGACTGGAAGATCTGCAAAAACCCAGCGTTCTTTTGGGATAACAACCTCATAAGTGACGCTTGGGCTATCGGTCACTTTCCCATTGGCCACAAGTCCATAACTATTCACCTTGCCTAGCAGCCCATCGGGAACGCCTGAAAACCCATAGACATAATACCCCCGAGATCGAAGAATAAGCGCATTCTTAAGCGCAGTCGGATTCTTTCGATCCCGATCTTCATTCATCAGGGCTCGCCGCACTTCATCATCAGCATAAGGGAACCAAAACATAGCATCCTTTTGTCCCTTTTCCTTTGCTTGCAGCACAATCGAAATTCCTTCCAGAGTCGCCATACTCTGCAATAAGTTATTTTGAATTAAAAAGGCTATATAAACATTTTGCTCATCCTGTCTAACCTGGTAAGAAAAATCTTTATCCGCTGAAACCGGTAGGAACTTCCCTCCCCATTCGGTAAGATCTCCGTCGATCACCACCTGACCAATATGTTCTGCATGGAGCGTTACGTTCTTCTGGGCCCAGGCCGGCATAACGACAAAAACAAATGCAACAATGAACAATTCCTTAACCATCTTTCTACTATTTACTATAAATAACTGCCACTAGCAGCTACTTCTGTAATCATGATACAAACAAACAGAGAAGAAATGTAAATTAGTGTAAATGGCTTTTTATCACAAATAAGTTACATTCTACCCTTGACTTGCACTTAATTATTTAATCCATCGATCGTTCATAATTTTTTGTACTTTCGTCTTATGCTACTTTCTTACTATCAACAGCAATATATAGAAGCAGGCTGCGATGAAGCTGGAAGAGGGTGTCTGGCAGGTCCCGTATTTGCAGCGGCGGTAATCTTCCCGCCAGGTTATAGCAATCCGTTACTAAACGATTCCAAGCAACTCTCCGAAAAAAAACGCATGTTGCTACGGCCAGTGATCGAAAAGGAAGCTTTAGCCTACGCCGTGGCCAGCGTTTCAGCCTTGGAGATTGATAAAATAAATATTCTTAATGCCTCTTACCTTGCTATGCACCGTGCACTAGACGCACTGCATACCCAAGCCGGATTCATTTTAGTTGACGGAAACCGCTTTAAACCCTACGGCGTGATTCCACACGAATGCATTGTAAAAGGTGACGGTAAATACCTCTCGATAGCCGCGGCATCCATCTTGGCGAAAACTTACCGAGATGAATATATGGATAATTTGGCCCCCGAATTCCCGCATTACGACTGGCTTTCCAACAAAGGGTACCCCACAATAAAGCACAGAAATGCCGTACTCACGCACGGTTTAAGCCCCCATCACCGTAAAACTTTTCGGGTGACAGATCCCCAGCTAAAGCTATTTTAGTCCCCGATAGTTAATAGGTGATTAATAGTAAAAAAATCAAATCATTTGTATATTTTTGGCTCTTCAAGGCTTAAATCATCGTTTGATTTTTGGACACACTAAAAAGACTGCCCAATTGCATCCCTAAGGTGTACTCCGTATAGCCCTTAACAGCAAATATTATCGTAATATGAAACAGTGGTTTAAGGACAACTCGACGCATTTAACAATTATCGCCATCTTCATTGTACTGGTGTTTTTCTATTTTTCCCCAATTTTTGGCGGAAAGATGCTCGCCCAACATGATGTCGTACAGGCCGAGGGTAGTCAAAAAGAACTATTCGACTACAAAGCCATCGACGGGCATGCACCTTTATGGACAAACTCGATGTTTGGCGGTATGCCAACCTACCAAATCTGGTATGAACACGCCTACAACATCGCATCCTATGTAGGTAAAACAATACGTCTTGTATTTCCCGTTCCGACCGACGTGGTGCTTATGTATCTTTTGGGAGGCTACTTCCTGTTTTCCGTATTACGTATCCGGCCATGGTTAGCCGCCCTTGGTGCGGTAGCGGTTGCCTTTACCTCGTATAACTTTATCTATATCGAAGCAGGCCATCTTAATAAAGCCTACGCGATAGCCTATATGGCGCCGATTGTTGGCGCTATCATCATGTCCTACCGAGGAAATAAACTTTGGGGACACGCATTACTGGCGCTTTTTCTGGCCTTGGAAATACGCACAAACCACGTACAAATTACCTATTACCTATTTATCGCTCTTTTAATTTATTTAGGCATCGAGCTCTACCATGCTATTAAAACGAAGAAAATAAAAGGTTTCCTGCAGACATCTGCCCTGTTGGCCGGATCTGTGATTTTAGCGGTCTTGGTGAATGCTTCAGTACTATTCCCTACCTATGAATACGGTAAACTTTCCACGCGCGGAAAAGTAAACATCCAAAAAGTAGACGACAGCAACCAAACCTCGGGACTCGACAAAGAGTATGCCTACCAATGGAGCCAAGGAGTTGCCGAAAATATTACCTTTCTTATTCCAAACGCCTATGGCGGTGCAACCAGGGGTAGTTATGATGAAAATTCCGAAGTCGTTAAATTTTTAGTCAAAGTGGGTGCCCCGGCCAACCAGGCAACACAAATTGCGCAGCAAGCTCTACCTTCGTATTGGGGGGAGAAATCCTTCACATCCGGACCCTGGTATTTTGGCGCAGGGATCGTTTTCCTATTTATTCTCGGTCTATTTATTGTCCGCGGGCCAATAAAGTGGTGGATATTTGGCGCTACTCTGCTAACCATTTTCTTAGCTTTTGGACGTCACTTTCCGTTGATTTCCGACCTGTTTTTTGACTACTTCCCGATGTATAACAAGTTCCGCGCAGTGGAATCTATACTTGTCATACCGGCCTTATTAATACCACTTCTAGCGATATTGGCACTTAACGAACTACTCACGCGCTCGAGTGAGATCAAGAACGTGGATAAAACGATTCTTTACACCTTTGCCGGAGTGGGTGGATTCTGTTTACTTGTTGGCTTGATGCCTAGTCTTTTCCTTGATTTCAAAAATTCGCAACACGAACAATTCGTGCAAGCAATTGGCCAGCAGTTTGGTGATCAGCAGCTAGGTAATGAAGTAGCCAGCGCACTGATTAAAGACCGGTCGAGTTTAGCAAGTAAAGATGCATACCGTTCCTTCTTCATCGTTCTGTTGACCTTCGGAATGGTCTGGCTTTTAGTGAAAAAGAAAATCAGTACACCAGCTTGCTTAGGTATCCTAGCGGTGGTGATCATTGGCGATCTGTGGTCAGTTGATAAACGCTATTTAAACGATGACTCTTTCCTTGAAGAACGTGCTGCCAAGAGCCACATTGCCGAACGCGAAGTAGACCAACTAATCCGGCTTGACAAAGATCCGAGCTACCGCGTGCTCGATTTGACAACAAACCCATTCTCCGATGCCCAGGCCTCGTATTTCCATAAAAGCCTTGGCGGTTATCATGCTGCCAAACTCATGCGTTTCCAGGAGGTGCTCGAGCATCAGTTCAACGGCGCCCTTAATGAAGACGTGCTAGATATGCTTAATGTGCGGTATTTGATCACGCGTAATCAACAAAACAATGCCGAACAGATCCAACGCCGAAGTACGGCCGCAGGAAATGCCTGGTTTGTTGATCGTGTTACCTTTGTCAAAGACAACGCCCAAGAAATGCAGGCGATCAGTAGTTTCAATCCTTCAAAAGAAGCTTTTGTACATGAAGAATTTAAAAATAAATTAACTCCTGCACGTTTAGGGCAACCAGGAAATGCCGATATAAAATTGACATCCTACCACCCTGACACCTTGAAATATGAGTCTACATCGCCAAACGATGCTTTTGCTGTATTCTCAGAGGTATTCTACGATAAAGGATGGAAGGCATATATTGACGGGAACGAGGTTCCAATTATTCGCACGGACTACCTGTTACGCGGTCTGCAAGTTCCGGGAGGGAACCACGCCATTGAGTTTATATTTGCACCGGCATCCATGCGCATTAGCAATATCGTTTCGCTAGTTGCCTCGATCTTACTTGTCGCTGGCTTATTCATCGTCGGGTGGATAGATTTTCGGAATAAAAAGAAGGTTCTGCAAAAGAAGTAACAAACCTTAACAACTCTAAAAAAGCCGCTCCAGAAAGATTCTAGAGCGGCTTTTAAAGTTAACTTGCGGCGGGAAAATTATCCACAGCGTTACTCGCCCTTCTCTAGCAGCCGCTTGATATCCGACATCTCGCCAAATAATACCAGCATGTCATCTTCATTCAAGACCGTTTCTCGTTTAGCTATACCCGAAGCCTCTTTTGTCTGTACATTTTTACCCTTGACAACCGTCGTAATGGATTGCACGGTGGTAAGTACAATAACTTTATACTGATTTGTCAAATTGGCTTCCTCAAGGGTCATCCCTACATAGCGAGCAGGAACTTTTGTTTCAATAATACTATAACGATCCGATATCTTAAAGGAATCGATAATATCAATATTGTCTAACCGTAAAGCTAATCGTTCGGCAGCCTGCTCCTCGGGCATGATATATTCATCGATTTGCATCGCTTGGAGCACCGTTTTCTGTAAGTCTGAAACAACCCGGCCAATAATTCGCTTTACCTGAAGCTCTTTGATAAGTGCCGTAGTCAATAGGGAGGCTCCCTCGTCCTCTCCGATTGCGACAATTACCGCATCGCTATCTTTAAGCGGTAAAGAGGTCATCGCTTCTCTATCCGTCGTATCCATACATACCGTATGGGTGATTTTGTCTTTGAGCTGTTCTACTATATTTAAGTTTTTATCTGCACCAATAACCTCATGTCCTAGCTCCGTTAGATGAATAGCTAGCGAACGTCCGAAATGGCCTAATCCTAATACAATATATTTCATATCTAAAATAAAATCTTCTCCGTGGGATAAATATAACTCTTGTTCTTGGTATTCTTAATAAATGCAACCAGCAATGTCAGGGTGCCCACCCGGCCAATAAACATCGTGAAAACAATGATAATCTTACCTGCAGCAGATAGCGAGGGGGTTACGCCGAGGCTTAAACCGCAGGTGGTATACGCTGATACCGATTCGAATAGCAGGGTCTTCATCTGTTGATCGGGATTTGCAAAAGTCAATAGCACAAAGCTCAATGCGATCATCAAAACCGAAAGCAAAATTATGGCAAAAGACTTGTTCACCGATTCAGAGGCAATACGTCTACGGTAAACCTCTATGGAATCCTTACCACGAGCTAGGGCAATCACATTCATAAGGGCTACGGCAACCGTCGTCACTTTCACCCCTCCGCCCGTAGATCCAGGAGAGGAACCCACCCACATCAATGTCACCAACATAATTAGCGTAGGTCCGCCAACAAAACCAACCGGCACACTGTTAAAACCGGCCGAGCGCGATGAGTTTGCCATAAAAAACGAGGTCACCCATTCCCCAGAAGCTGTAGCATGCTCTGTCAGCGTATGGCGCTGTTCCAAGAAGTAATAGGAAAGCGTCGCAACAATAACCACGATCACATTACAGGTGAGCACAAAGCGTGTATTGAAGGTTATCGCGCGGGGTTTATGTATAAAAGGCTTGCGCAGCACGAATTTATGTATGATTCGACGTCCCCAATTTTTTAGGAATGTATAAAAATTAAAAACGGTACCAAAGCCCAATCCCCCCAGTATAAAAATACTTGCCAAACAGATCTGAAAAGCATAGTTATATTGGTAACCCTCGTGGGTAATGCCACCATGCAGTATAGAAAATCCGGAATTACAAAAGGCCGAGATTGCATGAAAGGCAGAAAAGAATATACGTTCTGCATTCGAACCAAACATATTCGCATCAAGGGACAGGTAAATAAATATACCACCCAAAAGTTCGAAAAATAAGGTTATAAATATAATTGTCAACAATGTCGAAACCACTGAGTTGAGCTTTTGTTCACCCAGAATCTCACCGAACATCAGTTGGTTTTTATAGGAAAAGCCACCCGAGAAGAAGTACCCAAAAAAACCCGTAAATGTCATAATACCTAGTCCTCCGATCTGAATCAATAGCATAATCACAGATTGGCCAAAAACGGAAAAGTTTGTCGATATATCTGTCACCGATAAACCCGTTATACATACCGCACTAGTGGCCATAAATAAGGCATCAACGAAACTTAGCGGCGCCACCAGCGTGGTACGAGGGAGCATAAGTAGCACTGTTCCCAATAGAATTAAGGCGATAAAACTGATAACAAATAGGATCGTCGGATTGAAATAAAAGTTATCAAAAAATAAGCTGCTACGCGAAAGCTCCGAGAGGAAAACAATTGCAATACCAAGATAAACCCATTCCGCTTTTGCAAAATACTCGATGTGGTTGAGGTGGCAAAAGACGATAAACAAAAAATACGCGGTAAGTACAATTCCGGCAACATGGGAACTATTGAGCCTCCGCCGCGCTAAAATAGC
>JAALOO010001151.1_pt2 | contig 10113 bp, 2 predicted proteins | sample 7257641 | NCBI WGS metagenome assembly JAALOO01 (sample SAMN14085613, study PRJNA598686) | mite metagenome | biome: ENVO:01001000; feature: ENVO:01001002; material: ENVO:01001226; isolation source: single female mite from University of Michigan culture on fish food culture... ... | reverse complement strand
GAGAGAGAGAGAGAGAGATCGTTCATTTAAATGGACCGAAAAGTGGAAGAAGCAGAAGCAGGAGAAGCAGCAGCAGGCAGCAATATTCCTCTACGTTGTTGCCAATGAAACGGTCAGACGGCAGGCGCTGCTGCTGCTGTTGCATCGAGCTCGATCAAGTAATGGCAGCAACTAATGGTAGTGTGCACTGCCACTGCCACTGCCACTGAGTAATGCAGCAACATGTAATGGCTCCCCGTTCAGTCTCCCAGTGAGTGATTGTGACCTCTTTTTGGAGAGTGGCAGCATTCACCCGATCGCACACAATCCGCATTCGAGTCATCACGATGATGCCGAAGGAACGAACGAAGTGGTGGCAGTCAGTAATGGATGGCAGAAGAAGCAGAAGAAGATGAGCAGTAGGAGGAGGAGGAAGGTTCAGCAGTGGAGGCAAATTGGCACGATGTCCAGTCAATAGATAGATATTGGTAGAAGGAAGGAAATGGATGGAGGAAACTGAAATGGAAAAGAAAACATCAACTGCTGCAGTGGCAGAAAGAGAGGTGGTCAAAACAAAACTGACCAGCCATCCAAGACTGCAAGCGAATTCGATCCGCTTCAAAGTCATCGCAATCTGAATCAAAGAAGACACAGTACTCACCTCAGACATTCGTAGTAGTCTTAGCCCCTTTCTAATTAAACTTAATTACCAACAGCAACAGCTCTACATCAATCTTGGCCACTTTGATTAAGCAGTAGAGTGGAAAAAAAGGAAGAGAGTGACCACTTTAATTGAAAGACGAGGGAAAAAGAAGAAACAAAGTACTCCTCTTTTAGAGTGCAGCGACAGCTAACTGGGCAGCTGAGCCAGCTGAGCAAAGAGTCATAAAGAATCGACTTGCTGGTAATCCTGACGGGCATTTCTCCGATAAAAAATCCGTCCATCAGTTTTTAGTTTTCCTTTTAGTTTCCTCCAGTGCTTCGATTCTCTGTCAAGGTTGGCAGACCACTTCCACCACCACTGCCTCCTGCTCTAATCATCACACTGATCGCTCAATTCTGTGTCCTGTGCTGTGAAACTGCGTAGAGGCAGCAGATAGAGTGAGATGGGGGCAGGCAGGCAGGCGCTTGATGGCTTCCTCAGAACCGCCGGCGCTCGTTAGAAGGCACCAAGAAGAAGAGGAGGAAGCACAGTGTGCACAATGTTGCCGAAGAGTGCTACAGAGTGGCCAGCAGCACTTGGCTCTCTCTCTCTCTCTCTCTCTCTCTCTCTCTCTCTCTCTCTTCCTTCTCACTGGCGCATTCTCATCGTCATCACTGACATCTTTACGACTTCTCCCTCTCGGTATAAATACTAAAGTAAACCTTTTCGCCTTTGCGCTTCACTTTGCGAGAGAAGCCTCCATTTGACTTGTTCGCGTCTTCGAATTACCGTGCTCATAAATCGAGCGCCATTAATTACTGCAGCGCTTGTTTTTTCTCTTCTTCCCCTATGGCCGTTGTTGATGCTGTGACACTTCTTTCTCTTTGATAACTGGAGAACTGGACAAAAAAAGCAATAACATAGGAATACTTTGGTGAGTAGGTAACTGCGGTTTGACCAAGCAGATGTGTCAAAAAGTGTGTGCACTTTTGTGCCCGAAAGAAAACCGCTGCTGCCTAATTGGCACGTCCAAACACGAGCGACCGCTGTGTGTTGATCGTCTTATTGCGGCACGTGGTTTCCTTTTTCCTTGTTGATGTGTGTGTTTGTTGTAGGAAAAGGAGACATTGGAAAACGACAGTAACCAGAGAAAGACCAGCGGGCAGAAGAGTGGCCTGAAGGGCATCGACTAATGCAGTGGTCGCCGGCTGAAGGACACTGTCTTCTGAAGAGAGTGAGAATAGACAAATGGTAGAAATGCAAATGAAAATTAGTAGAAGGAGCTAACAAGAGATGAAGAGAAAGAGGAGAAGGAAGAAGAAAGAAGGAAAGATGGCAACTAATGGCAGTCACGCTGTCCTTCTATCACCATTTATCCCTTTTAACTCTCATCATTTTCCCTCTTTCGCTCTCCCTTCCATTCCCTGCCCACCATTCTAATGTTCCAAGTGACCTTTAAATTTTGTCTGAGGAATCAACCACCATCATCATCATCATCAGACTTTCTACCCCATTCTGTTCGGCGTCCTTCGGTGTCCGCCAATGGCAACTGGTTCTGTGTGTGTGTGTGCAGGCAGTGTCCTCCGCCCCGGCCTGCGCCTGTCTGCTAGGCAATGCCAGTGAATTCATTATATTCTGCAGGCGCCGTCCTCTTGCCTCCTCTTCTTCTTCTCTTCTTTTCTCGCCTTGTCATTATCGTTATCGTTAACCAGAAAAGCAATCAAACACATTCGTGCCAGTGACTGTGCAGTGCAGTGTGCAGTCGGTGGTCGAGGGGCAACAGGCAACAAGTCAGCCAACACTGAACACATACATACACACAACTAACCAACATGTGCTCTCTCTCTCTCTCTCTCTCTCTCTCTCGAGTGGCAATGACCTTTTGCCTCTCTCTCTTATCTGTCAGAGTTAAGAGTTCGCGCGGAACAGCGGCACCGAGCAAGAAGAAGAAGAAGAAGAAGAAGAATGATGGCGCAGAACACGCGGGCTACAGTCGATAGTGACTGCAGTTCCTCTCTGGTAATGCTAATGACTACACACAGAGAGACAGGCATAGAAAGAAAGAGAGAGAGGGCAACGATGATATTCCGCAGAACTGCCAGTAAAGGCACTTCTCGCCGGCAAAACTGGTCTTCCTTCTTCTTCTCTAGAAGAATATTTCCCTGCAGTCAGCCAGTTTGAGCCTTTTCTTGAAAAAGTTTAAGCAGAAATTCTTGTATACTGCAGAGTTGCAGTCTCTTGCGATGAGGAAAGCCAACGCCGAAGAAGAAGATGGTATATAATTCCTGTTCTCCTTCCCTCTTTGGCGCTTTTCCCTCTGTCGTAACTCAGCTTGTGTCATAACTCAGCACTGGACAGAAGAAAGAGAGAAAGCACAGTTTTGAGAAGGAGCACGAATCTGCGGTGCGAAAGCAGCTGTTTTCTATGCAGCTTCAAACGGTCAAGGAAGAAGGAAATTGTAGAATTGCTCTAGACAACATTGTGTCAGTGTCAAGAACATGTGCAGCGGTGTGAGTGAGAGCGAGTGTGAGCGGCATAATTCATTGAGCTAACATTGTAGCAAGCTTGTGAAATATGATATCGGTTCCAGTGACACTTTGGAAAGATCACTAAGGTCAGACTAGCAGCGAGGGTCATTGGTTGAGAAGAGGCACAACGGTGGAGAATAGTGACTGCGCTAACAAGTACAGTGCGCCCCTGCAGTACTACAACCACTACTATTGCACTCAACTCAAATGAGCTTTGACTCAAGTGCCAAAACGGTCCATTGCCACTTAATTGTCAGTCTGAGAGGGTCTTCTCAGAAGAGGGTGAAAAGCTGAGGAGCAGCGGTTTTTGTTCTCCCGTAACTGGTGACCAAAGTTCTTGCTGGCAACTTGTAAACTTGTTCAGTTTGAGAAACAGTTCACAACGGGCTTCACAGTCAGTCTAATTAGTATTATTGCCATTTCATTGATCATCAATTCTGCACAGTTGAGGTTGGAGCACTAACTGAGGATGGTGTTTTCTGTGTGTGTGTATGTGTGATTGGCATTCACACTGGGCGGCTGCGTGATCACACGTCGTACTAGTTGAATATTGTGATCGTCTTCAAGGTGAGATTGGTTTCGCGTCAAAGTACTTCTGCTACTTGCTACTGCTGCTGCTTTTGCTGCTGCTGAAGTCTGCCATGTTCTGACGGCCGTTCTGAGCATTCACGCATTCAGTGTCATAGCGGAAAGTCGAAAAGAGCCACCAATGTTAATTACAAATAATAATCACTGTAAAAACCATTTACAGATGACACATTAGAATTGTGATTTTTCTCAGTTGTGGTAGCCTGCACAAAAAGAAAATAAAAAGATTTTTCCCTCTTTTGCAGCCCCCAATTTCTGATAAATGAATGCACTGATCTGCCTTGAAATGCAAAAGAATTGTGAAAGCCGCACTCAGGCAGCAACAAGAGTGCAAGATAAGAAAGAATTTGCGCTGCAACGAGGCTCAGCAAGAAGCACAGCTCGTCGAACGAGTTGGCGCCCGTTTGGTTGTGTGTGTGTGAGTGTGCGTGGCTGGCAGTGAGAAGGAGCTTGGACGAGAATGGACTGCAGAAGATGAGTGGAAGGGGGAAGAGAGAAAGAAGAAGGGAAAGAGAAGGGAAAAAGATAAATGAAAATGCAGGCCGATAAAGACAGAGATAGATAGCACTGATCGAGAGAGTCTGCTGAATTAGCTGCTGATGCTGCTGTCGAAACGATGCTGCTGCTCACCGCTGCGATCGTCTGTTCACAGTTGGACGGGGTTGCCTGTTTTCTCAGTGGTGATTCGATACGGCAGTAGTAGTAGCAAGTAGGAAGCAGCCATATCAACCAAAAAGGAAAGAGGGGAGAAGGATCGCAGGGCGACAGAGAGAGACAGCAGTGACACCGAGGACTACTTTAGTGCAAGGCACAGCTTAGCAGTTTGCTTCGCCGCCGATTACCACAGCCTTTTAAGCCATGTAAATCAACGCTAAAGCCATTAGGCGGAATTGGCGAACATCAGTGCAGTGTGAAATAAATTGATCAAACTGATGATGTCTGCCTGCCTGCTTGCCTGTCTGTTTGCTGGATGACTAGATTGCTCCTGCAAGTCTCTCACTCACTCACTGGCTGCTGAACACACCTTTTTGGAATCCAAAGTGTGCAGGTGAGTCGATTGTTCAACTACTTATGAATAGCGAGGCTGCCAAAGTAGCAGGCAAAAACTGAGTGCACGTCATTGGGCGCACTTTGGCATTCTTCTTTGCACCATACACAGAATCAAGGAAACAGTTTAAAAACTTTTAGTTAAAAGGATGCACTAAAAAAGGACAATGAAACTTTTGACTGCTGCTTCATTCACCAGCAGCATTGCCCCTTTTTACAGCATAGCCATTAGCAGGCCAATTGAGTTTTAGAAAAAAAGTCAGCAAGTGAAACAGTGTGAGCATTTAGTAACTGATTGATCAACAAGCCGTAAGGCAATTTTATTTAAAAATCATCTGCAGAATAAAAAATAAATTAGCGCTTTGCTCAAAAAGGTACCTTTGGAAAAAAACAGCATTTCAAGCATTGTTTTCAGTCTATTTATGCCGGCGAAACCACTGTCTAAACGATGCCATCGATGCACCTAGCAATTGAAACGATCACGCACACTCAAATAGAAACAGTGTGAGAGAGCTAATTAAAAAGCAACAAAGGCCACATCAAAGTGGCACCCGCAGTGGTCATTCACTGCCCTCTCTTTCTCTAACCTAAATCGTCATTAGGCGACATCATTACGACTGTTTTTTCTTTTTTGTGAGCACACTTCCACTAACGGCCAATCTGTCCTTTTTTTCTTTCCTTCCCTCATTCTGAAGCGGTACAGCACCACAATCAGACATTATATAATCGACGACTGCCTCCACTGCAATGATGTGTGCCTGCACCGTTGTTGTGGCAGAGTCAAAGTAAGTGTGGTACTGCTCGCAGTTCTACGGCAATTTGTCAATCGTCCTTTTAGCATTGCTTTTGCCACACAAATTGCCTACAAACGGTAAAAGAGTGCTAAAGCTGAAACAGAAAGAGACGCATCAGCACCGAACAAAGTACATACTAGAAGAGAGGAGTTGAGATTCATCCACTATCCGCAGTATGCACATCTCAGTAGTACTTCTGGCAGTGTACAACCCAAAAGATCGATGTTCTAAATAGCGTTGGACTCACTTCATAAGAAGAAGAAGAATAGCGCAACAGTGCAGACAATCGGCTGGAAGCCGTTCTCAGAGAGCATCGTTTAGTTAGTAATCACCGCACTGAAGACAAAATCGACTGCCCTGCTGGCTTCCTGCCACAATGGCACCAATAACAATAAATCACTGCAGCCAGAGAAGGCAGTGTATGTGTGTGTATGTGATTGTCTGCGCCGCACTGCTTTCTCAACGTATTTTGGTTACAATGAGAATAATAAAAATTTTTAGGTAGTAAAAATGTTACCCAAGACAAAAACAAAACCGATCATTTTCAAGAAAGAAATAATGTAAATTGACAGAATTATTAATATTCTACCGTAGACAAATTTACAATGATTACAACTGTTTTATAAGTAATTTTATTCTACTGGCGCCAATGCAAAGAAACAATGGTCAATTTATGGATAATTCACCTGATACTAAACACTGCAACAAAGTTTTTTTTGCCAAAAAGTTCCCAACCGACACTGGTACCAGTGAGTGAATGTGCATTAATTTGTTCGGTGACCTCTTTACCAGTGTGTAGGGGCAGTCGTACCATCAGCAACAGCAGCAGCACCTCCGATGGGCAACATCATCACCACTTAAACCATTCTTCTCTCCTTCTCTTCCCCTCTTTGACCTAGCACCAGTTGTGTTCCACAGATTTGACAGATGTAAATATGCGCCGTTGTCGTCGCCGTCGTCTTCGTTCTATTCTGATGATCATACAGCGAGTCGAAGAACACCGTTTACTGTCAAACAGTGTTGCGCGCTATATTTGCTCAGAGAGGCAAGAACAGAAGAGAGAGAAAAAAAGTAGAGGGAGCATTACCGCTATTACTTCAGTCACCAAAGTCGCAGGCGCAGAACGACAGAAGGAGCCTAACACTAAGATGACACATTCAAAAGATCGATAGCGTTGATTTATTCAACTAGACAGCCTCACTAGACACACACTCACACTCTCTGAAACAGTGAGGCACAAAAAGGACGGCCAATATGTCACGCACTGTGAACTGCAGCGCAACAGGTTGCATAATGGGGAATTGGGCATTTGGCTTTGTGATTAGCACCAAATGCACCACTCTCTCAGACGCAGACAGATTAGCTGACTGCTGTTGACAGACGTTCAACAGACGGAGTGAGGGGGGGGGGGCGATGACGGCTCAGAGACGGAGACTGAGACATCGCTGGCCCACAGTTGGGACATGTTCTCTCTGAGAAGAGACATACCGCCATACTTGGCACGTCCACTTGGCGCCTCCATTGAATATTCATCGCAGTGGAGCGCTCACGAGCGCGTGCTGCACGAGCAACTGCAGCAGCAACAAACAGGCAGTCAGTGTGTGCCGTGTGGAGCTCTGGTGATATATTTGCCCAGTTTTATATAAAAGCCGTCTTTCTCTCACTCTCTCACGCTACTATGTAAATTGAAAGTGCGCTCATTTCTGCTTCTCCAGCAACGTGTAGGTGATTTTTGAGTGTCACTCTCATAATGTCTGTGTGTGTGCTTGTGCGTTTGAATGAGCAGACCGATGTCAGCAGAGCAGTGACAAAATGAAGAGAGCAAAAGGAGAGAGATGGAAAGAGTTGGCGTCATTCCGCGCACTGATAGATCAGCGACTCACAATTCGGCCACCACCACCACCACCACCAGGACAGCTATTTGCTAAGAGAGTAAATGTGTTGATTTGCAGACAAAATAAGGCATAGCTGATAAGGCAGAGAGTGCAGTATACATAGCATGCGTGTGCGCTATGCAAATTGGCCCCGATACGAATATTGCTCGCCTGCATGCTCACAGTTTGTCTGAGTGAGTGTGACACCAATTCTGCAAAGAAGTCAGTCGCAGTGGTCGTCGCTGTCGTCAAATTGTCCATTGGCGCATGATGGTCGTGCAGTGCACTTGTTGCACGATGCATCCCCTGCTGCTGCTGCTGTTTGTAGTGATGCTGACGACTGAATATGTCTGTCTGACGAGTCGTATTAAGTCGTAAAAGACAGTCGAAAGACACACTGTGTTGACATTGTCGACAAACGAGGCAGAGAATAAAGCGATTTACGAGGACAGTGATACTGCTGCAAAGTAGGCAACCGTTGTGTGTCCAGTCGTCAGTGCAGTGGCCTATTCAAACGATCGAACATTATGGATGACACTGAGAACTAGTGTCAGCTTAGATTTCAGCAGAAGATGATGACAGCGTCTTCTGTGTTAGCAAACAAAGGTGAAACCGGCACACAATGAGCAACTTTCTCGGTATTTTCGGGTCACCATTGCCAGCAGCAGCATTGTTACTAGGCTACCAGTTTGTGCACTTCACTGTTAACCAAAATTGGATTGCCTTATGTAATGTGCCTGCAGATGGCAACAAAAGCACTCAATTCCAGTAAGCTATTAAAAAGAAAGCGAGTCTACTACAAATCATAAAAGCGATGCGTCTGAAACTGTTGGAAATCACAATGTCAATGGTTATTAGTGAGTGTATGATTGCAAAAGCAGAGAGTGAGAGCACCACACTGGTGATGTTTTCCGAACAAGTGACAATTAACAATAATAAATGAGTCATTGCCCAAGTGACAATTAACCCGGCTACATGCCATGTTTCCCTAGAAGAAGAGTGCCAACGACAATGAACGACAAAAACGGCATCTTTCAGCAAAGTAGCTCAGCTGAATGATGATTTATTCGAGAGGTGTTGGTAGTGCTGGCTGAGGTGGCAATCTGCCCAGTCATCAGCAGTGTAATTTGACGGATTTGCCGGGCGATAATCCGACCAATGGTAAGTTACATTTGTCGAGATTTGCACTGACTGACCTGACTGCAGCAGCAACAGCGACTCAATCAAGCAATCCTACCAGTGGCACAGACACTCACTCGGAGAGACATGGCCACTGACAGTGTGTGCAGTGGTCACTGGGCTCGAATCAATCACATCAACCTCGCTCACTTTTCACACCGGGCAATGCAAATGCAAAAGAAGAAATCGATTGAAAGGAACGATTGCGAGTGAGTTGTGTGAGCAGGCAGGCTCTTTCTTTCTTTCTTTCTTTTCCTTCTTCCTCCAGTTGGGACATTGAACAGCAGCCACACATCTTCAATCCGCTTCCATTACCGCACTCACTTACTAACAGCTAATCTGCCGGCCATTTATCAGCTTCTTCCCAAATAATTCGCATTTTTTTGTGCCACCCGAACTGGCTCTCTGTATTTTGAAACAGCGTCAGCATCTTTGGGCATTCTGCGACAACGCCGTGGTCATCTAGAGTCACTGCAACGGAAAACTCTCAGCCTAGTGGGCAACCAAACTCGTAATCGTAATTGACACAATCTAAATTAGTTCTCGGGGCAAATTTCTGCTGCTTGTTCACCCCTGCGGCGGCAGCAGCATTTCGTTAACCCTAATTTAACTCGACGTTTTCTGAGAGTGCGATTTTGCAGCCGTTCTCCTTTTCTCTCTCTCTTTCACCATACTAAAAATCTGTTCACTACATTAACCGTTATTTACAAGCACCACTGCTCACCGATGTACCAAGGAGAATTACGGCATAAAAGTAAACGACGGTCAGTGGCAGCGGCAGCAGCTAACACGAGGCATGTAAATCCTGCGCGCCCAGACACTGCTGATCTGGGCGCGAAAACTGTGCTCAAATTGATTGCACAAATTGCAATTTGCAGAAGTGCATAAAAAGAAAAAGAAGCTAAACTGGCTCGTCAGCACCAGTTGCGTCCAGTGAAACAGTGCAGAAGAAGATGAAGGGAACGGCAAAAAAGAGAGGAAAAACGATGATGAAGAAGCGATGGCGCCTTGCGGCGACCGTTAGAAGTCTTCTTGGAAGAAGAAGAAGAGAACGAAGAGGACTACTTCGTTCATCTGCACCGTGCGCATCACTTGAATAGGTACAGGCATCTCGGTGATGCTCTAATTGCTGAATTCACTGTTTTTGCCTAACTTGAACTGTTGAACTGCTGCTGCTGCTGTTTCTAATAATACTGCGCCTGTGCGATGGCAATTTAATTATGCCATCAAGGGGCAGGCAGACAACACAGCAAGTGGCTGACTGGCTGCTGGCTACTGACGAAATGCCAAATGACCGATTAGAAGGAGCTGTGCTGCTGTTGCGGAGTGTAGGTGCTCGGTTATCTGCCCAGTGGCCATCACCACCACCACCACTGCTTTCAGACACCGAAACAGAAGAAGAAACTCAAACAAAGTCACTGGTGGTGGTGGTGGCCGTGGTCACAAGGACTCATACACAGAGAGCGAGAGAGAGAGAGAGA
>JAALOO010002468.1_pt1 | contig 10116 bp, 6 predicted proteins | sample 7257641 | NCBI WGS metagenome assembly JAALOO01 (sample SAMN14085613, study PRJNA598686) | mite metagenome | biome: ENVO:01001000; feature: ENVO:01001002; material: ENVO:01001226; isolation source: single female mite from University of Michigan culture on fish food culture... ... | reverse complement strand
ATGTTAGCAGTGAAATATGATCTGCTACTGCGATGTCCACTTTGGGGCAGCTATATGATGGGAGGCAATCTGTGCAAGCTCTCCGTTAGGCTTTGACATCGATTGAAGCCGAACTGCTGCTGCTATTTGTTTGGTTGCCTTGGAACAGCAGTTTCAGTTAATGATATCGGAAATATCGGCTATTGAACTGGTGTTCGAACATTAGAAAGAAGAGAGATAGAGAGCTCATTCTGGCAGCCATTATTTGTTTCAGCAGCAGAGACTGTCTGTGCCAGGCAAGTGCTGTGTGCTGCAACTTATTGATTCACTGGTGGTACTGGTACGTCGTCGCCATTGTTTGCACAGAGGCACAAAGTTGGATCGGGAATCAGTACAGAGGTTTCCTTAGTGGTGGAACAGTCTTGCTTGGATCGTCCTAGTTCATATTAGTTTGCACAGCTTGCTGTCGGTAGCAATAATTTACCATATATGAGACTAATGCCGAAACTGGGGCTCAGTCATTAATTAGGAGGAGTTCATTCGCGGAGAATCGCATCGCCAATGGATCATTTATTCACAATGACGCCTTCTAATTTGCAATCCAAATGAGAGCAATTGCTCGCTTCTTGCTGACATCGCTGCCACCAAAAGGTGCATCCTCGTTCCTCTTATTCGCCCCAGTCAGCTGCAGAAAAAGCGGTGAAAAAAAGGTGTAAACAATCCGAAACATAAACAAAAACCCGTTTTTTTTAAACCAGACGCACCAGCTTTAAATTGTTTGTTTGTGTTGTGTTACTCTCTGTTAGTTGTAAACTCAGCTCAATATCATCATCATTAAGCACTAATTGGCACTCGATCATTTTACAGTGTACCTCCTCCTCCCCCTCTTCACTTACCATATATTGCATCATCGGATGCACACACACACATTGCTTGGCGCCAAGCAAGACTACCACAGATCTGTTCCAAAGTCGCCTTCCCGTGACGTCAGAGTACTCTGACTGAGTACTCTGACTGAGTGGCCGTTGAAGTGAGGAGCATGAGCAGAGTTAACACAGCGCTCGACTCGAAGAAAACTTGCCTGACTGTCGATGTCCTACTTGCCTTGCCACTTTTCCACTTGCCTTGCCTGTCCTCAACACAACAAACTGCTTTCTCTCGCCACTCTCTGTTCCACTCTTTGTACGTGTTTGTCTTTTCGGCAGCTGTGCCACACAGTACTTCTGCAGTATTTCTGGAACCTGCTCTGTACGGCTATGATGATAAGTGGCCTGTGCACTTTTCCTCTCTTCAACTCTAATACAGTGCGCCTCAACGGTTGATGTGTAGATTGAAGAGACCTCATCAAGGCTGGTCGCACTCATCACCATCGCCTAACATCGTCCCAGAACAAACGGGGGGAACCCACCAAACAACCACAACCAACCACCAAACAATCGCAATTTATGTCTTTGACAGTTTGGCATACTAATTGCACAACGGAAAGAGAGAGAGCGATACCAAGTGATTAATTATTAAGGCAGCCCATTCACTATATACCACCACTAGTGTTTCGCATTTCATCGACTATTCATCGCTACCACTACCATCACCACTTTTTGTCGGCGTCGTTGAAAGCCACCACCAGAACACCAGTACACTGATCATACGGCTGAAGCAGCAGCAGTGGTAGCACTTCATTGCCATCACCTTCTTCTTCTTCCTCCCTCCATTACCGCTTCATTTTCTTTTTACTTCTTTTTACTTCTTTTTCCACTTCTACTTTCTACTTGTCGCGTCATATCTTCTCCCATTCAGCAGAAGCGTGAAATCGCCAGCAAACACACAGACAGACTTGCTCGTTCACTCTCTGTCGCCACTCTTATAAATTGAGTTGTCCTCATTGAGATTCACAAGTTATCTGCCACTACTACTCCTACTACTGACATCCAACTGAGAAGTTTCCTTCCTCAATCCTCCAAATCCTCTGCTAAAAGTGCTGCGCACTTTTTTAGCCAAAGAAAAACTCGGCCAGCAAGCAAGCAAGATGGCCAATAGCAAACGTTCCAAATACCAGCTCCTCTTTCTACTTCTGGTCGCCAGCCAACTGCTGATTCACGACCTCGTCGAGGCTCTTCAAGATGGCAGCCTATCACAGCTCGAAACTGCCGACCAAAGCACCAAAGAACAACAGCAGAGTTTCCAGAACTACCCAGAGCAGCACTCGCACCGCATCGTGAAGCGCAAATCGAAGGGCGGTGGCAGGGGCTTTGGCTTTGGGCGGAAGAGCTCCAAACCGAAGCCTTCGAAGCCTAGTCGCGACCCGTACCCGAAGCAGCCACCTCCCGCCGGTTATCCTCGACAGCCGGCGCACAATCCCGCGTACCCGAGTGGAGGAGGTGCATCAGCGCCAGGAGCTCCGCCCGCCTACCCGGGCACCAACAGTCGTCCGGGATACCCGGCCGGACCGCCGCCGCCGTACAGTCCTCCGGGCAGCCATCCCTCCTATCCGGCGCATGGAGCTCCTCCCGCCTATCCCGGCGGCGGCCATTACGGTCAGCCACCAGCATACGGCAGTGCCGGAGGATACCCGGGATGTAAGTGTGATCCTTTGGAATCCCTCATTTTAGAACTCTTTACCAATTCCTTTTCTTTCTATTTTGTGTTTAGACGGTAACGCCGGCGGCTTTGGCGGCGGCAGCTACGGTAACAGCTACGGTAACATGGGCGGCGGCATGGGTGGATTTGGCGGTGGCAAGAGCAGAGGCGGCGGCCTAGGCTCGACGCTGGGCGCTGCCGGCTTCGGCGCGGTGGCCGGCACGGCGCTGGGCGCCTACGGCGGCTACAAGATGGGCAAGATGGTCGGCTCGCTGGGCAGGAGTGGTCACTACGGGTAAGTGTTTCGAGGTTTTTAGGTTGTCATGACGACCTGGCTGAACTAACTCTTTCCGTGTTTACCTTTTGTTTTCCAGATACTACAGCGACCAGGGCCGGTACATACGGTACGTAACTTTAAAAAGGCACAACTCATCTTCAAATGACTAACTTCCTTCTTTGATTTATTTTTGTATAGATGTGACCCACCGAAGAACATCAAGGTCGACCCGGAGACGAATGTGACGTACATTCCCCTGGAGGAGGACTACGACAAGCGGTGCTCCTACTTTGACCGACAGCCACCGCAGTACTACCGCGGCCCGCCCGCCGGATACTACGCCAGCGGCGCCGCCGGAAGTCCCTCCTCGATGCTTTTCGGCAGCAGCCCTCCCTCCATCAACCGCCTCGTGGAGAGCCTGGTCACCTTCAGCTTCCTGGAAAGCTTCCACCTCTTCTGGCAGAACGCCTTTGTCTTTGCCATTCTCGCAATACTCGTCTACTAGCCATAGTTTGGGAGTGTTTTAGAAACCACGAAATGATATGATACTCTTGAGTTGTTTTGTTTTTAGTGTTTCGATTCGATTACTACTACTATTACTACTACTACTACTACTACTAAAGAAGTTAGCTTTACTTAGCTGCTCAAGCATTTCCTTTCACTCCACTTTACCATCTTCGACGTTATCATCTCCTCCTCCTCCTGTACAGTTTCGTCACCTCATCACCACCTTCATCACCACCACCAACACATCATCATCATCATCATCATCACCTCCTGCTTTTCTTTTCCACCAAACTGAAAGGTCATTATTATACACCTGCACTTGCACTTGCTGAACAACCAAAAGTGAGCCACCACTAATCAGTCAAACGCATATACATTTACAACGATTCGATTTTCTATATTTTACTAACACACTCTATCTCTCATTGTCACAAAACACTTACAAACTGGCTTTATTTTCCGCATATTTTAACCGTTATTGATGTTGATATTGAGATATTGATTATCACCTGTTTGTTTTTGTCTCTCCTCTTCATGAATGATTATGTATATTTATTGACACAACACGATATATAAAATTCATTGTTTATAATCAGTCGCTAATTACGACGTGGCAATTTGTTGCCATTTCCAAAGCTACCTTCCAAGGTCGAGGAAGAGGTAGTGCACTTCCGATTCGGAAGTTCCAAGAGACCCCAAAAGTTTAAACATTTTAATAATTCATAAACCATGCAAAGATTAAAAATTGGAAAAAAGAAAGAGATTATAATGCAAAAAGAGAGGAGATGGGCGCCTAAATGGATGTGGGCTTGCTAGCGATGAAAGAGGCATGAAAGTGGCAGCATCTCCTGCTTGGGGATGAACAGAGTGTGTTGGGCCCAATGCTGGGGACACGCCCACTTATCCCTGCTAGACTTTACTGCCCTTAGGAGCCACCAGCTTGCTCTTGGCGCCACCAGCAGGCGCCGCCTGCTTAGCGGCCATCGCCGACTTGGCGTTCTTGGCGCCGCCCAGCGAGGAGCGAGGCGAGGGAGCGAGAATGCTGCTGCTGCTCCCACCCACCGAGGACTTGGCCGCCATCTTTGACTGGGCCTTGCCACCTGGACCAGCCACCACCTGCTTTGTTTTGGGCTCCTCTTTGGCTTTGACGACAGCAGCTGGAGCAGCAGCAGCAGCAGCTGGAGCTTTTTGGACCTTGGGAGGAGGCTTCTTTTCCTCCTCCTTCTTCTTCTTGTCCTTGCTGTCCTTGTGGTCCTTGTGGTGGCCTCCACCATGATCGTGATCATGACCATGGTCATGACCACCACCACCACCACCCTCCTCCTCCGCCTTGTAGTACTTCTCCTCGAGGACTTTGCGGCTGCAGTAGCACTCGTACTTCTTCTCAAAGTCGTCGAAGGCGTCCGTGTCCAGAATGGAGTAGATGCTCCAGTTCTCCGGGCACATGAAGTAGAACATGCCCAGGCCGGTGGAGGCGACGATCATCACCAGCAGGGCGAGGATGTAGTTGGTGGTGGAGGCCCAGTACTCGGTGAGGGGCTCCTTCTCCACGTAGTAGTTCTTCACGACAATCTTCTCGCAGCAGGTGCTGCTGCTGTTGCTCTTCGGGGTAGTGGTACTGTTTGAGCTCTTCGTAGTGCTCTCGGACACGTTAGAGGAAGTGGTCGTCACCGCCGGGGTAGTGGTCGGTTTTTTGGTGGTAGTGGTAGAGTTACCGCCCACCACTACCACTTCCACGACACAACCAGTGGCCACCAGAAGTAGCACCAGAGTGGCCCAAGTTGGGAGACGCATGCTGTTGAATGTGGCTGCTGGTGGTAGTGAAAGCTTTACTAAACCAGGAAAAACGGTAGAGAGAAAGTGACTAAGACTTTGTCAACGCTTTGACGATCGCTTGCAGAAATAAAAAGAAGAAATGATGTGGGCAAGTCGTTTTGATGTGATTCGTAGATCATTTTTGAATGTGAAAATTCGAATTTAGTTTAGTGACCAAGTATGACGTTATGGCACTTCAATAAAGGAAGTGAGCATTTAGCAGTTTTGAATTTTTGAATTTTAAAAATGCCCGCCTCTAATTGATAAACCATAGCACGCTTTATTGATTACATCAGTGAGCCAGCGTGTGTTTAGTGCTCCTCAGGTTAATTATGCATTTCAATTAGTGGGCAATTAAACAGCAAACAAGCAAACGTTTGTGTGCTTTTCACCTCTAGTGACGCGGCAAAGCTGAACAGTTTTTCTTGTTAATCTCAACCTTAGCAGAGGATTACATTGACTCACCATTGCCAGCCCCTCCCCTTTCCCTTCTCTTTCCACTTTACTCTACAAACTCCAAAGCGATATTACTGTTGTGAAAAGGTTATCAATTATGCAGCAATTGCAAATCAGTATCAATTGTGAAGTGCACTGTTTCTCTCTTTCTCTCTCTTTTTCCTTCACAACAATAAATCATAAATCGTGTATGAAATGGCTTTGCAAGCCACCACCGCAGCGTGTGCTTTGACCCACATTGAAATTGTTGAAATTGTGTGAATGCAAGTCACCACCGCCACCGCCACTTGTCCATTGTCAGGGACACGGCAGTCAAAAACCACTTTTTTCTCGGCACTATCTTATCAGCGCTGACCACCGAAAAAGTTTATCACCACCGGATGAATGTGAAAGTGAGAAAAATGGCCATCAGAAATTTCTTTTATCAGGTTCAGTCAGGTTTGTTTCCCGCAATTTGTGCAAACACTTTTCGTATAATTTGACGCTGAGAAGGTTTGTCAAGGTTTCTCTTTTTGGGAGAGGGAAAAGAAAAGGTCATTTGTTTTTTTTCTCCTCCTAATATCATATTGAGGGATGGGAATATGAAGTACTAGTAGTACTTAATAACACTTTCTGTCTTGATAACTTGTTTCATTTTGTTGTTTGCAGAACTAAACTCCTTTAGCTCAGGAGTATTGTTCCAAATGCTACGAGGTAGTGCTCATTTGACCACAGAGAACAGCAGTCAGGCAAAGCTCATTTGAATAAGTGACGCGTCCAGTTCAGTCAATTTGTACAACTAATCTGAAAAATGACGAAAGATGCGGCTACTACTAGTGCACAAGTTCGCTTTGGGCGTTTTGCTGCTGCTGCCCTTGGATGATGAAAGCAGCTGATGGAGTTTACCACCTCATGGAGTCAGTGCCCTTCCCTCAATCACTTTCAGTTGAAATTGCCGCTGACTAAGTGATCGATTTAGCAGGCTGCAAATGATCCTGGATCAGTCTGCTCCCGTCATGACACGGAAAGGTGGGCTTTACTCCGGTACAAAATACTGCTCAAGTGAGAAGGAAAAAGTTTGGAGTTCGGAGTCATCTCCGGTCATCAGTCAGACAGTCAGTCAGTCTGACACTGTCACTGTGTCTTGCTACTGTGTGTCCCTGTGCTCTAATTGCACTACCGAGTGAAAAAGAGCAGTTACCGTTGTCGCCTTACCTGTAATTACCTCTGTGGTGCTTACACTCTGTGTGTCTCGCACAGGTTTGCAGGTGCCCCCTGTTTTTCTCTCCTTTGAATGCTCAGTAAAGTGCTATCACGACCCGTTCATCGGGCTAATGGTTTCGCCTGGAGAGTGGTGAAGGGAACACAAGCACGCACACTTCCGCTGTCATCAGCTCGGAGTTTCAGTCAGACAGTCAAAACAGTCAGAAAGAGATTGGTTGGCTGGCTGGCAGTCACACAAACAGCACGGCGGTGCACCCATAGCAGATCTGCCTTTTCAAGCAAAAGCACTTTGTGATAATTGCCCGCCACAGTGTCCAAGAAGAAGACGGAGAAGAAGAAGAAGAAGAAGAAGAAGAAGAAGAAGAAGAAGAAGAAGAAGAAGAAGCAGTGTTGTTGTCGTCCATGTGCCTATTCTGTTTTTGGTACCGACGAGAAAAAGTGAGAATGAATGAATGCGGGGGGAACACGTGACAGGCTTTAAGATTTGGAAAATCTTGTGCCGATAAAAATTGGCCGTCTTCCTTTCAGCCAACAGATGGAAAAAAGATTGACCCCTTAATTTGCATTGCATCTTTCCCTTCCCTTCTTTGGCGCTGACTCATTCTCGGTGAATGCGTTCGATTGTTGTTGATCTATCTCTAACCCGTCCTCCTCCTCCATTTTCTTAGAATCTCGTTCTTCATCGTTCTTTGTCCGTCGATGGAGCCACTACTTCGGCGACTACCCGAGCTCTCTTCTCTCTTTCTTCAAAGATTGCTATATGCTGGCCAGTTTGGCCATGTCTCTTTCTTCTGTTTCCTTTTCTTTCATCTTTTCTCTTCTTTTCCCACCACCAATGGCAGCCTTCGCAGCGGGCACCACACTTCCACCACTACCACAGTACCAGTGTTCCGCTGTGCCGCTAGCCGGGCAGTCTGGCGACGGCGTAGCTGCACTATCTTTTCCAGTCAGGCAGGCTCCACTTTGCAGCAGCAGCAAAAGCTCTTCTGTTTAACAACAAACGACGACGACGACGCTGCGTCAGACGACAGACACACACAAGACCACGACGCAACCAAAAGAGATAGAGATACTGAAGTTGAAGCGAAGAGCAAGATCAAAGCAGAGCAGAGAGCCCTTGAGGACAGGGCCATATGTGTGCGTGGATGTGTGTGGACACGCTGGTGCTCTGAAGATCCGCTATTTACTGCTCTGACCATTGCAGCATCTGCTCGCTAGCTCTCTCGCCTTGAGCATCACCGTCTTCATCTTCATCTTCATCACCAGACAGTTTGAGTTGGAGGCCACACTTGGACGCCAAGGCTCCACGGAATCTCCACAGCACCAAGAAGTGTCGATTCTCCAGCAGCAGCAGCCACGGCGAAATCACATGGTGTCTGTGGTGTCTGTGTCTGCAGCTTTGCGTGATTAGTGCTTCAGTGCGTTGTGTCTGTGTTTCGAAACATCGTTCGTTCGTCGACCGTCTTTGCAGAGCAGTACCTTTACCATCTTCATCACCACCACCACCACCAGAACTCTCGTCACCAGAATCGTTCTCACTAGCATCAGCAGCAGCAACAGAACTGCATGCTTCTACTGTGTTTGCATCTTCTTCTTCTCCGAAAGAAAGAAGTACACCACCCAGACAGAAACTCGTGATCTCATCCCAATCACTTGCTTCTACGCTTCTTATTCTTCGGTGCATTCACCAGGCAGCCAGGCAGCCAGTGTGTTGTGCAGTGTCTTCTTTATTACGCTGTTGTTTCACATGTCATCATCATCTTCAAGCAACAGCAGCAGCTTCTTCAAAACCGACTATATATAAAGTCTAGTCGGATTACTTAAGTGTCTTGAAGCACTTGCATCATCATCACTTACTTCTTCTTCTTCTTCGTCGTCGTCGACAGACTTCTTTCTTTCTGCCTTTCTTTCTGCCAGCCAAAGCTGACAACAGCTTTGTAACAACAGCGCCAACCAACCAAGCAAAACGCAGCATCCACGTCGTAGCAGCTGTCAGTGTTTTGGGCACTGCCTGATTTTTTTGTTTCCACTGTGATCAACTACCACCATCATCTTCTTCTTCATCGACAATTTTTCCTTCAAAACATTCTTCACAACAACTCTAAAAAGATGCCTTTTATCGGCAAGGACTGGCGAAGCCCTGGTGAAGTAGGTTTAAAGTTTAAAGTAAAAGTGAGCTTGATATACTATTTTAATTTTTTTAATTTTCTATTTTAGGTTTGGATCAAGACAGAAGGTCGAGGATGGGAGCCAATTAAGCTCCTACGGCGGTCTCACCTAATTCGTCATGAAGACAGCTTTGAGTAAGTCACACACACACACACTTTGTTTGACCTTCTTTCTTGAGTCTAAAGTTTAAACAAGACTCTCGTCTTGTTGCTCGCATTTCTCAAAACTTGTCTCTACTCAATGTGTCTGTTTTACAGAGTACTGAAAAAGTATGCAAAAGATAAAACGCTCAGTTAGCTTGTCAGTTAGTTTTTGCCTGCAAAAAAAGTTGCCAACGGTAATGATCAGGTGTCACTGAGCCTGTCTGTCTGTCTGTCTGTTTGGTAGGCGACTTTTGACCCGTGAAAACGAGCACTTTCTACCTCGTTTGTTTGTTTATTGTTGGCAGTTTTTGACAGCCAACTTAGCTTAGACGGGGTCAAAACACAGTACAGACACAGTAGACAACTCTTTCAGTGAGCGCGCACATCTCCTCCTGACATCTTCCTCAAAGAGATGGTCAGTGCACGGCGACAAACTTTTTTTGTGTGCTTGCACACACTCGGTCGTCCGTTGAACTGCAGCAGCAACAACAGCTACGTCGTAGCAGTCGTCGCACTCTTTTGCAGTTGTCTTAATCTGATTTAAATTACGTCTATTATTAAGTTCAGAGTGCAGTCTTGTGCAGCAGCACTTGTGTGGACTTTCCTCCTCTTTCTTCTTCTCCCTTCCGACGATTACTCTTTTATTCAGTCCTCTCTGCCAAACAGTTTGCCCGTTTGCCTGTTATAACGGGGTAATCGACTGCTGAGGAAGAGGGAGAACGGCACACGTTCTGAGGCAAAGTTAGGTTAGTAGTGCTGCTGCTGCTTTTCTAGCTGGTCGATTAGGCGGCAAACACACAGGGTGACGAAAGGCTGCCGCCTGTTTGATGATGATTCACTGCATTGCTGATGCTGGTGATGACCACCACCACCACCACCACCATAACGGCTCTCTCTTTTCCTTTTGGTGAGGGCGCTCGAAGGTGGCCATTCAACGCAATCTCTCTCTCTCTCTCTCTCTCTCTCTCTCTCTCTCTCTCTCTCTCTCTC
>JAALOO010002467.1_pt1 | contig 10117 bp, 12 predicted proteins | sample 7257641 | NCBI WGS metagenome assembly JAALOO01 (sample SAMN14085613, study PRJNA598686) | mite metagenome | biome: ENVO:01001000; feature: ENVO:01001002; material: ENVO:01001226; isolation source: single female mite from University of Michigan culture on fish food culture... ... | reverse complement strand
AAACATAAGCATTTCTACTTAAGCTATTTGGCATTCCGCCATCTTGATGTTTATAAACGTCCTTAAAACCGATACGGTTAAAAAGTTTTAAAATTTCAGGGCCTGAAAGATAGGGAGACAGCTGATTATCTCCCGATATAAAGTCCTTTATGCTCTCTATTGTTAAGTCTGATAATTTCATTAAGTATTTGGATGATTATTGTCATTGCTAAAATACTATAAAAAGCCATACCCTGCCAATTAATTCCTCCCAATTCCAGTTTCCCATAACGCTTTGATTTCCGTAAGACTTTTGTTCCGAAAGCCCGCAAGGTGTGGGAATTAGTAACAATTTAATTCAGTTAAATCATGGAAAAACAAAGCAAAAAAATGTTGCTGACAGGTGTTGCGTTCTTGTCGGCATTCGGCGTGTTCGCACAGGGCGACGGTTCGGCAGGTATTACCGAAGCTACGCAAATGGTAACGAGTTACTTCGACCCTGCGACCCAATTAATTTATGCGATTGGGGCGGTGGTCGGGTTAATTGGAGGCGTAAAAGTGTATAACAAATTCAGTAGCGGTGACCCCGATACAAGTAAGACGGCTGCATCGTGGTTTGGTGCTTGTATCTTCCTAATCGTAGCGGCTACTATTCTCCGTTCATTCTTCCTTTAAGCTAACGACCTATGAGCAATTACAATATCAATAAAGGTGTCGGCAGAACGGTCGAGTTCAAAGGACTGAAAGCACAGTACCTGTTCATCTTCGCAGGTGGTTTGCTCGGTGTGCTTATCCTCGTCATGATTATGTACATGGCAGGTGTAAACTCTTACATCTGTCTGTTCATCGGGGCAGGCGGTGCATCACTCATTGTGTGGCAGACATTCGCATTGAACGGCAAATACGGCGAACATGGATTGATGAAAGTCGGGGCAAAGAAAAGGCATCCGAAATACATCATCTGTCGCAAAGCCGTACACCGCTATTTGAAGTTCAACACTAAATCCAATACCCTATGAGAAATACTGCAAAAGCCACAACGCTCGAAAGCAAGTTTCCATTACTGGCGGTGGAACACAACTGCATCATTTCAAAGGATGCAGACATCACGGCTTGCTTTCGGGTACACCTGCCGGAACTATTCACGGTAGCATCAGCGGAATACGATGCCATACACTCGGCATGGCACAAGGCTATCAAGACGTTGCCGGACTATACCATTGTCCACAAACAGGATTGGTACATCAAGGAAAGTTATGCACCGGATATTGCACAGGAAGACCAGAGTTTTCTAGCAAAGTCCTATCAACAACATTTCAATGAACGTCCTTTTTTAAACCATTACTGTTACCTGTTTCTCACCAAGACGACCAAAGAGCGGATGCGGATGCAGAGCAATTTTAGTTCGCTTTGCAGAGGTGTCCTTATCCCGAAAGATGTAAGGGATAGAGAAACTGTCCGAAAGTTTATGGAAGCGGTGGCACAGTTTGAACGGATTATCAACGATAGTGGTTTTGTGAAGCTGGAACGCTTGACCGAGGATGACATCATCGGTACAGCCGACACGCAGGGATTGCTCGACCAGTACCTCACCCTGTCGAGGGAAGCCGGAACGCCGATGCAGGATATAGCTTTGGGGAGTGAGGATGTACGTATCGGCAACAAAAGGCTGTGCCTGCATACCTTGTCCGATACGGACGATTTGCCCAACACTGTATCGGCAAATACGAGGTATGAAAAGCTGTCCACGGACAGAAGCGATTGCCTGTTGTCCTTTGCCTCTCCGGTTGGCTTGCTGCTTAGCTGTAACCACATCTATAATCAGTATCTGTTTTTGGATAACAGCGACGAGAACCTGCGCAAATTTGAAAAGTCCGCAAGGAATATGCATTCACTGGCGAGGTACAGTAGGGCAAACCAAATCAACAAAGAATGGATTGAACGGTATCTGAACGAAGCGCACAGCTTCGGGCTTTCGGCTATCCGTGCGCACTTCAATGTGATGGCTTGGTCGGATAACCCAAGCGAACTCAAACAGCTAAAGAACGATACGGGCAGTGCGCTCGCTTTGATGGAATGCAAGCCGAGGCATAATACGGTGGATGTTGCCACGCTGTATTGGGCAGGCATGGCTGGCAATGCAGGTGATTTTCCGGCAGAGGAAAGTTTCTATACATTCATCGAACCTGCATTATGTTTCTTCACCGAGGAAACAAACTATCAAAGTTCGCCATCACCTTTCGGTATCAAAATGGCGGACAGGCTCACAGGCAAACCCATCCATTTGGACATTTCCGACCTGCCCATGAAAAAAGGCATCATCACGAACCGCAACAAATTTATTTTGGGGCCATCGGGTTCGGGTAAGTCTTTTTTTACCAATCACATGGTACGCCAATACTATGAACAGGGCGCACACGTCCTGCTTGTGGACACAGGTAATTCCTATCAAGGGCTGTGCGAGTTGATTAAGGGAAAGACCAAAGGTGAAGATGGTGTGTATTTTACCTACACCGAAGACAACCCGATAGCATTCAACCCATTTTATACGGATGACGGGGTATTCGACATTGAGAAAAGGGAAAGTATCAAAACGCTCATCCTTACGCTTTGGAAGCGTGACGATGAACCGCCGACCCGTTCGGAGGAAGTGGCGTTGTCCAACGCAGTGAGCGGTTACATCGAGCGTATCAAACAAAGCGCTGAATACCCCTCGTTCAATGGATTTTATGAGTATGTAAAAGGTGACTACAAAAAGGTGTTGAAAGACAAAGAGGTAAGGGAAAAAGACTTTGATGTCGCAGGTTTCCTTAATGTATTAGAGCCTTACTATCGTGGAGGCGAATACGATTACCTGCTCAATTCAAACAAGCAACTTGACCTGCTTTCCAAACGCTTTATTGTTTTCGAAATTGATGCGATTAAAGACCACAAAATCCTCTTTCCCATAGTGACTATTATCATTATGGAGGTGTTCATCAACAAGATGCGCAGGCTCAAAGGTGTGCGTAAGTTGATACTCATTGAGGAAGCGTGGAAAGCCATTGCCAAAGAGGGAATGGCGGAGTACATCAAGTACCTTTTTAAGACTGTCCGCAAGTTTTTTGGTGAAGCTATCGTGGTCACGCAGGAAGTGGACGACATTATCCAATCACCCGTTGTCAAGGAAAGTATCATCAACAATTCCGACTGTAAAATCCTCTTAGACCAACGTAAGTACATGAACAAGTTTGACGACATCCAAGCGATGCTCGGACTGACGGAAAAGGAAAAATCCCAAATCCTTTCCATCAACATGAACAACGACCCATCGAGACTTTATAAAGAGGTATGGATTGGTTTAGGCGGTACACATTCCGCCGTCTATGCCACCGAAGTCAGTGTTGCGGAATATTTAGCCTATACCACAGAAGAAACCGAAAAAATGGAGGTCATGCAACTGGCATCCGAACTGGACGGTAATGTGGAACTGGCGATAAAACGTATTGCCCAACAAAGACGTGAAAGTGCAAATAGTTATTAATCATTTAAAAAATCAGAAACAATGAAAAAAGTAATGTTACTGGTGTGTACGGCATTTATGCTTGCCATTACACCGTCCGCTAAGGCACAATTTGTGGTTACCGACCCTGTAAATCTGGCATCGGGTATCCTTAACAGTGCAAATGAAATCATACAGACTTCCGCCACCGTTTCAAACGTGGTGAAAAATTTCAAAGAGGTAGAAAAAATGTATGAACAGGGTAAGGAGTATTACGACAAACTGAAAGCCGTGAGCAACTTGGTGAAAGACGCCCGAAAAGTGCAACAAACGGTGTTGCTTGTGGGGGATGTGTCCGAAATGTATGTAAACAATTTCGGCAAGATGATGAACGACCCCAATTTCAGTCCGCAGGAACTGACGGCAATCTCCAACGGTTATTCCACGCTATTGAACGAGAGTACGGAACTGCTGAAAGAACTGAAACAGATTGTCACTTCCAGCTCGCTCTCCCTCAATGACAAGGAACGTATGGACGTCATTGATAAAGTGTACAAGGAGGTAAAGGACTACCACAGCCTTGTTCGCTATTACACCAACAAGAATATCTCCGTGAGCATTTTGAGAGCTAAAAAACAGAACAACAGCCAAAGGGTGCTTGAACTGTACGGTACTGCTGAACAAAAATACTGGTAAGCTATGGAATGGGATAATCTTCATGAACTCCTGCGCTCGCTATACGATGAGATGCTCCCACTGTCTGCCGATATGGCGACAGTGGCTAAGGGCATCGCCGGATTGGGCGCACTGTTCTACGTAGCACTAAAAGTTTGGCAGGCTTTGAGCCGTGCTGAACCGATAGACGTGTTTCCGCTCCTGCGACCGTTCGCCATCGGGCTTGCTATTATGTTTTTCCCGACCATCGTATTGGGAACTATCAATGCGGTAATGTCTCCGGTGGTAAAAGGTACACACGCCATGCTCGAAAATCAGGTACTTGACCTTAACCAATTGCAACAGCAAAAAGACCAGTTGGAACGGGAGGCGATGCTCCGAAATCCTGAAACCGCTTACCTGGTAAGCGATGAGGAATTTGATAAGAAACTGGACGAATTGGGATGGTCGCCATCTGATTTGGCTACCATGTCAGGAATGTACCTTGACCGCCAAGCCTATAAAATAGAAAAAGCCATAAAGGAATGGTTTCGCAATCTATTGGAGATACTTTTCCAAGCATCGGCACTTGTCATAGATACGATACGGACGTTCTTTCTTATCGTCCTGTCCATACTCGGGCCGATAGCCTTTGCGATAAGTGTATGGGATGGTTTTCAGACCACACTTACGCAATGGTTGACCCGATATATCAGCGTGTATCTATGGTTGCCCATATCCGATATGTTCAGCTCCATACTTGCGAAAATACAATCGCTTATACTGGAACGGGATATTGAAATGCTTGCCGACCCTACGTATATCCCCGACACATCCAATACGGTGTATATCATCTTCATGCTGATTGGGATTGTGGGGTATTTCACCATTCCAACGGTGGCAGGTTGGGTTATCCAAGCCGGAGGTGCAGGGAATTTCATGCGCAATGTCAATCAGACGGCCTCTAAAACCGGAAACATCGCCGGTGCCGGAACGGGGTCAGTGGCAGGCAACATTGGTGGCAGGTTAATGAACAAATAATAAACATCAGAAACAATGGAATTTAAGACACTAAGAAATATAGAAAACAGCTTTAGGCAAATACGGCTGTATGCCATTGTATTTGCCGTACTCTGCATCGTCGTGGTAGGATATGCCGTATGGCAGTCCTACCAGTTTGCGGAAGCACAACGCCAAAAGGTTTACGTACTGGACAATGGTAAATCATTGATGTTGGCACTATCACAGGATGCAAGCATCAACAGACCAGTCGAGGCAAGGGAACACGTAAAACGCTTCCATGAACTGTTCTTTACGCTCGCACCGGATAAGAATGCCATCGAAAGTAATATGAAAAGGGCTTTTAATCTTGCCGACAAATCGGCATTTGATTATTACAAAGACCTTTCGGAAAAGGGCTATTACAACCGTATCATTTCGGGCAACGTGCAACAGCGTATCGAAGTGGACAGCGTGGTCTGCAATTTCGATAGCTATCCGTATGCCGTAAGAACATATGCCAAACAGTTTATCATCCGTCCAAGCAATGTGACCAAACGAAATTTAGTCACTTCATCCCTATTGTTAAACTCGGTCAAGTCCGACAACAATCCGCAGGGTTTTAATATTGAAAAATTTGCAGTGTTGGAAAACAGAGACCTAGAAGTTATAGACCGCTAAAATCAAGATTATGGAAGCAATATCAGATTTGAACATATTTGCCAAAATCCTTACTGCAAAAGGATATGACGGCTATTTCCTTACGCAGGGAGCGTATGCCGGAAAGTTGAAAGACAGTATAAGTGAATACCTTGAAAACTGCCGAAATGGTACGGAGGGCACACCAAAATCACCCTTATTATTGACAGGCTTTCTACAATGGGCAGGCGAAGACCAACCCTATGTGGAATGCTGTATGTGGGTGAAATACCTAAACGGAAAATTCTTCTTGGGCAGCATGGAAATTACAAGAAAAGACCAATTCGGGCAATTACTGAAACAATCGGAATTGACCGAACTGTCGGTCGTGACCGCTCCCAAAGTAAGGGAGGCAATCGCTATGGTGAGCGATGTGCCGGAACAAAAAGCTGTCCGCAGGCAAAAGCGGTTCAGCTTCTAAAATGGATTAAGGCATGAAAAATCCAAGAACAACAATTGGTGATTGGTTTAACAAGCTCGATGGACAGTGGCGAGCGATGCCTGTTGCAAAACAGCATCGCTATACGCTACTGCTCTTTGCAGGCTATGCGCTATTGTCCGTCATTGTACTGTTGAAAGTGTGCTACGATGTAGCACAATCCGATAATACGATGACCATTGAACATATCGAAAACCCAATTATCAGACAGAACAATTCCTCGGCTTCTCCGCAGGACAGTATTAACACAATCTTAAAAGGTGAGAATTATGAAAGAAAGTGAAAACAAAAAGGTGAGTTTTTTGGTCGAAGATAGCGACCAAAAAAACGAAATGGATGTACCGCATGACGGTACACAGAACAAAACCGAAAAGCTGAAAAAGCCCATCATTTTTGCGCTGATGAGCGTGGTGTTTCTCGGTTGTATGTATCTAATCTTCAAACCATCCTCCGGTAAGAAAACGATTGAAGATATTGGTCTGAACGATGCAGTACCGCAGGCTACCGATGCAGTGCTTCAATCCGATAAGCAAAAAGCTTACGAACAGGAAATGCTCGAACAGAAGATGCAGGAAAAGCGCAATACGCTTCTGTCACTATCCGACTATTGGAGCGAGGACAGTACCGCCGATCCGGAAGCGGAGCAAACGGATGAGGACTACGAAGACGGCTACGCTTACAGCGGTGGTACACGCCGGAACAGCAACCCCGCTCTGCATAGTTACCGGAGTGCGCAAAATACGCTGACCTCGTTCTACGACAACAGCGATTACGAAACGCAGGAACTCCGTAGTCAGATTGAGGAACTGAAAGAACAACTCGCTGAAAAGGACATACCGCCTGTAACGACCATGGAAGACCAACTGGCTTTGATGGAAAAGTCATACGAAATGGCTTCCCGTTACTTGCCAAAGGCTCCGGAACAAACAGGTAATGCTGATACAACGGTTTCGGCAAAGAGTGCTTCGCAAAAGGAATATTTTGTGGCATTCAATCCCGTAAGGAAAAATACGGTTTCCGCATTGTACCGTGAACTGACCGACAGTGCATTTTTGGCAAACTGGAACGAAACCCGAAACCGTGGTTTTTATACGGCAGGTGTTTCGGAACAGGTCATACAACCTAAAAATAGTATCAAGGCGGTAGTACAGGAAACACAGACCGTGACAGGCGAAAGCGGTGTGCGTTTACGCTTGTTGGAAACGGCGCAAACTCCCGTCCGTTCCATTCCGGCAGGAACGGTATTGACGGCAAATGCCAAGTTCCAAGGTGGCAGGTTGCAATTAAAGGTAACATCCATCGAATTCGAGGGCAACATTATTCCGGTTGATATAACCGTGTATGATGTGGACGGACAGCAAGGACTATATGTACCATATTCCCCCGAAATGAATGCCCTTAGCGAGATTGCCTCCAACATGAGCCAAACCTCCGGCACTTCTATTATGATGACACGTTCGGCAGGGCAACAGATGGCAGGTGACCTTTCCCGTGGTGTGGTTCAGGGCGTATCTGGTTACTTCTCAAAGAAAGTGAGAACACCGAAAGTGACCGTCAAAGCCGGTCATCAGCTATTCCTCGTTTCAAAAAACTAAAGTTCAATTAAAATAATATCGATATGAAAGCATTATTTAAGAGCCTCATGGCAATGGTCTGTTTAACAGCCTTTATTACAGGAGCGAATGCACAGCAAGTTGCATCCAATACCACAAAATTAAGCATGGGTAAGGTTGAGCCTTACGAAATGCAAGTGACGTACAGCAAGACCTCGCACCTCATATTCCCGTCCGCAATCCGCTATGTGGATTTGGGCAGTGAGTACCTTATTGCAGGTAAAGCCGATGATGCGGAAAACGTACTACGCATTAAGGCAAGCGTAAGGGATTTTGACGAGGAAACCAATTTTTCGGTCATCACGGATGATGGTCAGTTTTACAATTTCAACGTCTTTTACAGTCCTTATCCCACAACACTGAATTATGATTTGCTGACCATGCAAAAGGCATCGAACAGGGAAAACGGCAATGATGTTCTGTTTGAGGAACTTGGAGGCAATTCTCCGTCACTGGCGGGCTTACTCATGGAAACGATTTACAAAAAGAACAAAAGAATTGTAAAGCATATCGGGGCAAAAAGCTACGGCATACAATTCCTGCTGAAAGGCATCTACGTCCATAACGGAAAATTCTTCTTCCATACGGAAGTAAAGAACAATAGCAATGTTCCGTTCAATATTGACTTTGTGAATTTCAAGGTCGTGGACAAGAAAGTAGCTAAGCGTACCGTAGTGCAGGAAAAGGCAATGAACCCATTGCGTATGTACAAAGCGCTCGGTCAAATTACGGGCAATACCACCGACCAAAACGTGTTCCTGCTTGACCAGTTTACCATTACGGATGACAAAGTTTTGATTATCGAAATCTTTGAAAAGAACGGAGGCAGACAACAGGTATTGCAGGTGGAAAATTCAGACCTCGTACACGCCAAGCTGATAAGTGATATGCACCTAAAGATTAATTAACCCAAACGGAACAAACAATGATGAGATACATTTTTGCCGTGGTGCTTGCTATGTTGAGCATGACGGCAGTACAGGCACAGCGCATGCTTCCCAAACAAAAAGGATTGGAAGTAAACGCAGGTATGTTGTCCAAAGAAATAAGCGACAATTACTATCTGAATTTGACACTGACCGTGAACGGAAAGAACGGCAATTATTGGATATGGGGTGCGGAGTACACCCATCAGCTTTCCGGTTATAGGGATGAACAGATACCGCTCGAAACCTATACGGGCGAAGTAGGTTACAGTCTTCAGCTATTGGGCGATGCAAGAAAAACAATCACGTTGAATGCAGGGCTTACAGCCGTGGCAGGTTACGAAACCATCAACCGGAGCGTAGCAATGCTGCCGGACGGCTCGACCATCCTCGATAAAGACAATTTTGTTTACGGCACAGGTGGACGGCTCACGCTCGAAACATACCTGTCCGACCGTTTTGTCCTGCTCCTGCAAGGGCGGACAAAAGTAGTATGGGGTACGGATTTGAAACAGTTCCGTCCATCGGCAGGGATTGGACTAAGGTTTAACTTTTAAAATTGATTTACGATGAAAATATTAATCAGAAAATACGGGCAACATTTACAGGTAACGTTCCTGCTCTTGGCAATGTTGGTCTGCACCGTGGTGCTGACCTCCTGCGAAAAGGACGAACTCGACATCAGGCAAAATTACCCTTTCGAGGTACAGGTGATGCCTGTGCCCAAAGAGGTGACGAACGGGGAGACCGTTGAAATACGGATTACCGTTCAAAGGTCGGGTAATTTCAGCGATGCGAAATACTTTATCCGCTATTTCCAGTTTGACGGAACGGGCATATTGAGATACCGTGATGAGCCTCCATACTTACCGAATGACCTGTATAACCTCCCACAGACACAATTCCGGTTATACTATACCTCGCAATCCACCGTATCACAGTCGTTTGATATTTGGATTTCGGACAACTTCGGGAACGAAAAGCAAATAAGTTTCCAGTTTAACAGTGGGGATTAACACGGAAATACCTGTCCGCTTTGGATAGGTATTTTTCATTTTGAAGTCTCTTATTTCCATGTTTTTTCGTAAATTCAAACAGTGGAAACAATAGATTATCGTTATGACTTCATCATTGGTAATAGGTATCATATTTTTGGTTTTGGGGTTGGGTCTACGTTATTGGATTAACCGCAGGAAGTTTTACAGGCGAAGCCCTATGGGCGCAGAGGGCTTTTCAAACTATGAAAAATCAGTTGCCATTAAGTTTGTCGAACGTGTGGGCAAATGGGTAGCCTATGCTTTGATTATTTTTGGAGTATTGTCGTTAT
>JAALOO010002466.1_pt1 | contig 10120 bp, 9 predicted proteins | sample 7257641 | NCBI WGS metagenome assembly JAALOO01 (sample SAMN14085613, study PRJNA598686) | mite metagenome | biome: ENVO:01001000; feature: ENVO:01001002; material: ENVO:01001226; isolation source: single female mite from University of Michigan culture on fish food culture... ... | reverse complement strand
GTGTTGTGCATCGCTAGGTTTTTGCGACTACTCTACTGTCGACGGAAGTTGACAGCGGTCAAGTCACGTCAAACCTAGCCGCGTGCAACGCTAGGACTTTCAAACTACTTTATCGCGAATCTCTGATGTGACTTGATTACTGTTAACTTCACATCGATAATGTGGATTGCGAATGATGCGGAGATGTTTTTGCTGCCTTGCTTCACTTCTAATTCAATTTGCCACACACAAAGTATCTTTTCTCGACTGCATCAATCTATCCATCTATCGTCTCCTCTTGTCTTTATATCCCTCTGTCTAGCACATATTAATTTGAATTTTAAATTTACCACTATACCAATTGAAGCAGATAAATTGATTAGATTGCAAATGTAGAGAGAAGATGAAGAAGGCGAAAGGAGAAAGTGATCATGAGGAGGATGCATTTCTTGTTGGGTGGTGATGGTGGTGGTTACTCTACAGCAGCAATTCCACAGTCGGCTGACGTTTGACAGATGGGCGGGAAGGCAGTTTTTGGGGTTGCAAATAGAGAGAAAAAGAGGGGCAAAAGTGGCAAAAAGTCGGGCAATGGAACACTAAAAAACGGCTACAAACAGAGACCAGCAGACAGACGGACAGGGCGGACAGAGAGAAACACTGACACTGACATTTGCTTCAAGCTACTCACTAAAAGAAGCTCACACATTTTTCCTCAATCTTTTTATTATTTTTCTACCCAAAAACTAACTGTCCATTGGAGTGTGCGTCCCTCACAAACACACAATCACACATGGCCAATCACGACGACTAGAAAAAGGAGCAGACCAAAAAAGTCTAGTGAAAGTGCAGTCAGGCAGGCTGTCAGCATGAAAGCTCACTAAGCAGAATTATTTTTCTTTCCACGCTGTACAAAGGGAAAAAATGGACGCTGGCTACTGCTGGCAGAGTTTTTGGGTGACAAGGCTTCTTTGCTTCTTTGCCTCTAGTGCTGTCCTGCCTACTGTTTGCCTAGTTTCAATAGACAGCATCGGCACAAAGAAGGCTTGCAGTTTGAAGGAAAAGTGATGGTGGCAAAAGTGTGAAGAGATTAATTGCCACATTGTGTGAAGCAGGCGAGTTTCAGAAAGTCTTTAGACGCATTACTAATAGTAGTAGTCTGGAGTCGACAAATAAAACCCAGTAGACACATTTGGCCTAATTGCAAAGGCAGGACACAGCAAAACGGAGATCATTCAGCGGCGGCAGCCGTCGTGGTGATCAAAAAGTGCAGCAACAACAGCACCATCACCAGCAAAAGCCAGTACATTCAACCACACTCTCAAGCAAACCTAAATGTTACCACAAACAATTTTGAAAACTGTTAAAAAAGGGCCCAATAAGTTAAAGCAACTATCCACTCTCCAAGCAATCTATCTTCATTTTCATTTCGATTTGTTTCCACTGATCGACGTCGATTATTGCTTTAGTTTTTGGTGTCGTTGATTTTTGCTGTTCTACTGTATTTGCTGGTGGCACTGTTGATTGGATTAGAGAAACCTCGTCTGACACTTACAGCAAAAAAAGAAGAGCAAAAGAAAGAGGCTTAGCGGGGGATTCGCCGTTGTGTGATGTGCTTAGTGGGGCAAAAACACAACAACTAAATACCGTTCCGCCCGTTCTGTGTGAAAAACTTCCTCAACACATCAGTGTGTTTTGAACACCAACAAACAAACAAAACAATAATGACGATAGTGCCGACGAATTATTGGGTTATGCAAGCAAAAAAAGAATAAACTAGCGTCATGAAGAAATGCGCAAATGATTTGCTTTGTGCAGCTGCGCACAGCCAGCAAACTCTCGTGCGCCCCGCAGGGCAGCCATGATAAGTAAATAACTTCTTTTGTGGACTGTTACATGCAAAACCAGAGAGACCTTTTTTGAAGAAGAAAAAGAATGGCTGCAAATTAAATTAGCTTCTGTCCACCACGAAAGAGGGGGGAAAGAAACAACATTGAATTCTGGCTGCGGTGGTGAGGTGCTGTCTCCAGCAGTATTCGGCTGCTGTTGCTGGCCTACTACTCTAGAGGCTCCTTTTTCTGTCATTTCCTCGAAGTGAAACAAAAAACTGAAGAAAAAAGTTTCCCATTGAGAACACTGCTGTACAGCAGCAGCAGCAGCTTTGTTTGCAGTGTGCACTGGTTTGCTGCTGTTGCTGCTGTTACTTCCATTTGCAAGAGTTCAACCAAAGCTGAAACCGAACAGCAGACCAGATAGACAGACAGAATGAAGAGACAAAGACCGAGAGGGAATGTAAGTGAATTGATTTAACTGAGGTCGTCTTTCCCCTTCCTTTGTACTCATACATTATTAATTGCCCATCACCTCCCCTCTCTTTTTCTCTTTTCTTTCTTTTCCTACTCCCTTACTTTGCATTGCTAATTAGCTGCTTTTCCATCATTCTCCTCTTTAGGTGCTTTTCCTGCTGCTCCTGTTGCTAATCTATAATGTATTTGGCAATTTAATTATAGTAGGTAATCGCACTGAAAAAAGGGAAAACAGACAGCACCAAAAGGGGAGCGATTTCTAGTGTTACTAAGTGCCGTACAAAATGTAGTAATCAGTATCTTCAAACATTGCCAAACTTATTCAAACAAACATTTCTTTACATAGGATTTGGTAAACAAGGGATGTTGTTGCGATGGATCAAAGCAAGCAAATAAACACCTATTCACGGAAAGAAAAAGATCGGTCAACATGAGGACAATGACAAAAGGGCGGTGGTGACAGCAAAGACCCAAATCGATTCGGCAAGTTCAATCAGCAGCGGCATTTTCCCATGCAATTAAGTGCAAAGTGTGTCAAAAGACAAGACTTGATAAAAACACCTTTTGTTTTCTTATTTTCCCTTTTTCAAGTGAATTTGGTAGTGGGCAGTAGGAGGAGGGTAGTTTGTCACTGTCTCCTCTGAAGGCACAGAAAAGTCGAAGTATCTGATTGCCGTAATGGAAAAGTTTGCACTCGTTCCGATTGCCAATATAGCTAAATGGACTTTGAACGAAAAGTGCCAACACTTTTTTGATAAAAAAAGAAACAAAACCAAAAAGGTATAGTCAATAGTGGAGGGAGACAACAACAACAACAACGACAAGACAAGGCAAGGCAAAGTAAGAGCATAGAAGAAAATAGATCACTAAATTGGATGATTGAGGTGTGAAAAAACTGTGTGCTTGTACTAACGCGTCATTGCTGAAGAGGGGAAAAAGAGAGGACAAAGCCATTTGTAACCAAGTACTTTCACTGCCACTGAACTCCTGCTGCTACACTACTGTTGAGTTGACATTTAACTGCTATTATCTTCTTTTCCTTCCCCTTCTTCTCACACTTTGGTCAAGTGATGGTAGTGGTAGTGGTGGTAGTGCGAGTGTCCACACAAACACACACATACTCATACACACATACTCATACACACATTGTCGACACAATTAGAAGCAATTAGATTAGTGCACTTCTACTACTACCACAACTACAATGAAGTTAATGCAGCAGCAACAGCAGCCAATCCATCCTGATTAGTGCCAAGTTTGATGCGGCTGTTGCTGAAGCTACCACTTCAAAACCGCTTGCATCATCACCATCATCATCATTGTCGTCGTCGTCGTCATTGTCGTATTCTAATGAATGAGGAGCCATTAATTATTATTTCCTTTTGCTTCTTTACCCCTTTCTTTTATTGAATTGGAAGGCAGCGGCAACTAATGCTGCCTCTCACACTTGACTTGCCAAAACTGAAAAGGGCTGCAAAAAATTGCTCACCCAAAAACTGGAGCAATCAATTTTTTGTCTCTGTTCTTTTGCTGCCTTTTTCACTTTCTTCCAATTTACATAGCTTAGCAGTAATAGCGGTAATTAGAGGCAATTAATTAGCGTACAAAAATGGGAGAAGAACCTTGAAGAGGCAATCGATGAACAAAAATAAAATTACAAAGCAGAAAAAGTGTATGCACTGAAAGTCAACACCATCAACTGAAACAGAGAATTGGGCAAACATTGACACTGCTCCTGCTGGCACCGCCGTCGACTACTCGGGTGGCCACAATTAATCAGCCGTCAAAAAAATGGAGAAAGGGGAGGAAGCAGGAAGCTTAGTTGGCAGAAATTTAAAGTTGTGGACCTAGCATACATCTTGTGACGCCTTATTATTATTGATTTGACTGCGCACATTTCACTTTCAGTTAATTGTGTTTTTGTTATTTTGCTAATCTCATCTTTTTGGTCCAGTGTAACATTTTTCTTCATTTGTACGCACCCCATTTAGGGTCACTGACAACTTTGTTGTCGTTTGGTGTTAATTGTTGGCTTAATCCTTTTTCCACTCTGCTTAATTAGAGATGTTTATGCGATTACATTTCAGTTTGTTGTTTTTTTGTGAAGGTCATCACTACAGAATCGGTCACTGGCCAGCTTAGACTTGAGCCGTAAGCCTCATTTTCCTATTGTTTGCTTTAGAGAATTGTGGCCCATCAGTTTAGCCAGACCCAAAATAAAAGTAAGGCGATTATTCAACATCAAATCACTACTACACAAAGAAGTGCTTTACCGTGTTTTGCATCCGGGCTCAATGCAAATGAGCAACTGTTTTTGTTGTTGTCCTTAGTTGGTTTCCTTGTTGGTTTGTCATTGTTGTTAGTTTTTTAATTTCATTATTTTTATTATTACTAAATAAAAAGAAAAATCAAAAAAGAAACGGAAAGCATCACCTTGGGGAGCCGAACGAACAGCATTTAAGACTTTCTTACTTTACTTGCAAGTAGTTAACTATGTTAATAATTTAATGAATAAAAAAAGCCAAATTTTGGCCTAGTTCATAGATGCAATCTGCACTAAACAGCTGCTGCAAATGACTCCGCTTATATTCTTTTAATTTAGTCAGAATCTTTCTGCGTAAGCACAGTAGGAGCACTGCCAGAAACCAGAAACACTTCTTGATGATGATTATCTTTGAAGTGCACAGTGGTGGTGGCCCTAATGGTGGTGGTGGTAGCTGGGAATATTAGCAGGAAAATTAAGGAAAATCATTGATGAAAATGAATATAAAGTTTTGCTCTTTTTCTAAAGAGTGAAACTGTTAATGTCATTTTTGCAAAGTGTTTCGAGTGGCAGTTTGCATGTCGCCCCCAACCACCACAAATTGCAATCATGTTAGCAACAGAAGTGCACCGGAAAGGACTCAAGTTTTCTTCTCTTTTCTTTCTTCTTTCACTTAAGACCTTTCTGTTGGCGACACGCAACGTCAGCCCTTCAGAAAAACGTTTTTTGCAAAACGTGCGAATTCTTCAACTACCAATTTTGGTTTCTAGGAAGAACCAAAAAATAATAAAAAATTTGTTATCTTTCGTCTAACACAACTTTCAGAAAGATACTTTGTTTTGCAGTTTACTTTTTCACACTTGTAAACGTGGTCTTCTTGCGTATTGCATTTCAGTTCATATTTTTTACCCCTTTTGAACTGCCAGCAAAAAGCTGAACTCGTGCGTAAAAATTCCCAAAAATTGCTGTGGCGTTTTTTATACACAAGCACATTTTACAAAAATTTGAAATATTTTAATTAAAGTCTGTTTGTATGGGTGTGCTTATGAATGAACGCTGGCTATCTGGCTAGTTGGCTGCCTGCCTGAACAGAAAGGGAAAAGGAAGAAAAAAGAGGGGGCTGTAGGAGAAAATGAAGCCAAAAGTGTGAACCACACAGGGAAAGTTTAGCTACAAGAGCTGCAGATCTAGCGATGCATAAATAATAAACGGGGAAGGAAAAAACGACAGAAAGAGTATGCTTACTTACACAGAAAAAAGAGAGGGCATCATCTTTCTCTTGTTGATATTGAAGTTGTCAAAGCACCAGAAAAGGATGCTAAGGATGCTGCTGCTGGTGATGATGATGATGAGAGGATGAAGGAAGCCAACATGGAGGAGCCAACCAGCCAACCAAATAGGGGAAACACCAGCAACACTTGGCGCTAGTGTTTGCAGCCACCCAAAAGGCGCATGACGCCCACAAAGGCAGAAGGGGATGAGGAGAGGAGCCACACAAAGGAAGAGACACTAGAGTCAGATAGACAACACACACAGACACAGTCACGGTCAGACTACACCACCAGCGGTAGCACTTGAAGAGAAAGAGAGAGAGAGAAAGAGAAGAGTAGAGAAAAGACACCACCAGCGTCACGATCGCTCTATTGGTGCGTGTGTGTGAAGTTTTGGCGCTACCGAAGTGGCGCCAACAGCAGCAGCAGCAGTAGTAGTTCAAAAGTGGCCGTCATCGGCGAGACTGCAGCCATTCGTAGTCTACGCTCCGACTGAGAGAAAGTGGCAGTGGTGGCGGTGTCTTCTCTCTCCGTTTTTCTTCTCTGCGAATCGGCACCTTTCTATTTGCCTCTCCATTCTTCGGCTGTTGCTTTGCCAGTCGCAGTCTGTGTCTGTGTGTGTAGTGAGATCAATCACCTATTGTCGATATTCCCTTTTCATGCGCTGGTGCGCGGTCGCGCTCTTGTCTTCTCGTCTGCTGCTGTCGTTAATTTCATTTCGCCTGCCAATTAGTCGTGCCAATTAGCGCGCAGTGGCAGCACAGGCAGCACCACTGCTACACCGCAAATAACTTTGTCACAATTAATTCTCGGCAATCAGACATCGCCATTTTGCGGCCGTAAGCATCAGGCATCCGGATGCTCTTGTTTTTCTTCGTTATCACTACTTTTGCACAACCACCATCACAAACATTCCCGTTGGGATAGTTTGCAATCACCGCCACAAGCACCAGCACCACCACCAGAACTAAAGTTCATTGCCGGCAAAAGTGGTGTTGGCAATTAGCAGAAAAAATAGCAGCTGCAGCAACGACAACAATTGCTACATTCTTCTTCTCCCTTTACTTCCAAAACAGAATCGATCGACAACGTGTCAAATTGTTATTATTATTTTGTTGCAACCACTTCAGCTGGAGTAGTTTTTTGCCATGCTTATTAATAACTCCCTCTTTTTCTCTGTGTGCGAATGACAACAGACTTTTCTACCTTTCTTCATTCTTTTCTTCCCTTTGCTCTTTGCCACATTTTGAATTAATTATCTAGAAAAAAGAAAAACCACTGCAAACGCCGGCACAGAAAAAGAAGGAATAAATTGAGACTAGTTGAAATTCAGCATTGACTAACACTCACACGCACACACCACCTTATTGTTTGGTTGCTGAAAAAAAGAAAAAAAGAAAGAGACTTCATCTACATAAGAATTCCCTGGTAAGAGGATGTCAGTTCCAGCAGTGGCCACATCAACAGCAGCAACAGCAGTTACCTCATTACCACTTCCTCCAGTCACTTCTTTCCACCATGGCCTCTTCACCTTTATACTTTTTTCTTCTCCACTGATGACGCCTTTTCCCTCTAAAGTGAGTCTACTTTTAATTATCATTTATTTCCCCCGTCAATTCCTTTGGCTATAAGGCAGCAGCATCATGGTGGCAGGGCCAAGGGGGACAGCCTAAAAGATTGCGGGGGCAATTTGTTTGCTTGCCAGCAGACAATTGCGAATCGTTTTTTAGTTCCCGAGAAAAGAAGTAAGAGAAAGGGAAGGGGAAGGTAAGCAGCTTCTCTGCCATGCCTTCTTTGCCTTTGGTGCTTGCAGCTATTACTATTTCCTGCGCTTTGCTTTGCTCACCGATGCCGCCGCCTCTGTAGACGCTGTACCGTTGAGGCCTCAGCGGTGGCGGCATTTATTATTTATTATCATCACTGGCAATGTTTTAAGTACATTCAGCTTAATAGACAGGGAGACAAACAGTGTGGAGGGCAGTGGTGAATCAGTGCTGTCTTAAAATAGGCCTACCAGCTGAATGATCAAGTCATCGGGGGTTGCCATTGCTGAACTTAAAACTGTCCTTTTTTTGCCGCTCCTTTTTGTGCTCAACGAGCTGTGTGTTTATCTTTCACCCCTATTCGCGGCGCAATAACTTTAAAACTTCTTATTCGGTGGGTGCATTTCATGCGCATCGATAAGCCACACAGTGACAGTTCACTTTGAGTGCATGTCCGTCCTTTCAGACATATGTGTCTGTCTGAGTGCAAGCGCCAGCGGAACTGCTCTTGTGTGCTCCCTTGTGTGTCCGGAGTCACTTTTCGACTCGTTTAAGAAAAATGAAAGTGGTTTTCAGGGATCATTTTAAGAACAACTTTTGCCCGCTAGAGAGAAAAGGTCGATTTAAGTGTCGCCCCTGAAGTTATCTAGCTAGAATTATTGTTATTATATGTATCAGAGAAAGTTGTGATGATAAAGTACTGCGTCAGGAGGAACGATAGTGAAAAAATCACACCATTTTTGGTGATTCTCATTTAGTTTAGTTTAGTTTAGTTTAGTTTAGCAGTGCTACACGTAGCAATCAAAATTAATCCGACAGCAGTGGGGCAATCGATGCTGGGCGGTTGTGATGACTGCAGTGGTTGAATCAGTTGCAATTACGTTTGAACACTTGAACACTGATCCTCCAAATGTTCCCTTTCTCCAGTTTCCTTCACCGGGAATACCAAGAATAGCACAGTGGTTGCGAAAGAGGAGAGCGAGATTTAGAGGCACTTGACAGCAGCCACGGCAATTCCCACTTTGCCTCTGCATCATCATGGGCCTCATCATGGGCATCAGCATCTCCATCATCGGCATCTCCATCATCTCCATATCCATCATCGCCGGTACCACAATATTGTTATTATTAATACTACAACTACTCAGAGTCTGAGAACGCTTCCTGTCTTTGTGTTGTCAGGCACTGCCACTGCCATCATCATCATTGGCATATCCAACATTCAGCTCCCCCTTCCACTTCACTTTAGCTCTCAATGTTAATTGGTTTTTAATTGGCTGGCATCATCAACAATGGCAGAAAAAGAAGGAGAAAAAACAAAAACAAAATTTCTATGTATGCACACAATCCTTGTTGGCCTGGCTAAATAGTACAGAAAGTAGGGAAATTGAATAGAGAGAAGAATGATGTTTGTTTGGGAAAAAGCATGGACCGAAAAAGTGGAAGATGAAGTAGGAGTATGTTATGGCTGCAGAATAGCCTTGCTTTTCTTTTTGTTAATACTGTTGCTGTTGCTGTTTCAAACAAAAGTGCTTTCAATTGAAAAACAGTAACATTTTATATCTTTCAATTTGCTCGTTCACTTTCCTTTTCCATTCTTCCGCAAAAAAACGTTTTGGTATTTTCTTCTCAATTCGGCGACGTCGTCGATGTTGTTGTTGTTTGTCAACGTATTTTTAGTATATTTGGCATAGTATTTATTCAATCAAAAGTAACAGTGGGAGATCTGCTATCTACTAAACTATTGAACAGAGGCGATCAACTCTTTGCAGAAAAACAGTGAGACGGAGAAGGAAGAAGACAAATAGAAAACAACAGGCACTAGGCAATAGGCTTTCAATGATCAGCGTTGGGGCAAAAGTTTGAGTTGGGTAGAGGGGGTTTAAATTGCCTATGATGAAGAGAGAACTAATCGTATTTTCCTTTTTATGTTTTTTCATTCCTTTATATTATATTGTTAGCTTCTTTACTTTGCATTGAGTTGCATTAGCTGTTTTTATACTACAAATGAAAGAAAAGAAAGGAAAAACGAGAGAATAAAGAATGGAGAAATGAAAATGAAAAGGGAAAATGCGAAAATGAAAAATGAATAAAAAAATGGTTAGGCAATTGATTTAAAAATTGAAATGGCAGCATTTTAGTGGAAAAACTTGTGGTGTAGCTGTGGTAGTGCCTGCCGCCAACAGATCTCGGACATTGGCCGATGGCTAAGGGAATTTATTGGTGAAAATAAATATTTGGCTAAATCGGCATTTAAATTTTTGGCACTGCTGATGTGGCTTCTGCTTTTGTTTTTTTGGTTTCCATTGCATCGTCTACAGGCAAACACATACACAAAAAGTGTTGCCTGGTTGTTGAATCTCTTTTTATACTCAGTGTGACACAAATGCACACGCACACATAGCTTTCTGCAATTGTCATATTTGAGGAGAAGAATGCTAAAATGACTTGCCCGGTTGTTGGCGGCGTTTCCAGTGCCCTTGCTCCACACAAAAAAATATGCCTCATAAGCTTATGACAAACCTTTTCCTTTCTCAATAG
>JAALOO010002465.1_pt1 | contig 10122 bp, 10 predicted proteins | sample 7257641 | NCBI WGS metagenome assembly JAALOO01 (sample SAMN14085613, study PRJNA598686) | mite metagenome | biome: ENVO:01001000; feature: ENVO:01001002; material: ENVO:01001226; isolation source: single female mite from University of Michigan culture on fish food culture... ... | reverse complement strand
TAGAAAAATCAGTCTCGGAAAAAGTGATGACAGAACTTTTGGCCCACCCTGTATAGTGATTATGATCGCCACTCACCCAGATCGTGTCATTTTGTGTTGGTTTATCAATTAAAACCAACTGACACCAGGAACACCTGCACTGCAGGCAAAAATGTCAACAAACATTTTTCAATTTTGATAAAATTGTTTTAAAATAAAAATATTTTACTTGATTAAATTAAGTAGCCGCTACTTTTTTGTTTTTTAATTTACAGTTTAAAAGTAATGTCAAAAACCAATCAACTTTTTTGAACTTTTTTGTTTTGCAAGTTGAGCATGCAGTTTTCTATCTATTACATTAAAATTGTTTATTTTACTGAAAATTTACGTTGAATACTAATTAACATGTTAATTGACTGCTTTACATTTAAAAACACAAAATTAACCGGTTAATGTTTTATTTGAGCCACCATTTTGTTTGTTTGACCTTGTTGCAAAATTTAAATTTAAAAAAAATTTTAGTACTTTTTTACTGAAAAAATGTTGTTAATAAAAATTAAATGATATACATTAGGGGGAATGAGACTTGGGCAATAATATAACTAGGCAAAACAAAATAAAATCGATTTGCAAATAAAACAAAACTGTGTATACATAACGGCAACCAGAAAAACTTTCATTCGTTTTTGCAAAAAGAACATTTTCAGGACATTTTTTCTGAATTTTATTCAAATTTTAAAATGGCATTTTTTGCTAAGTTCAAACATTGTTTCTACGAGAAGTCCAAAGAGCTGCTGGAGAACAAAATGAAAGAAGGTGAAGGTGGCCGTTTTAAGAGAAAACTGAGCCTTTGGCATTACTTCGACGTGATCGCATTCTTCACCTGCACCGTTCGCATACTGCTCATCACGGCTGTGATGTTCAATGAGTACCAAGTTCCCGGCTGGTACGACTTCCGGCAACAGGACGTGATCGTCGGTTTTCTGCACACTTTCCGCACCACCTTCGACTACACCACCTTTCTTATGGTGTACTTCTTTGGAGTCGTCTACTTCTTGCTCGAGTGGTGGTGCTTCTGCCTGAATACTTCCACTCCAAACTGGCGTTTCTGGCACCAGCTGACGGTGGCCACCTTGGAGCACTATGGCCAGTGTCGACTGAACGAAAACAGTCTAAAACGCTTGCAAAGTTTGAAACAAGAAAAGTATAGGCATAAATTGGAGGAGTACTGGCGATTTGTTCCGGTTCCGGTGAAGAAAGCGTTTGCCAGGGGTCTTGCTTCAGCGGAGATCTTCTACAAAATGGAGGACGTGAATCTGCAACGAATGCAATCCGGTCACACTCTTTCTATGATGCCGTTGCTTGGATGGAATCTTCGAGCCAGGGCGTTGCAGGTGATGCTGCTCACCGAGGTCTTTGCCTACGCCTTTCAACTGGCCATTGGTGAGAGGGAGTGTAACAAGTTAACTTTGGGTGAATTAAATGTTACTTCTTTTTTTCTAGTTATGCTCTACGCCACTGCCATAGCCGTCTTCATCAGCATTTACCCGCACTGGCGCCGGCATTACCTGCTCGCCATTGTGGAGGTCGCCTACGAGATGTCCTGGCCGCTAGTGTTCCTTCTTCTGCTGGTCCGCTATGTGGTCCTCTTCACGACGATGACCATCCTCGGGGCAGTGGTCTTCATCGGCCACCTTCGAGAGTGGCAGTGCCGGGTGAGGGCGGTGATTGATGCTCACTTTGTAAAGAGAAAAAGGAGAACTTTTTTTAAACTTCCGAAAATTCCCGCCAGTGGGCGGCTGCTGTTGGAGCGGCTTCTTCGCGAGCAAAACTTAATCTCATATCTGGTAATCAGTTGCAGTGACCAGCTTTTTGGCAAGGTAGTGCTGGCCACCATCTGCACGCAGATTCCCATCAACATCGTCTTTGTGAAGAAGATTGTCACCGGCAGCGAACAGGAGACGCCCCTCTCCTTCAAGTTTCTCCTCTTTATCATCTTCGCCATTCAGCTGGGCGTCTTTGCGGGCATCTTTGTGCCCCTAAGCTGGTGTCAGAGTCAGTACCACTCGCCGAAACGTCTGGTCCACCGACTGATGCTGGCCACCACGGACAATGGCGCCTGGTGGTGGACGCTTCGGCTGAAGTACAACGACCTCTACGGTCGACTGGTTTCCGGTCCCAAGGTGGCCATCACCGTCGGTCCGCTGCACGCCATCACCTACTTCTCCTCGTTGGAGTTTCTTTTCACCTATTGCGCCTACGTGCTGATGATCTTTAGTCAGGAGAAGTTGGTTAGTTAGCTTTAAAATCGTTCACTCTGTTTATAAACTTGCATAAAAAGAATAACACAAAAACAGTGTAGTGTGGTGGTATTGTTCTAATGACGTGTTTTAGAACATATCGAACCCTTACCCCCTGCATATAAGTAGAAGTTTGACGTGGCTTTAGGTTATTCTAAGTTAGTTTTAGCTAGCCTTCCGTCTGTCTGTATCCCTCTGTATCCCTGTCTTGCACCCCTTAACTCATTACAGTAGAAAAATACTAACTAAAATGTACAAAATAAAAACGTTTTTTAAAAAAATTTATAACAAAAAATGAAAAAAAACTTACTTTAGACACAAGCTTTCAGTTCATTGTGACGGTGTACAATTTTTCCTCGAGGCGCTATACTATTATCTCAAGCTCTGTTGCATTTTCACTTGTAAAGCAACTTCTCTTACGACATAATCTACATTTTTAAGCACACAATCTACCTTAAACTCAGCTTTGAATTGATGCTTTCACTGAAGAAGATAATTTTTTATGCATGCATTAATGATCACCTTGATGACCTTGATGGTGATGCAAAAAAGGCAAATAATTCATGCACTCAGCCAGTGCAGTTTTACACGCAAAACGACGCAAAGTTGTTGTGAACAGACTGTACGGCGTTAGAAAACTGCTTTACAGCTGCGCCTTTTAAGCATTGCTAGTAGTGTTATGGAGTTATCAACAAGAAATCGGGACTCGACAGCCACAGATACTCCAAACCAGACCAAAGCTCAGAAAGGAACATGTCTACCGGGGTATCTAGTCAGTCTGTGCCTCCTGGTCACCATCTTTGCCTTCGTCACTATTGGCATCATTTTTCTTCTCTTTTTCATCACCACCACCACCATCAACAATGATCCTCACTTTTCTTCAGAGAACCTTCTTTGCACCAGCCCCGGCTGCATTAACGCCAGTAACCGGCTCTGCGTACTGGGTCAATGTGCCGATGGATGATGTGCGACAGTTTTTTTGCTTCCTTCAACTGCTCATCAGGTTCAAAGATGAACCCAGCTAAAAAGTGTTGCTTTTAGTGATGAGTGACAAAAAATAAAGTTTTTTTATGAGTTTGAGCAGATGAAACTTGGTGTTTGATGAATCATTGAAAAAAAATTGACCATTTTTTGCCTTTAAAATAGTTATTGCGGCAATTTAGAGTTTGTTACCCCGAATTTATTCGCCGGTAGCAAAAATTACCAAAAACTATTCTGCAATTTTTATAATTAATCATTTATAATTACAAAATTATTAGAATATAAGAACAGTTGCAGTTGAGTAAAACAAAATTCCTGTCGTATTTTAGAGCAAAAGCATTAAATTATGCACAAGTATATTATTACTAAAAAGAAACATTGAAACCAAAGTTGTAGAGAAAAGACTGTAGTAAGAAATTTCAAAATAATATTTTTAAATAAGCAAATTGAGGCAAACATAAAAAACAGTTGCTGAAAAAACTGCAAAAACACCTAACAAAAATGCTTAAAAAGTTCACCCGTTTTAGCTACTACTTCATGAAAGAGCTTGTGGAGCAGCACAACTCCCTCGCCTACAAATGCACCTTCTACCTTGACCTGCTCCTTTTTGTCTACTCTTTCCGATATCTGGAAACGGCTTTCTTCCTCTACAAAGAAAACAGCAGCACCTATCCGAAGCTCTTTGAGGCCATCTGCGCCAATGACGCCTTCTGCTTCTTCTACCACCAGCGCCGTTTCAAGTACGACGCCTTCATTCCAGTGGGCATCTTCCTCATGGAGAGCTTCAACGTCTACTGCCAGCTGAAGCTGGTGGTGAGGCTAGATGTGAGCAAGGCGACTTGGCAATGGTGGCACCAGCTCATTGTACTCAATCAGGAGGCGTACTACCGCGCGCAGTTGACCGGTTCGGCGTTGACAAAAGCCTTTTTGGCAAACAAACGTAAAGCCCTGATTATAAGGAATTCTAAAAGTGTTAGTGGTGGAAAATTAAACCGACTCTATTTTCAGTTTGTGTATGAAAAAATATTTCTAAGCTGGATTGTCAAAGTGAAAATGCTGTTGAGTTTGAAAAACATCCACCGAGCCGCCTTTTACCGTACCAAATTAACTCCTTTTCCGCGCCTGTCGCCCCGTCTTCGTCGACACATCCTCCTCGCAGAACTCTTTCTCGACCACCTTTTCGCCCTTTGGCAGGGCGCTCTAGTTCTGGTCATCATCCTCTACTACAGCTTCTTCAGTCCGCCAATGCTGTTTCCGTTTGAAGGCAGTCGATACTACCGCCTCACCTTCACCTTCCTCAGCCTGGAGTTCGTCATCTTCGGGTACTGTCTGCTGCAAATGGTTAGCAGCGCCGTCTTCTTCGCCTACTGCTCCCTACTAGGGACGGTCGTCTACGTGGGTCACCTTCTGGAGATTAATGCTCAAGTGAAGCGGACACTCACTTTTGATGGAAGCCAACTAAAAACCACTCAACGAAGACTTTTTAGGCAGTTCCTGCGCGACCACAACCTCATTTGCTTCTTTGTCCTTCAGGGGAGCAAGGACCTCTTTGGCGGCGTACTGTACGCCTTTCTGATGACCAATATGTAAGCTGCATGAAAATCACTTCAACTGTTCAGTAATCATTGATTACCCCAACTCTAGACCGATTCACATCTACGGTATTCGACGGTGGTTTTTTATACGTCAGGACGCCATTGATCACCTGTTTACAGCGGCAATACTTTTCAGTCAGACGGCGGCGCTGATCATCGTCTTGCTGCCTCTTGCCCTTTGTCACAAGGTAAAAATATTGAAAAGAATGCTTTATTTAACTTTAGAAAATGTGTTTAGGTTTTTCACTTACCCAAGAAGTGGATGAACAATTTTCAGTTGAAGAGTAGTGGCAAGCTTAGCAAACCTTGGCTAAGGCTGAAGCTAAAGTACGACGACCTCTTTCACCGCCTTTCCTACGGACCGAAGATGGCCGTCAACATGGGCCCGATGAGTCCGGTCACTGTTGGCGCAGTTCTCGAGGTGAGATTAACTGTCAAGCTTTCAATTTCATTTCGTTTTTGTAACAAATTTTTTTAACATCGCATTCCTTAGTTCACTCTTATTTACTTTGGCTACATTCTGATGGCCTTCAAGCAGATGATTCAGCGGAACGGAAAATTAGTTGAAAGTTAAACCGGGTTAGTTTACTAGTTCACTTGAGATTCCTTAGCTTTGGCTTGTGTACAGCAAAAAAAACTAAAAATGTCTTCATTTGTTTACCTTCCAAGTTGTACCTCTCAGCTCAGCTCACAACTTTGAAAAAGGCAAATACGCTGAGGCGGAGCTGATCGCCTTACCAGACAACACCAGCGCCGAACTGGCCGCCACGCTTGACCACTCGTAAGCGGAAGTGGAGTACTCTGAGGCGGCGCCCTTCACCTGACCAGCCGTCTGCCAGGCGCCACTTGCCAGATCGGCGCCGGTCTTCTGCAGGCCCTCTTCGAGCACCTTCTTCACACCCGCCTCCGCCGCTCCACTTCCTATTTGAGCGCCCTTCACGCCTCCATAGGTGGAGCCGATGATGGCGCCCGCCACCGAACCGACAAGGGACCCGGTGGGGCCCAGGATGGCGCCCACCGTGGCGCCAGTCGTCGCTCCGACATAGGCGCCCGAAGAGCCGCCCACGTAGCCGCCGGCGTAACCACCCGCTATGGAGCTCGCCTCGTGGATGGACTTTACCGGCAGCTTATCCTTAGAGGGGGCGTGGTAGTCCTGCTGGACGGCCGACCCAAGGCGGTAGGCGTCGGTGGCCACGGTGGCCACTGTGGCAATGCTTCCAGCCACTTCAGCGGTCTTCTGAAAGTAATAGGCGGCGCTCACCACTGACTGCGGCACGTAGAGGTGGAGGTTCTTATGGGAGGGGTAGCCACGAGGGTCGAAGTTGATGTGCGGCTGGTGGCCGGTTCGGTGCCCGGTGTCGAAACGGATCACTCCGTTGCCTAGTGGAATAAAAAATATCGATTGTTAAAAAACTTCAATTCCCCTCAACACACCCACCTCTTTTTTCACCCCAAACCACTCGGCCCAGGTTCATGTCCTTGATGCCGGCCACCGTTTCAGTGTTCAATCTATCGTACCACCTGTAGCGTGTCTGACCTCGCCTAGCCATTTCCAGGCCTTCGAGCAGTTTTCCGACTTCAGGTGTTGCTGTTGCTGCCGTAGAGGGTGAAGGAGGAAGGTCATTATCTTTAAAGCCTTCTGAAGATGATGAGCAAGGATTTCCGCCCCACAGCCAGTTGAAGCTCAAGTTTGATGAGGTCATGGTTCTCGATAATTTTTGGGCAGTGATTTGCTTACGCTTGCAAGCTCAATGATATGTTTTGATTTCTCTTAGTGCGTCGTACAGCTGCTGCTGCTGTTAACACCTGTTGTTGTACCTCAACAGTGTTGAGGCTGCGTTTCGTAAGATGGCGGTTGCTGAGCAAAGATAAAAGATATCTTTTCAATCATTAGACTTTGGCAATCATTCTCGTTAACATAGTCTGCATTTTACTGGTTGCCCAATTTGCAAATGATTGAGCAGAAGAAGGAAGCAGAGAAGATATGAAAGACTTTCAGTTTACAATTTGAGCACTAACGCTGATAGGTGTACGGAAAATTAAAAAACCACCTTTCATCACTACTTCTTCCAAAAGTAGTCCGAAGCTGAAGAGCTGGTCATCCAGCTTGAAGCGGAACTGGCGGCCGAGCTGGACCACCCTCTCCAGGCATTGCCAGAGGCTGTTGCTGCTGCTTTAGAAGAGGTCCACGCTGAGGCGGAACTGGCAGCGGAACTGGACCAACCCCAGGCAGTACTTGCAGCGTCTTTCGAAAACTTTGACCATTTTGCAGCTGAAGAGGAGGAGGAGGGGGAGGTCCACCATGAAGAGGAGGAGGAGGAGGTCCACCATGAAGAGGAGTTGGCCGTTGAACTGGGCAACCACCCTGAAGCAGAACTGGGCGCTGAACTGGACCAGCTCCAGGCAGTGCTTGCAGCGTCCGTTGAAAACTTTAAAGCTGAAGAGGCCAATCCTGAAACGGAGCTAGCAGCTGCGCTGGTGGACCATCCTCCCCAAAGAGAAACAGCCGTGTCCGTTGAAGCCTCCAAAGCAGTAGAGGCGCACTTTGAGGCGGAGCTGACCGCCGTACCGGCCAACTCCCGCGCTGAGCTGGCTGCAGGCTGACTGCCTGACCACCTCCTCCACAACCACCCGTACGCCGAGCTGGAGTACTCAGAGGCGGCGCCCACTACCTGGTCGGCCGTCTTCCCGGCCCCGCTCGCCAGATCGTCGTAGGCCTGCTGCAGGCCATCAGTGAAGACCTTCCGCACGGCCGCCTCCGCCGCTCTGCTGCCCGCCTGGGCGCCCTTCACGCCCCCATAAGCGGAGCCGATGACGGCGCCCGCCACCAAGCCGATCAGCGTTCCGGCCGGGCCGAGGAAAACGGTGCCCGCCGCGGTGACGGCAGTGGTGCCCACAAGGGCGCCCGAGGTGGCGCCCAGCAGGCCGCCGGCGTATCCGCCCGCAATGGAGGCCGCCTCCTGGAGGGCGTTTCGCGGCACGGCCATGCCGCCCAGGCTGGCCTGAACCTGCTCGAGGAGGATGGCCTGCGCTCGCAGGTTTCGCTGGTAGCTGAAGCAGAGGTGGCCGTCCAGGTCTGGGTCGTCCAGGCCGGTCACTTCCGGCGGAGCGTCTTGTGCTTGCCGGTAGTAGCCCTCCAATCGGTGGACTTCCGTTTTCGCGGTGTAGTAGGAGCGGTAGTCGAGCTGGGCGGCCGCTCCCAGGCGGTACATGTCCGTGGCGTAGGTGGCCACCGTGGCGAAGCAGTCCGCCACCTCGGCGGTCTTCTGCAGGTAGTAGGCGGCGCTCACCATCGACTGCGGCACGTAGAGGTGGAGGTTCTTTCGGGAGGGATAGCCGCGAGGGTCGAAGTTGATGTGCGGCTCGTGGCCGGTTCGGTGCCCGGTGTCGAAGCGGATCACCGGGTTGCCTGGTGGGAATGGAAAAAAAATCCCAGTTAAAAACAGCTACAATATCTTCTTCCACAGACACACCCACCTCTCTTCTGACCACCCACCACACGGCCCAGGTTCATGTCCTTGATGCCGGCCACCGTTTCAGTGTTCAGTCGCTTTGTTTCAATCAACCTGTAGCGTGTCTGCCAGCGCCTGCCCATTTCCAGGCCTTCGAGCAGTTTTCCGCCTTCAGCTGCTGCTGCCGTTGAGGGTGAAAGTGGGTCATTATTGCTGAAACCTTCTGAAGATGATGAACTTCCACCCCACAGCCAGCTGGCACTCCAGTTTGAGGCCATGATAAGTTGGGCAGTGATGTGTTTGCTTGAAGAAACAAGGATTTTCTGTTTGTTTTGATTTCGCTGAGAGCGTTGTACAGCTGATGTAGTTGTTGAGTTTTGTCTTTGTGAGATGGCAGCAGCTGAACGCTTGAAAGAGGAAAAATATCTTTCTTTTCAATCAAGTCACTTTTAATTTATTCTCATCTACTTTGGCTGCATTTTATTAGTTATCAAGCAGAGGAAAAGGGTAAAAGAAGTTTATTTTAGTATTCAAGCATAAATTTTAACTGTGTTTTTCAACAGATATCTCAATGAACAAGGCTATATGAAGTCATGAGGAGCTCTCCAAAAAAGAGCACAAACTTGAAGAAGCTTCCAATCGTTATTAAGCCCAAGCCGCCGTACGTCACCCCGTACTTATTGCGCACCCAAAGCCGCTGCAGGTGCACCCAAATGAAAATTTGAGTTTGAGAGGAAAGGTCGGCACTACTACCGTTATTATTACTAGTTCCACTGAACCTCAGCAGCATCCGCCCACCTCGGTGGAGGTACTTGGAGAAGTAGGCGCAGTAGAGGTGAATGAGGAAGGTGCCGACGACTGCCTCGCAGACGATGCCCACCATGACGATCTGCGAAAGACTGAACGCCCTGCTTCGGTCCACACTTTGGTGCTTATCAAAGAGAACCTCCACGGAGAAGATGGCAGCAATGGGAACGTGCAGCCCCATGTATATCAGGAAATTGGCGCCGTAGAAGAGCGTCCCGGAGAAGACGAAGTGAAAGAGGGCGGCATTCTGGCGCAGCAGACTGCACAGCTGAGCCTCCTTCTTTGCCAGGATTTTCGGTGATGAAGAAAGCTTGGCCATGGCGGCCAGGGCCTTCCCCAGGCAGGCGTAGTGCTCCGCAAAAAGGAGGTAAATGGCGGTGAGAGTGGTCGTGCCGATTACTGCAAAGAGAATCAACCCGTTGGCGAAACTGAACCAGTAGACGTAGTTGAGGGCGACGTGGAAGAGGAAGACGGCCAGCAGAAGGAAGAAAAGAATCCACGACCGAAGATCGGCCAATCCGTTCTCAAAAGTGACAAACTCCTGCTTGCGAAAGAAGACGATCATCACCATTGGCGTGAAGACCAGTAGGCAGAGATCCAGGACAAGGACGAAACCGTAGAGAACGTTAATGCTTAGCAGGGCGAATCGTTGAAAGAGAATTGAGTGCTGTTGATTGAGAATAGCTGTTCTTCTTTCTGATGTTGTCGATAAGATTGAGTCTTTGCGGTCAGCGAGGGAAGTTGTTGGAACGACCGAGGATTCAATGTTCAAAAAAACGCTTTTCAGAAAGGTAATATTATTTTGATCCACCTTAAAGTACATTGCCCAGTTGATGTAGATGGCGTAAAATGACAGACTGGCAAAGATGAGGTTGAACTGGGCGTCCATCGCCAAGCCGGCGACTACGTCGCCGAGCAGTATTCGCATGACGTAGTTTTGCGGAGCGAAAAAGTGAAATACATTGAGCAGGCCGAAGTAGGCGAGCAGGCAACTGTACACGGCGCACA